>SMVA01160626.1_pt1 | contig 10999 bp, 10 predicted proteins | sample 2456451 | NCBI WGS metagenome assembly SMVA01 (sample SAMN11095933, study PRJNA526329) | marine sediment metagenome | biome: Marine sediment; feature: Surficial sediment; material: Deep marine sediment; isolation source: Hadal surficial sediment | place: Pacific Ocean | collected 2014-05 | depth...
AAACTGGCTGAATTAATACGCGGCATCGATCGCCCGATTCGCGTAATCGAGACCGATGACGAGGCGGGTCCGCAATGGCCCGAGGGTGACGCAAGCACAGGCGCAATCGACTGGCCGCAGGCGCGCGATACCGCCCTGTTGCTTTATACCTCGGGTTCTACCGGCCTGCCCAAGGGCGCTGTTTTGTCGCATCGCGCGGTCACCAGCGGTGGACGCAACGTAAGCGAAGGACACAATCTCAACGCCGACGATCGCGCCCTGTGCGTGTTACCGGTGTACCACATCAATGGCGCCATGGTGACCGTTTCGGCGCCCCTCTACAGCGGTAGCAGCGTGGTCATGCCGCATCGCTTCAGCGCCAAAACCTATTGGTCACTGGTGGCGCAATACCAGTGTAGCTGGAGTAGCGTGGTGCCGACGATAATCAAGTACCTGCTCGACCGGGCCGACCAGGAACCCTATGAATTTGGCAAGGATGAACGCCTGAAAAACTTTCGCTTCGCGCGCTCGGCATCGGCGCCGCTGGCCGCGGTAACGCTGCAGCAGTGGGAAAGCGTGTTCCAGGTGCCCATGATCGAAACCCTTGGGCTCACCGAGACCGCGGGAACCGTGGCAACCAATCCGCTGCCGCCAAAATCGCGCAAGCCTGGATCTGTGGGCATGCCCTGCGGTAACGAGATAATAATTGTCGACGACCAGAAACAGGAATGCCGTCCATCTGTGGTTGGTGAGCTGGTCATGCGCGGCAACAACCTGCTCGATTACTATTACAAAAATTCAGCAGCGACCGATGCCTCGATAGTTGACGGCTGGTTTTATAGCGGCGATCTGGGGATGAAAGATGAAGATGGCTATATTTTCATCACCGGCAGAATCAAGGAGCTGATCATTCGCGGCGGTGAAAATATAGCACCACGGGAAATCGACGATGTGCTCTACCAGCACGAGGCGATACTGGAGGCGGCCGCGGTCGGGGTTGACGACGAAAACTATGGCCAGGAAGTAGTTGCCTGCGTGGTACTGCGCGATGGCTATCAATGCGGTGAGCAGGAACTCAAGGACTTTTGCGAATCTGCTATGGGCAAATACAAGTCACCCAAGATCGTGTACTTCTTCGAAGACTTACCCAAGGGCCCGTCCGGCAAGATACTACGTCTAAAATTACCCGAACTGATCGCGAAAAAATTTGCTTCGAACTAGGAGCCTGTCGGACTCATAGCCTGAAGGCCAGGTGAAAATCCGTCAGAGCTGCAAGTCATGTAGTCGCCCTGGCATTATATTCTTTGAAGAAATAAACCTGGAATTGGCTTCAAGTCGAAAACAACAGATTGATTACAAACCTCCCCGGCACCGGGATCATTCAAATCTCCATTTATTCTATCACCCTGCATCACCCTGCTCACGGCCCACCAGGGAGTGATTTCAGCATTTGGATACTTCACGCAACAACGCCGCTTGAGTGCCGTGTTTCTATCAGATAGCATGACCTTCATGCTTTTTTTGCGATCAAAGATCAGGGAGCGCCTGGGGGAATTGGTAGTAAGGGTGATCTTACTCGCGCTAGTGTTATTGATGGCGATGCCTTTCAGCGTCGAGGCCGAGGCTCACTATTATTCTTTGAAGGAAATTTTCCCGAACGGCAAATGCTCACCCATAATCCCGAATTACGAGTTGATGAAGGCCGGCTTCGCGGGCGGTGAAATCACGCAATACAAAATTTACGATTCCGATGGCAAGGTAGTTGAGGTCATCACTTCCTTCATCAGCAAGAAACGTGACCAATGGGCACTGGTGGGATCAAAAACCGAAACCAAAGTTATCTTCTGCCTGTATGCCTCCGGTATTGGGCGGGACTCAGTCAATAGTCTGCCGATTAAAACCGAGTAGTTTACGCGGTTAGGAATCTACAGGGACACACACTCTTCCAGGGAAGTACAGATGAATCGCCCCGGGTTTGTCGGAGACACCCTCCTGGCAGGGATGGGCAGGGAACCCACAACACTCCGGAAGTTCTGGGGAAGCTCGGAACAATTAAAGCGTGTGTCCCTTGGAATGACGCCTATAAAGTGTGTGTCCCTTTGAACTGCCTTCTGATTTAAAAGTAGATGAATACTGTTTTATATCAAAGAATTATCTTGGTCCGACCCAATAGAGAAATCTACTACGGATACAGGCCATCGTAGCTCGATGACCCTTCTTCGCGGTGCCACAACCTGAACAGATGGCGTTTACGTTCGGGTTCGGCAAAGTCCTCAAATTCACTACGATAATGCCCCACCTCGTGATTGTTGAGATATTGCACCTGCCCGCGTTGCAGGGGCCCTTCAAACCATAAATCCGGCGCCGTACAGACTTCGTCGATGGCGTCGAGGGCCTCGCTGAGCGCAGTATCAATCACTTCCCCGCTCACCTCGTAGCCCTTGCGTACCAGCGATGAATTGGCACGGGCAAACAAGCGCTCATTGCGCCAGCTGAAGTAGGGTGCAAGACAAACCGGTTCCGCATTCTCGCGATGTTCCTTCTGGCGATCGAAGAGCATGGGTTGATACAGGCGTAGCAACAGGTCGGGATAACGCTCATGCATGCGCTGGTGCACCGAGTAGAGACTGCAAAATCGGCTAATCCCGCCACTTTTTGCCGGGTTTTGACAAAACAGGCCGACGTAATCGGGTACCCTGCGGGCGAAGGCATTGTCGGTATGAAACACCAGTTCTACGCTGGTATGCGACCCCCGTACCCCATAGGAATACGCCTGACCGGTATCGCTGACGTGGTAAATCATTTGCCCATTCCATTTTTGCGCCACCGGGCGACCGATGCACTGCCCCAGCACCCAGTAAATTTCGACCAGGGTTTCGACCGGGAACTGGTCCAGGGGCAAACGGTCGAGAGTGGCAAAACCGACACCGTCGTCGAGTATCTTTTTCATTGTTTTCATCAGTCCGCGACAGACCGGGATATCGAAATCGTCGACTCGACGCTGTAACATCTGCAATGGATTATCCTGGATGAACGATGCCATGCGCCTGATTTCTGCCAGTGCATCCTGCGACAGCCGGATCAACCAGTCGCGTTCGCTGATATCATCCGCCAGCCAGGCCATGCGCTGGGCGGGTGGCTGGCGAAACTCTGAAACTTCATCACTGCAGTCGATAAAACCGCTCTTCATGACCCTAGTCTCTTTCAACCGTGACCAGGCCAAGCGCTGGATTGACGTTTACCCGGTCGCCGGTCTGAATCAGCCTGGTCACATCGCCCGCTTCGAATCGATCGCAAAGCGCCATATCGGCAAACGCCCCGCCCTGGGCGAGTATCGGGTTGACGTTATTGAATAAAATCGCCCTGGGGGCAACATTGCGCGAAACCATCTCGTGTAACATCCAGGCCGATGCAACCCCGCCCTTGGCGGTGTTAACCACGAGAATTTTATCGACATAGCTCTCACCGGCAAGCTGGTGTTGAGGACGTGAAAAAATCCCCTTGATGCGATCGAGATCGTAGCGTGCGGAAAAATTATCATCCGCGACCAGGGCCTCGCCTGACACTTCCGGGCCGACACCTACATGACAACGTAACTCGAATTTTTTCATCAGACGATCTCGCCGGCAATTGCCGAAGCCACACAATCTTCCATGCTTGAAAGTGTCGGCTGGTAGCCATAACCGCCGATTATATTGACCAGTTTGGCAGAATTCGTCAGCAGTCGTTTCCAGCCGTTGGCTTCACCCATTTCACGCGCATAGCTCTGGTAGAAGCACATGCCTTCGAGTACCAGCGCGCCGCTAGCTTCGATACGCTCGGTGATACCCATACGCCTGGCATCGGCTGCAACAACCGGACTGGTGGCCACCAGTAAACTGGTGTGCTGGTGAATCCTGTTGCCATCGAGCAGGTCTGCAAGCGCCTGCATTTCCATCAACGACAGCTGAGGAGCTGAAAATACGACCACATCGACCTTGTCTCCCTTACCGTCAAAGCGGGCAAAAAAATCGATAAAATCCTGCTCCGCAATCATCTCGGTTGCGAGTGTATCGGCGTCACAGACGGCATCCAGGGTGGGTGCCTCGGGGGTCACGCCAACAAGGTGAAATAACGGGATAGAACCGAAACTCGCCATCGCCGCGCCCATATGCTTCATCTCGTCCGATCCCGGTTGCGACTCGATACCCTCGAGAACAGGTACTTCCCAGTAGGAACCGGCGCGGGCGCCGACGATACCACCCAGCGCGCCCCAGTCAGACAGGGATTGCGGCTGGTGAGTAACTCGATATCGCTTCGTCGCCTTGCGGTTTTTGTCGAGATGGAGCGCGTAACGCGGGGTGCGCCCGGTGAGACCTGCCGCCAGCGACGAGGGCCCACCCTCGAAGTTGGAATAGGCGCCGAGTACGCTATTGCAGTAGATCACCACGCCGGTATCGCCAAAGGCGAGATGCTCCCCTCGCACCGGCGGCATGATGGTCTGGTAATTGATGCAGGTATTGGTCATCAATATCCCCATTGATTCGAACGCATCGATGGTGCGCCGCTCCAGGTTCGCCATTAAATCGGTTTGCCCGAGGCGTTTATAATGGCAAAAGTCGATGCCGCGGGGATCGGTGATCATCGGGATTCTGACGCGTCGATGATGCTTCGGTTGCGCGGCCATCCGTTCGAGAAAAACCACCCCGGCCTCCCCCAGCGATTCGGTGTCGGCCATGATATGCGCCTGGGTTACCGCAACGAAATCGGCGGCATCAAAGAAGCGTCCCACACGCATCATATGATCCATGGCCCAGCGCCTTGGCTCCCCCATTTCGCCATTGAGCATGGCCTGTTCTTCGTCGTTTAAATACACGCCTGTTCTCTTTGCAATCACAGCGAATACTATACAAGCAGATATATCGGCACAAGTTGTGTTAACTTGCGCGGCTGCCGATTAACCAGAATTCCCGATATGCCCAACCCGCCTGATAGTCCCGTCACTCGCCGCAAGGCGATCATCGCCTTTACCCTGGGCACCCTTTTCTTCGGTTATGCCTTCGTGCAGCGGGTCTCACCCAGCGTCATGACCAACGAACTGATGCGTGATTTCTCGGTTGGTGGCGCGGCCCTGGGATCATTGTCGGCATTTTATTTTTACGCCTACGCGTCGATTCAGCTGCCCGTGGGCATGCTCACCGATCATTTCGGTCCGCGTAAGCTGATGAGCTTCGCCGCGGCATTGTGTGCCGTCGCCTCGGTTGGTTTTGCCTTGAGTGATTCCCTGCTCACCGCCTCGCTGGGACGGGCCCTGATCGGCGGCACGGTCGCCTTTGGCTTTGTCGGAACCCTGGCCATCGCCGGATACTGGTTCAGGCCTGCGCAATACGCTCTCCTCGCGGGACTTTTACAATCCGTGGGCATGAGCGGCGCCATTTTCGGTCAGGCGCCCCTGCGCCAGGTGGTAGAGTCACTGGGCTGGCGCAGCACCATGCATGGTCTTGCCGCGGTGGCATTGATTTTGTCATTGTTGTTGTTCTTTCTGATACCACTTCGATCCAGCAAGCAGAAACAACGGGGTCACCACCCCGGGATACTCAAAGGATTGCATGCGGTATCGATCAACCCGCAGACCTGGATCTGCGCCCTGGTCGGTTTCGGCATGGCGGCGACCATGCTTGGGTTCGGTGGTTTATGGGGCGTGCCCTGGTTAAATAACGTACATGGATATACGACTACCCAAGCGGCCGCCATTACCTCGATGATCTTTGTCGGCTGGGCAATCTTTTCCCCCCTGCTCGGCTGGGCATCGGATCGCATGGGTCGGCGTAATATCATCCTGCGGATCGGTTCCCTGACCGCGTTAATCGCACTCGCTATCCTGGTTTACTATACGCCGCAAAACACGGCGTTACTGATGCTGTTGATCTTCATTATCGGTGCGGGCGGCAGCGCCATGACGGTCTGCTTCGGTTCGGTGAAGGAGCTGAACGATTTGCGTTTCAGCAGTACCGCACTGGGCTTGATGAATATGTGTATCGTCGGCTCGGGTGCGGTGATGCAACCCCTGATCGGCTGGATACTGGATCTTAACTGGAACGGCACCCTGGAGGACGGCGCACGCATATACTCGGCAAGCAACTACACCATAGCCTTTGCCAGCCTGTTCCTGGTGAACGCACTGGCGCTGCTGGCCGCGCTGTTTTTACGCGAGACCCATTGCCGCCAGGTAGGCTAGAAACGCAGGCGAAATAAAGGGGTCGTGCATCCAGTACACAACCCCTCGTCCAGGTAACAACTGCAATTGTCAACGGCTAGGCAAACCACCAGCGCTCGGCGTTCTTGGCGCCGTCGAGCTCCCAGTTTGCACCCACAATTTTGGGAACTGCCAGGCGTTCGTGATAAGCCATAACATCACTGGTAAACAAGGGCAAACATACCCCGCCCTCGTTAGAAACGATCTGCTGCATCTCCACGTAGATGGTACGGCGTTTCTTCGGATCCAGCTCGGCACGACCCTGGACTAACAGTTTGTTGAATTTTTCATGCTTCCAGTGAGTATCGTTCCAGTTGGCTTCCGCGGCGTAAAGCTGGGAAAAAATCCAGTTCTCGGTCGGACGACCACTCCAGTAACATGCGGAAAACGGCTTTTTCATCCACACGTTACTCCAGTATCCATCGTTGGGCTCACGCACGACCTCGATTTCGATACCGGCGGCCCTCGCCGAATCCGTCATCAACTGTCCCGCATCGATAGCGCCGCCAAACCCGGTATCGGCTGCATGGAATTTTATGCTGAGCTTGCTCAACCCGGCCTTTTTCAAATGAAACTTGGCTTTTTCCGGATCGTATTCACGCTGCGGAAGTTCATCCGTGGTGGCGCGATAAATGTTTGCCGGTCCTATCGGGTTATCGTTACCGAGTTCTCCATACCCATGGATTATCTTGGACAGCCATTGCTTGCGGTCGACGATAAGCTTTACCGCCAGGCGTACATCGTTATTGTCAAAGGGGGGAATGTCGGTAAGCATCGGCAACGTGATCTGCTTGTTACCGGTGGTCGCAAGAACATGGATACCGGGAACGCGTTTCATCAGGTGAACCGTCTGGGTTGGTACATTGTTCATGCAATCCAGCGAACCGGTCTGCAAGGCCTGGCTGCGCGCGGTAGGGTCGCCGATCTGGTTAATCTCGATCTCATCAAAAAAAGCACGATCTGATTTCCAGTAATTCGGATTGCGCGTGGTGAAAGAGCGCACCCCGGCATCATGCTGTTTGAGAATGTAACCGCCGGTGCCTATACCCGACTGCCAGTCGATACTGCCATCGCTATTGGCCTGGCAGATATTGAGGTGGTAATCGGTCATCAGGAATGGGAAATCCGCATCGCCGCCGCTTAGTTCCACGGTAACAGCGTATTTGCCATCGGCCTTGACCGACGTAACACCGCTCAAAATGCCTTTCGCGGCAGACTTCGTATCTTCACCCAGGTGGTGATTCAAAGAGGCGACGATATCCCCTGAATCCAGGGTCTTGCCATTATGGAATTCCACGCCTTTACGGATCTTGAAGTGCCAGGTTGAGGCATCGGCGCTCGCATCCCAGCTTTCGGCAAGCTCAGGCACTAGCTGACCATCAGCCGCCACTTCGGTCAGGCCATTTCGCAGCTGGCCAAATTGAAGGTGTATCATGTAGAGATCGAGAATTTGACCCGGATCCATAATATCGGTAGTTGCTCCGCCGGTCAGGCCGACGCGCAGGCGCCCACCCTTCTTCGGCATTGCGGCTTCAACCTTGTCAAGAATGAGCGAGGCTGACGTCAATGACACCCCAAGTGCCAGTGCGCCGGTCATAAATCCGCGGCGTGTCATTTTTCCCGCTTCGAACGACTGCTGTATATCCCTGATTTTATCGGCGACCTCTAAATCGGACACTCCGGTCGTCAGGTCTATTAATTCGCTTTTTTTGTCTTTCATCTCCACTCTCCTCGTTATATTAATAGGCGATTTTTCTTGGTTATAACACAGAACCTTCCCGCAGATAAAGTTCGAGGCTTGTTGGAGCTACCGGTAAACTCGTCATCAGGACCAGCCTTCGGCAAATTTTGTCAATATCAGCAACAGCCCCAGGGCGATAAATGCGGCGCCGACCACGGCCAGGCGGGCAACGATTCCGGAATGGACGACGCGAAACAACAAGGGGCTCTCGAGCTGGTCTTTAAGCCAGAATAAACCGATGATTGTCGACAGCAGCCCGATACCGATGAAGAAAAACAACATCGACTGGTCAGGCTCCCGCTTTTTCCAGCTGCAACCACTCTTGCGGCGAGCTGCCGAAGGCAATCATGGCATGGGTTCGATAGGCCGGACGCTCACACAGGCGCGCATACCAGGCTTCGATGTTGGGCAGGGAAGGCCGCTCGATATCCAGGTTAAAAAATTTATATATCATTGCTCCCAGCGGAATATCCGCCATGGTAAGACTGTCTCCCAGGAGATAAGACTGATTGTGCAGATGCGGTTCCAGCAGGCGCAGCGCGCCGATAGCCGCCAGGGTGCATTCCCTGATTTTCGCCATATCCTGTTCGGCTTTCGGGGTTCGCACCAGATTGAAAAAAATCGCCATCAGATTGGGCGCGAGCGTGGATTTATACCAATCCATCCACTGGTCCGCCAACGCGGCTTGCTGGGGATCGTCGGGCCATAGCGAGCCGCTGCCATATTGTCGACACAGGTAACGCGTGATCGCCATTGATTCCCAGATGACAAAACCATCGTCGCTTATGGTTGGTATCAGCCGGTTCGGATTCAGCTGCTGATAAGCGTCGCTATCGTCACCACCGAATGACCCGCCGATATTATGACGTTGGTGCTCAAGCCCGAGCTCGCCCACGGTCCACATCACCGGAATGACATTACTCGAATTTCTTCTACCCCAAATTTCGATCATGATTTCTCCGCAAAAATATACCCTGGCGCCTCGATCACAACTACTTGACCCGGGTGCCTTGATCAAAACTAGTTAATGTACCTATTTCGGTCCGGGATATCTATCTGCCGGCATTATCTCTATAATTTTACCACTGTGTTAGTCCTGACTATCGCAGACACAACAAAATTTGAGAGGAAAATGATCATGACCGAAAGCAGTACATCCGTAGATAATGGCGTTAATGTCGCAGCCTTGCTTGAGGCGCGCGAAGCGCTAACCGAGACCCCGGCGGCGGCGGCATTCAAATGGCGCGCTTCCTGCAAGTGGGTAAACGGCACTCACAGCCATTCCACCGTGGAGAGTTTTTTCGGGCTGGGCGAGGAACAGAGCCACCGTACCGTCTACTCATTCGACGCCGACCATCCGGAAGTGTTTGCGTCCGCGGATAATGGTGCGACCCCGGTTGAGATGATGCTGGTTGGCCTGGCCGGCTGCCTGACAGCGGGCATAGCGGCAGTCGCACAGCATCGCAGCATCCAGCTCCACTCGGTAACTGCAACCCTGGAGGCAGGCATGGACATCCAGGGTATTCTTGGAATCGATAGCGACGTGCGTAACGGCTTCGATGGTATCAATGTGCATTACGATATCGACGCCGATGCGTCTGAAGATGAGATCAAGGCGGTGGTTGCGCAGTCGCAAAAGCGTTCGGCGGTTTTCGATATCATCACCAACCCGACCAATATCACCGTAGAGGTTAACTAGGATAACCCGGGATCGCTTCCCCGGCGGCAATGCGGACGCGCTGTGTCATCATCGGCGCCGGGCACTCCGGGCTGGCCATGAGCCAGTGCCTGTCGGAATGCTCGGTCGATCATGTCGTTCTCGAACGTGGCGAAATCGCCAATTCGTGGAAACACGAACGCTGGGATTCGCTGAAATTGCTCACTCCGAACTGGCAGGCTCGATTACCCGGTTATAGCTATAGCGGCGATGAGCCGGATGGATACATGGATGTACCTGAGCTGATCGGATTCATAGAGCAGTATGCCGGGGTAATTTCGGCACCGGTCAGGCTTGATACCAGGGTGACGTCAGTGAGTAGCAAGGGTCATGGTTACCTGGTTGCTTCTACCGGGGGCAGCTGGGAATGTGAATCCCTGGTGGTGGCAAGCGGCGCCTGTAACAAGACGCAAATCCCGGCCATCGCCGAGGCCGCACCCGCGTCAATAGAAATAATCACCCCGATGGCATACCGGAACCCGGAACAATTGCAGCAGGGTGGCGTGATGGTAGTCGGTGCCTCGGCAACCGGGTTACAGCTTGCCGAGGAGATCCATCGCTCCGGCAGGCCGGTTACGCTGGCGGTGGGAGAGCATGTTCGCTTGCCGCGGGTCTATCGCGGCAAGGACATCCTCTGGTGGATGGATGCACTGGGTATCCTCGATGAACGCTATGACGAGATTGATGATATTGTTCGTGGACGCAATATTCCCTCACCCCAACTGGTAGGCTCAACCGAACGCAGCTCCCTCGACCTCAACAGGCTGACCGCCCTGGGTATAAAACTGAGGGGCCGGCTGGCCGGGTTCAACGATGGCAAAGCCCAGTTTTCCGGATCACTACGTAACCTGTGTGCGCTGGCCGATCTGAAAATGCTGCGCTTGCTCAATACCATCGATGAATGGATCAGCGATAATCGAATCGAGGCCGAGGTGGGACCCCCGCAACGCTATGACGATACCGAAGTCGAGGAATCACCGCCGTTACTGTTGGATCTGGTGAAGAATGATATTAAAACAATCCTCTGGGCCACCGGTTACAGCCCGGACTATTCCTGGCTGGATATACCTTTGCTCGACCGCAAGGGCAAGTTACGCCATGACGGCGGTATCGTTGACTCTCCGGGCATGTACCTGATGGGCGTCTCCCTGTTGCGGCGCCGTAAATCCAGTTATATCCATGGTGCGGTAGACGATGCGCGTGATCTCAGCGCCCACCTGGTTTCCTACTTGAATGGCAAAACTGAGGCTGTGGAAATTTAACTCGAGATGAATTTATGGTACTGTCAAGTTAACTGGTTTGAGAGCGTAATAAAAGCAGGCTGGTG
>SMVA01363744.1_pt1 | contig 10996 bp, 8 predicted proteins | sample 2456451 | NCBI WGS metagenome assembly SMVA01 (sample SAMN11095933, study PRJNA526329) | marine sediment metagenome | biome: Marine sediment; feature: Surficial sediment; material: Deep marine sediment; isolation source: Hadal surficial sediment | place: Pacific Ocean | collected 2014-05 | depth 0-1...
AAAACAACCATGGCTTTGAAGGTATCATCTTTTTCAAGCAAACTGCCAATCCAATTTGCACTTCGTTCGAGACGGATGTCCCACTCACTTGAGTCGTGTACCAGTCCGCCCACCAGATTTAATCCTACATAGAGCACCTCATTTTTGACCCATGTGAAATTCTCCAACTGTTCCGGCTGGTAGCTGGTTTCCCAGGGAACTTCCCAATTTTCATGAAAATGATAGAAATACTGGTTCCACAAGACAAATGCTTCTTTAGGATCTTCGCAATCATTGTATTCATTGTCGCCAGGGATAATAAATACCGGAACTTCAGATAGCATTAGAATGTCTGCCACCAGTTGATATTTGGTTTCTTCACATGGTGTACTGCCAGACTTTATGTCTCCTAAATGAATTAAAAAAGATGAATTATGGTGTTTGTTAAATTTAATAAGATTAATGCGCAGCGAATCAGCAAATGCATCAGAATAGGGTACATCTCCGATGGCTGAAAAGGTTAGCGGCGATTCCTTAATTTGACACCCTGAAAATAGAATTGCTAGCAGTACTGATATAAAAACCCCAGACGTTTCATGCAGGGATGGTGACCTGATTGACTTGATTCCCTCAATTTTCATTGTGGTTTCAGGTAATTTTGAAATTGTTCGGTAGTAACCCGACGGGTATTGTATTCTTTTTGGTACTGCTGAAGTACGGGGTCCTCTGGATATGAATCTTGCTTTCCATAAGGATACTGTGACAGGCCATGATATGGCAGTGGTTCAACGGTATTTCCGTAAGCAGTGTTTAAGTCACCGTCTTTTACCCATCCGACACTGTAAATCACAAAGTCCCTGGTCCAACCACTGGGTAAAACCGGCAAACTTGTGGCATCGAATGCAATACTGATTTCATCCCCGGCGTTGCTGATTATATACCTATTGTCTGCATCTGACAAAAGATCAAGTACATCGCCAAAACGGGTATAGTTTCCTGTCAGATCACGCCATCTTGGCCCGGCAGCTACCTTATTATAATCAAACCAATGGGGTCCGTCTGTCCCCATCCGGTACATTTCAGAGAACCCCCGGTAATGAAGGTCCGCTGATTTAGGTTTCATCACCCTGGTATACACAGGGGCTTTAGCCGGACAATCTGAATAAAATATCTGGTCCCAATAAATCTCCATATTGGTGCTGATCCTCACCGTGCGATCGTTGGATAAAAATTTTCCTGTCAGATCAATTATCATGGTTTTATTTTTACCCAAGGGGAAACCCATATTTTCAATAACCGTAACCCAATTACCTCGTTTGTCCTTAACCTGCAGGTAGGGTGAAATTAAATTCATCTTATCTGTCTGTGAGATTGCCACATTAATACTGGCATCCGTGGGAAAAATCCAGCCATTCATGAATAAGTACAAACTATCTGACCGGGCCCGATCACCCAGGTCTAAGATCAAATGGTGCAACTCTGTTATTCCCTGATATTGTTTGTGTTTGAAGTTTGAAATGTACTTATGGTCCTTATCCAAAATAAGGGTGGTCAGATCATTCCCGTGGCTGTCCGTGGCCGATAGCGGCGGTATTGGAGCGGGGACAGAATATATCCGGTAATCCGGGAAAGGTGGGGCTGTAAAGCGTTCATCCAAATAAATGTCAGAGGATTCAGGATGGTCCACAGACATTAGAAAGAGCTCATCCATGTATATGGTTTCCCACAATTCCGATGTTACCTGTATTTTTAGCAACCCGTTTTCAGCCTGAAGCATTTCTCCCGGAATTTTGAGATATTCTTCAGAAGCATCCGCGAAGGAGTAGGTGGCTTTATCTCCCATGATACCCATGGGCATCCCCAGGGCGCTTCGCCACATCATATCTTTTACAAACACGTATTCCTCCCCGTTCCAGGTATAAAGAAACGGACACGAACCTTTTAATAGCTGCTGCTCAATAAGGTCCTGATCACTTCCAGGTGAGAATATATTTTGTGGAACTCCGTTGGTCCAAAGAATCCTGATCACATCGGCCCCATCATTACTGCCCAATCCAAAATAGGTATTTGGACCAGTTACCGTACGCATTTGGTATTCATATGCCGCCCTCACTTCAACCTTGGATCCTATCCCAAAATGGTTATTCTTCCCACTCCCGCTGCGAATTCCCACTAATTGCACTTTTAAGTGATGATTGGCATTTCCACCATCGTTTCTTAATAAACGAAAACCTCCGTGGATACCGGTCAAGTAGATGTCCAGGTCACCATCCTGATTATAATCAGCCAGGGCCAATTGCCTTACCCCATTTATCCCTTCAGGTAATATCCCCGAGACATCCTCAAATCCTCCCTGTCTGTCGTTATGAAACAGTTTTAAACCCCTGCCTTCAGCATCAGTTGATTGGCCGCTAACCAATAAATCAAGGAATCCATCATTATCGAAGTCAAAGAATTCAGCATCGAAACCAGTCATATTCTGAAGAATATCATTAAGCTCAGTGGAATTAGGGTCTGCTTCAAATGTGCCATCGCCCTTGTTTCGCATCAGATAATGTCCTCCATCAGAACCGGTGATGAACAAGTCCAGATAACCATCATTGTTGTAATCCCCACTGGCTGCCGCCGTGGAACCGCCATGGGAGACCAACCCGCTGGCCTCGGTAACATCTCTAAAAATCCCGTTTCTCATATTGGTGTAGAGGGCGTTGCTGGCATCTTCATTTACTACGAAAAGGTCCACATCTCCGTCATCGTCAAAATCACCGAATACCGCATCCCTGGAAATCACCTGCATGCCTTTCAGAACTGATGCCGGAGACAGATTTGTAAAGGTACCATCTGCATTGTTTCTATAAATTGCGTTTGTCCCTTCAGATATTATGAAAAGGTCCAGATCCCCCTCGTGATCGAAATCGAAAAATAGTGGTTGGCGGTGTTTGGCGGTTCCGGAAAGACCGGCTTGTTTGGTTACATCTTCGAAGGTCCCTTCACTTACATTCTTATAGAGTATGTTTTGTCCTTGTTTTACAATATATAAATCCAAAAATCCATCATTATTATAGTCGATGAACGAGGATGAATACTCAATTCCTGAATGCTGTAAACCAATATCTTGTGCGATATCCTGGAATCGTCCAAATTCATTACTGAACAGGTAATGCTTATAATCACCTCCAGATGATTCCGGGTTACCCAGGTAAATATCGGAATCGCCATCACGGTCAAAGTCATCTACTGCAAGATGTGGATAATTATTACTTGCTTGCTCCGGGCCGATTAAATTTGCTACCACACCCAGATCAGCTAGTTCTGTTACGTCGGTAAATTTAATGGTTTCTAATATCGATCCACCGCTTCCCATAAAGGCCGGTGACGGCTGGCTGAAAGTAATCATGGGTATGCCAATTGTCCCATCCTTTGATCCCCTCAATTCCTGTATATTCACCTGGTAAAAGTTGGTGAGCTTTAGAATATTGTGAAAGATAATGCTTACTTTCAGGGCTTCTTCATGGTTTTCGAGCTGTAATTCATTGATTGCCTTCTGGTAATGTTCCTTAGCATCCATGGGAAACTCGGGAGAGACCCTTTCAATCTCTTCCAAATGCTTCAGGGCCTCCTTACTTTTATGATTTCGTATCAATGCTTCAATCAGGTGAAGACGTGATACAATATTTCCCGGAAGTATCTGTACAATTTTATTTAAATTTTTTTCCCATTCCTGCAGTGAATTAGCCTCACCGGATCTTCCGTAAGTCTCCGCAAGAATGTACAATGACTGAACATGTGTAGAATCAATTTTTAAGGATGTTTCCAATTCCTGTTTGGATTCCTCCTCCTTTCCTAAAAGAGCGTAAGCAGTTGAGAGGTTGAGACGGATATCAGCGTCATCGGGGTCAAGTAATATGGCTTTTTCCAATTGTTCCTCAGCCTGAGCATATTTCCCCATCCTTATATAAACAATCCCCAGATTGGTATATCCCAAAGCTTCATTAGCAGCCAAATCTATCAGGCGCAGGAATTCCTTCTCTGCTTCTTCCAATTGGTTTTCTTCCAGATATGCCAGTCCTAGGGTGCGGGCTGAAGCGGCAGCAATTACACGTTGTTCTGGAGTCAGAGTTTCTGTCGCCTGCTCGGTAAGAAATTCACCTTCCCCTTGCTTATCTTTTTTACAACTGCCGGTTAAGGTTGTCAAGAGCATTACACCAATTATAAGATGAGTATATTTTATTTTCATAACTTCCGATCATAAATATAATTTATCATTAAATAAACAACAACGTGAACAAGTTATGGTTAATATTTTGCTTTTTGTCCTATCAAGCCTGCGCCCAGGACAATAACAAAGAGCATTGGATCCAATTATTCAATGGAAAAGATCTGGATAACTGGCAGGTCAAGTTTAAAGGTCAGGAGCTTGGGGTCAATTACAAAAATACCTTCCGGGTTGAAAATGGTATTCTAAAGGTGGACTACACCAACCACCAGGAATTTGACGGCAACTTTGGACATTTATTCTATAATCAGGAGTTTTCACATTATATACTTCGTGCTGAATACCGATTTGTAGGCGAACAGGTACCCAATGGCCCAGATTGGGCGGTGCGCAACAATGGCTTTATGGTACATTCACAATCGGCCGCTAGTATGGGATTAGATCAAGACTTTCCAATTTCCATTGAAGCACAACTTCTGGGAGGAATAGGTGAAGGCCCCCGCCAAACCAACAATCTATGCACACCTGGTACTAATGTAGTTTTGGGAGATTCACTATTTACCAATCACTGCATCAGATCCACGTCAAAAACCTATGATGGAGATCAGTGGGTGAATATTGAAATACAGGTATTTGGTGACTCCCTGATCAGACACATGGTTGAGGGGGATACTGTACTAACCTATTACAAACCGCAGATTGGCGGAGGAGTTGTCAATGGCTATGATCCCGCAATCAAACAGGATGGTAAGCTTTTGGAAAAGGGGTTTATTGCCATCCAGGCGGAGAGTGCTCCCACTGAATTTCGAAAAATTGAACTGCTGGAATTAAAACCGGAACATTGATCCTGGCAATAAATAGGCTCAAAAAATACTAAACTCGTCTATTATGAAATTTTCATTAGCTATCATTGCCCTCTTTTTTTTCCTTGGGGCCTGTAAACCATCAGCAGACTACTCATATGATGTACTCATTGTGAATGGTACTATTGTAGATGGAACAGGAGGTCAGGGTTATTCCGGTAATCTGGGCATTAAAGGAGACAAAATAATTGCCGTAGGCGAAACAAAGGGAAAAGGCCGCATCGAAATTGATGCCACCGGACTAGTGGTATCCCCCGGTTTTATCGATATACATTCCCACTCAGACTACACCTTATTGATTGATGGCAATGCCGAAAGTAAAATAAGACAAGGAGTTACTACCGAAGTTCTGGGAGAAAGAAATTCCCCCGGCCCTTTTACGGGGAAACTTGAGCCCAAAATTGTGAAGGCTGAATATGGCTCGGATACCATTGTTTCCTTGAGTGATTATTTCAGGATTATTGAAAAAAACGAGGTTGCTGTAAATGTCATCTCTTATGTTGGCATTGGCAATGTTTGGCGCAGCGTTATGGGGTATAATTTCGACCAGCCTACAGAAGAACAAAAGCAACAAATGAAAGAAGTAGTCAGGCAGGCCATGAAGGAAGGGGCCTTTGGTTTGTCCAGTCAATTGGCTGAAATACCCGGCTCTCTAATCCCCACTGCCCAGCTGGTAGAATGGTGCAAAGTGGTCAAGGAATTTGGAGGGGTATATACATCACATATGCGCAACGAAGGACTTCATGTGTTTGACGCGGTCAGGGAAGCTATCGAGATAGGAGAAAAGGCCGGTATATCTGTTGAAATCCTGCACTTAAAAATCGCTGACCAGAAATATTGGGGTAGAATGAATGAGATCGTGGACCTGATAGATTCAGCCAGGGCATTGGGTATTGACATCCATGCCAATGTATATCCTTATACCAGGGGAAATAACAGCCTTGTAACCATTATCCCGGAGTGGGCCCATGAAGGTGGGTTTGAAAAACTTTTGGGAAGACTCAAAAAGGATGCAGACAGAAAAAGGATGAAACAGGAAATAGAAAATGGGATTGACGGGTGGTATAACCACTATACCGCCATTGGTAAAGACTGGAGCAGGATGCTGCTTTGTGAGGGACAATATGCCGGTCTGACCATGGATTCAGTTATCGCCATCCGGTCAGAAAACCAACAATCAGACCCCCTGGATATCCTTTTTGATCTACTAATTGAGGAAAATAGTTCGATTTCCACGGTCTATGCTCACCATACTGAAGAGGACATGAACCTCGCCATGCGGCAACCCTGGTGCTCCATTGGATCAGATGGATCAGCCAAGGCAATAGAAGGGCCGCTTAGTTCCGGTAACCCCCACCCCCGAAACTTCGGAACATTTCCACGCGTTTTGGGACTTTATGCCAGAGAACGAAATTTATTTACCATGGAAGAAGCCATCTATAAAATGACTGGATTGAATGCAGAAAAATTAGCACTTCAAGATAGAGGGGTGCTGGCGCCCGGTAACTATGCGGACATCACCATTTTTGATCCCTATAATGTTATCGATAAGTCAACTTACGAAAAACCTTTTCAATATAATGAAGGCATCCGGTGGGTCTTTGTCAACGGACAGCTAGTATTGGATGGAGAAAACCATACCGGAAAACGTCCGGGAAGAGCCCTACTAAAAGGACTATAAACTCAATATGAAAATTGTATTTCTTGACGAATCAACAGTCAATTTAAATGGTGACATTAGCAATTCCGGGCTCATTGCGTTGGGTGAGATTACTACCTATCCATCGACCCTTACGGAGGAAGAAACTATAGAGCGCTGTCAAGGGGCCACCCATATTATTGTCAATAAGGTGTTGGTCACCGAAAAAGTGGTTAAATCCTTAGCTGATTTGCAACATGTGGCGGTGATTGCTACCGGCACCAATAATGTAGATCTGAATGCAATGTCAGCAGCTGGTATGGGGGTATCGAATGTCCCTGGTTATGCCAAAGACTGCGTTCCTCAACATGTTTTCGCTTTGATTCTAAACCTGGCTACCAAAGCCAATAAGTATCACGCTGATATAATGTCCGGGGAATGGCAAAAGTCCAAAAGTTTTACGCTCTTGACCTATCCAACCTTTGAGCTGTCCGGGAAAACCATTGGTGTTATTGGATTTGGAGCCATTGGAAAAGGAGTGGCCAAGATAGCTGAAGGATTTGGAATGAAAGTGATGATGAATAATAAATCAGGCAGATCAGAGGGGGGTTACCACAGCAGCCCATTGGAGAAAATATATGACTGTGCCGATGTTATAAGCTTAAATTGCCCATTGACGGTTGAAAATAAATACATGATCAACGCTGAGGTTTTACAAAGGATGAAATCCTCTGCTATATTGATCAATACAGCCAGAGGCCCGCTGGTTAATCAATACGAACTGGCGAATGCTTTAAACAGTGGAGAAATCGCCGGCGCAGGAATTGATGTACTTGACCAGGAACCTCCAACGGATAATCCCTTGCTGGGGGAGGTAAAAAACTTGATCCTCACACCTCATTCCGCATGGTCCACTGTTGAAGCCAGGCAGCGGTTGATTGATGAGGTTACAGAAAATATTAAAGCTTCTCTGAAAAATGAGTCCCGGAATATAGTAAATTAAATCTTTGAGCTATACTACTCTAGTTTAATCAGCTTTCTGGTTTCGATAAAAGTGCCGACCCGGACCAGGGCCAGGTACAGACCTGGTCTATTTCCTGTAGCATTCCAGGGAGTAGCGTATGTCCCTGCCGGAAGCACCTCATCCTTCAAGGTAGCTACTTTTGCTCCCTGAAGGTTATATACCTCAAGGGAAACGTGACTATATTGGGGCAAGGTAAATTCTATGGTGGTTAGTGATTGAAAGGGATTGGGATAATTGGAGAGAATTTCGAATGGTGCAGGATCTCTCGAATCCTCAATAGCGGTGACTATCTCGGTTTTGGAAATCCTAAAATTTGGAGAAATGTCGATATAATCCATATCTTCATTATCCTGGATAACCCTGATCTTGCCTTGTTCAGTTTCTATATCAGGTACCGTCCATGTGTATTCCAATCGGTCCACATTCAAGGAAGCTATTTCCTCCCAGGTTTCTCCTCCATCAGAGGAGAAATACAAATCGAAATCTATCGCCATATGAGTTTGTTCTTCTTCCCAGGAGATGATAATAACTTCTCCGGGGACAAAGGATTCCCCACCTTGCGGATCTAGAAGTTTTATATGGGCGAAGCTACTGTTGCTACAGAGAATTGATATAAGAAAAATAGTGAGGTAATGTCTGAGACTATCCATATTCCTTAATATACTATGCAAATTACGGAAATAAGTATCACAAAACGATCACAGAAGGTAAAATGGTGCTAATTATTAAATATTCTGGTTCCTGATATTTCTCATATTATTTAGCGGTTTACCCAGTAGCATCACATTATAAATTTACCCATTCCTTGAACTCTTTTAAATAACTCCTACTAACCAGTACCTCCTGGGAACAGGCTGGATGCAATTGTAATAACATACGATTGTTAAAATAAGAGTCCATGCGTTTTATGGATTGGTTAGATACTATAAAATTTCGGTTGATCCTTTGAAATTCCCTGGGGTCCAATAGATTTTGCAACTGGTCCATGGTATGGTCTACCACGTATTTTTTGTCTTGTGTACTAACCAAATAATTCAGTTTATTTTCCGATATGATGTATGCCACATCGTCCGTATCAATAGAAATGTATCCCCGACCTAACCTCACCAGAAACCGGCATTTATATACCGTCTGTTCTCCCGCCAACTTCTGTATCATTTTTGCTAATGTAGCTTGTGGTAGTTGGTACCTTTTAAATTTATCAATGCTGTCCTTCAAATCGTTGGGATGAATGGGCTTTAACAGGTAGTCCACACTATTTATTTTAAAGGCTTTCAGAGTGTACTGATCATAGGCTGTGGTGAAAATCACCGGGGTATCCACAGCTATTTGCTCAAAGATCTCAAAACACAGGCCGTCAGCCAGATGGATATCCATGAAAATCAGATCGGGCTTATGAATTGTCAGGTAATTAATACTATCCAGGTTGTTGTCCAGAATATCAAGGATCTCAATATCTCTTTGATATTCCCGGATCATTATTTTCAGCTGGTTAGCTGCTACCATTTCATCTTCAATAATTAGAACTTTCATTTTTCTTTTTTGTCAAGCAATGGTAATTCAACTGTGAAAAAATTATTGTCATCTGTTATACTCACTTTTCTGTCGGTAAGAAATTCATAACGTTTAGTAATATTTTTAATACCCAGCTGTGTGGAAACCTCCTGGATATTTTTTCTTTGAATATTGTTTTTCACCACCAAAGTTTGATGGTTAGAGGTTAATATTTCAATCACCAAAGGGCTTTGTGATGATATCTTATTATGTTTTATGGCGTTTTCTAACAGCATTTGGAGCGTCAATGGCGGGATCAACTTGTTATGCAAGTTTTCATCAGTTTTTACTTCAATTCTTAGGCTTTCTCCAAAGCGTGATCTCAACAGTTTCTTTTGTATTCGGATGATTTCCAACTCTTCCCGTAAGGTCAGTAATTCCTGCTGTCCCTTATCTAAAATATACCTATAAGTTTTTGCAAAGTGCCGGCCATAATCTTTAGCTAATTCTGCATTCTCATCAATAAGACCAATCAGGGTATTGAGGCTATTAAACAAGAAATGCGGGTTAATTTGATCTTTTAAGGCTCCGTACTGTGAGACCAAATTCTGGTGTTTTAGTTCTTCTGCATGTACAATGGACAACCTCCACTGTTTAAAGAAATGCAGCCCGGTGTATATAGCGTTATACAGCAGAGAAATAATCAAGAATAGGGATGGGGGCGGCTGGCTGGCGCCAAGGCACATAATGGTCCAATAGTGTAATTATAAGACCATTCCCATGCCATAGGATAAATGAAATACAAAAGCTCCAAAGCAATTCGTAGATATAATATTGAGGATCACTGCATTCAAATACAAACGGCAGAAAAGTGATCAGGGGAATAGCAACAATATTTAAAAACCTTCGACTCAAATTAGTAAATGATGATACCTGCTATACGTACAGAATTAGTCACTATGGAAAATAATGCATCCCAATGGCTTATTTTATTAAACGAGTTACATATTTATCGGTCTGAGTTGCATAACATTTTGTTCCCACCATCGTCTAATTTTATAGTGTGGTAGTAATACTAATAACCAACATTATGAATTCAAAGGAAGTCATCTTTTCCATCCTGGTAGTTGGGGCCTTATTATTTACCGGAAATGCATTCTTAAAACAAAGTTCCTTTGATTGCTATCAAGCTCTTTTTACGGATCAATCCAGTTGTTCCTTAGAAAATGGTAGTTGTATCAAAATACAGGTCAAATCCGGGGCATTTGGTTTGTGGGATCAGTTGAAAAGCCTGGTCTTTGAAAATACTGATGGGAAAATCCGTATTCAATGTGCTCCCGATTGCCACATTTACATCGATTCCAAAGATTTAGCAAAATCCGATACTGTAAATCAGAACCTGCAATAAGCAATTGATCCCATATATAATGTATCTGAGACAAGATCTTAAGCATCGATTCATTCATCAACGTATCATTCCTTAGATATGTTTAATCAAATACTTAATGTAATGGAACGATTTATGATACCCCGAGTCGCCCGCTGTTGTGGCGGCTGCTGATTCAAGTCCTGGGTACTAGAACCGCCTTTTAACACACTTTTAGGCGGTTTTTTTAATTATGTGAAGTTATAGTGAAGTGAAATTACTTTTTAAAGGTACTGGTAAACCAGAGGCAGGTATGAACAACAGGGTGTGGGTGGATCCGGTTATGAAAGTGGCAAAATAGACAGAGTTTTGGGATTGATCTATTTATTAATGATTTTAAGCTATGGAATGGATT
>SMVA01360473.1_pt1 | contig 10995 bp, 10 predicted proteins | sample 2456451 | NCBI WGS metagenome assembly SMVA01 (sample SAMN11095933, study PRJNA526329) | marine sediment metagenome | biome: Marine sediment; feature: Surficial sediment; material: Deep marine sediment; isolation source: Hadal surficial sediment | place: Pacific Ocean | collected 2014-05 | depth...
AGGTGACAGGAATGATTGGCTCCCCGCCTTCAGATAGCGGCTTGGCAGTGGCGGTCTGTTCGCTGCAAGACGTTACCAGGAGTAGTGTTGTCATCGCTCGAAGTGTTTTTTTGATCAAGGTGTTTATCGTAAAATTCGAATTGTCAGAATTCATCGATTTTCTCCGCTGCTGCTATTACCTGGAACGGCATAGCGAGTGAATAGCAATTCGTATCTTGGTACAAAAAGGCAGAGATTTCCAGATTGAAATGTGATCCCGTTTGTGGGTCGACATCAGCTGCAGGTGAAGCCGTGTTCAAAATCTATTCACGACTTGAGTGCGAATGACTACCTATCCAGCATCGCCTCGATCAATACAGGGCCCGTCTCATTCATTGCCGCTGTGAACAGTTTGTTAAATTCATCTGCCCCTGTCGCCCGGGCCGCCTTCACGCCCATACCCTGGGATAGTTTTACAAAATCGAGATCCGGGTTGCTGAGGTCGAGCATGTCCAGAGTCTTTTTGTTCATGGACTGGGCACCGACTCTTGCGAGTTCAACCTGCAGAATCTGGTACTTTCGGTTCGCAAATATCACGACGCAGATATCCAGGTTCTCCCGCGCCATCGTCCAAAGGGATTGAATTGTATACATGGCACCGCCATCACCGTGCAGGCAGATGACCTTACGATCCGGGCAGGCGACAGCAGCACCGATGGCGGTTGGTAGTCCAAATCCAATGGAACCCCCTGTTAAGGATAACCAGTCGTGAGGTTCGGCCGTTTCACTCAACACAGAAGTATAACCACCGGAAGTCGCGCTTTCGTCAACGACAATAGAGTCTATCGGCATCAGTTCGGCAAAAGCTCTGCCGATACTTTCAGGTGAAAGTGCACCCGTTGCCAGGCCTGGTTTGTTGAGCAGCAGTTTTCTTGGGGTAAAATTTCCGGCATCCAGTTCATCGACGAGTTTTTCCAATGCATCCCCCGCATCTTCATTAAACTCAGCCAGGGTGTGCAGGCTGGCACCCTCCGGGTAAAATTCACTGGCTTTCCCGGGATAGGCAAAGAACCCAACCGGCGCTTTGGTTCCTACCATTATTAGCTGCTGGGCGTCTTTAAGCTGCTCGGTGGCTTGCTCTGCGAAGTACCCTAGTCGTTCAATTTTGCACCTTCCTTCACCCCTCGCTAGTTTCGTTGTAAAGGTATCACACAATATCCTGGCACCTGTTGCATTAGCGATTTTGTCCGCTAACTCGAGACAGGTTTCCGACAACGCCATATTCGACATTAAGATGACGGTTGCCTTGCCATTACCGAGCATCTGCGCGGCGGTTTTCACGGTATCATCTGCAACCTTTGCTGCAATCGGCATTTCACGTGCACCTTCAGGATCAACTGATTCATCCCAGGCACAATCCGCTGGTACGATGAGTGTCGAGATCTGGCCAGGTTTGACATTGGCGGCCACCACGGCATCTGCCGCATCACCCGGCAGGCTAGCGGCATCTGCAACCGTTCTGACCCAGTGAGAAACAGGATCGGAAAGGCCGATAACATTGGAATTCAGCGGAGCATCAAATTTCTTGTGGTAGGTCGCGTGATCACCAATCAGGTTGATAATGGGTGAGTGGGCCCTTCGGGCATTGTGCAGATTAGCCGATGCGTTGGATAAACCTGGACCCAGGTGCAATAAAGTGCATGCAGGTTTACCCGCCATTCGACCGTAACCATCTGCCGCTCCTGAACACACGCCCTCAAACAAGCTCAATATGGAATGCATGCCCTGGGTCTTGCCAATTGCGGCGACCATATGCATTTCGGATGTACCAGGGTTACTAAAACAAACTTCCACGCCATTGGCGATCAGGGTTTCCAACATACTTTCCGCACCGTTCATGCACTCATCTCCTTATTGCTTGTTGCTCGTTGCTATTTTCTTGGATTGACCAGAGTGAAAACTTTACCCATTCGCTACAAAGTAAAATAGTCTTTTCGTTCTGCCAGCCTGAATATTTGATCAGACGTTTCGGTAAACAAGAGCGGTAAAACAGGATACACGGGAATTGAATGGAATTTTCCATGGATTTTAGTTATTAATGAATAGAGAAATAAAGAGGAGTTGAGCATGAGTGTATTAACAGGCGAGCGAGTTGAACGTCGTCGTATTTTCCATGAGGGCCGGCCGGAATGGGTGCGGCTCGAAGCTAACAGCCTGGTTCTTGCCGATGGCCGTGAATTGGAGGAACAAGATGCCACTTATATGGCACCCTGCGAGCCAACAAAAATCATCTGCATCCACCTGAACTATGAATCTCGACGGGTTGAGTTTAAGGCACCGGCACTTATTACCCCAACCTATTTCCAGAAGCCCAATACCGCGCTCAACAGTCACCGTGGCGTATTACATCGGCCGGATAATTGCCAGTACCTGAATTATGAAGGGGAGATTGCTGCCATCATCGGTAAGCCGATGAAGAATGTCGCTCGTGATGATGTATGGGATTATATTGCCGGTTTTGCTCCGGCCAATGATGTCGGTTGCCAGGACTTCCGTGATACTGATGCTGGTTCCATGTTGCGGGTTAAGGGTATGGACGGTTTTTGCCCCATCGGCCCGGGAATCGTATCCGGAGTGGATATTCGTGAATCACGGGTGCAAACTTTCATTGACGGAGAGGAAGTGCAGAATGGTCCTGTCAGCGAGATGGTGTTTGGCATAGATTACCAGTTGGCGGATCTATGCAGGCATATCACGCTGCTGCCAGGTGATATCGTGCTAACGGGCACACCGGCAAATTCCCGGCCGATGAAACCAGGCGTTACCGTTGAAGTAGTGGTCGAGGGAGTAGGTCGCCTGAGTAATACGGTGGCAGAAATTGCAGCACCATTACATGAAGTTGGGCATCAGCCCACGGATTCAAAAGCTGTTCGTAGGGTGGCACTGGGGCAATTTCCAGATCGGGGAAAATAGAAGGGCTGGGGAAGGACATATTCTGGTAACTATCAGGAGGTCAGATGGAATTTGGCATTGCTGTTGCGACGACGACCGACTCCTGGAAGGTTGTAAAAAGAGCTGAGGAACCTGGTTTTACCGATGCCTGGTTCTATGGCACGCAACTCCTGAATCCGAATGTGAGAGATTGACAAGGACTAAAAAATCAATACTGGAAATGAGATGCATCCCGGGCCGATAACAGAATTTGATGCCGCAATGGGTGTTATTTCCGGGACTGTCTGATAATGCTGTTGCCCGGCAAAGACATTAACAAGCAGGTGCTGCCCTTCAGTGCTGTTTTGTTTGCGAGCATTATTTCGCCTGTTGCCCTGGTGTAGCTGTGGCCGGTTCCAGCAGGCATTAACCTGGCCTGGGATTGGGCTAATTCCCTTGGTTACTTGTCGTTGGCAATCTGCATGTTCTTATTTGTCTATAGAGGCCGGGCACGCGCTTTTCCTGCCTTTAGGCCGCGCTTCTTTGCGAATCTTCACCGTGAACTGGGTTATATAACACTCTGCCTGCTCTTTGCGCATGTTGGTTTACTGCTGCTAACAGAACCCCTGTTGCTGGAACACCTCAAGCCAACGGCACCGCTACACATGCTGGCCGGCGTGTTCGCCTTCATCCTGATACTGGTGCTTGTAATATCCTCCATCCCTGCTGCAAGGCGGCGGCTTTGGAGTAACTACCACGCGTTCAGGCATATTCATGCCGTGCTGGCGGTGAGCATTATTGCGCTGACCGCCTACCACGTCCTGGGCAGCAGCTTCTATCTGAACGAACGATGGAAAACTGGCCTGGCTTCCACTGTGGTTCTCGGCATATTGGTTTATTATGTCCTCGGCTACTTGACCTCCCCTGTAATCGCCCCGAGGATAAGCGGCAGTTCCCGTTATTCCAGGGGCATCAGTTATGGCTGCACCACCCTGGCGGTGTTAGTCTGCCTGCTGTTGGTGCTGGGCAATCAATTCGTGTGAACAGGCGATCCAGTTGGCCTTCTGTGTTCATCGGACTTCTTTTAGCGGCCGCTCTGCTCATGGGTGCAGAATACTATCGTGGTTCAAAAACGCCGGGTCAACCCATGTTGCCCGTCGCGTTCGAACATGGCGACCATACAGAAACAAGGTGCGTGACCTGTCACCACGATTACATTGACGGCACAGGCAATGGTATATGTTACCTGTGCCACAAAAATTCACCGGATATTGCTGCCGATATAGAAAGTACCTTTCATAATTTCTGTTTTGACTGCCATGCATCCAAACGCACTGAAGGTGAAGACTCGGGACCGCAACGGGAGTGCTCAGGCTGCCACCAGCAGAATTCCATGGAGGTCAGCCTTCTCGAACCACTGACTTCGTATCAGACTTCATGTCGCAGGAGCCAGCTTTCAGATCCGGTTGGTTTAATCAAAGAGACACAAGGCACGCATCTCAACGCTTTCCCGTTGCGGCGCATTCGGACCAGCGTTTGGATCGCGGAAGGCGGAGTGCGGAGTCCAGAAGGCTCGATTTTCATCGACACATCGGCTATCGAAGGTTCGGAAGGTCAGTACCTCATTCAATGCGAGCCTGGGAAAGGTGTACCAGACATGTCGATCCGGCTCTGGCGGAGTGCGTACCGCAAACGCCTCGAAATCTAATCGTTGGCCCCCGTACACTGGCACTTCGATGGCAATCAGTTCTGAATGATCCACGGTCGCAGCATCACAGATAGCCAGGGGAAAATCGGGTAACGGATCACCGATGTTGCGCCAGAACTGAATAACCATCATTCGGCTCGCCTCTTGTACATCGCTATAACCAAGGCCGTCTCGTTCCAACAGCGGACCCAAAAAATTGCAATATGAACGGGAAGGGGTGGTGACCATGGCCTGGTAGTCTTCGGTGTAGTCTGAATGTACCGACTCAATAGGAGCATAGTCGGTGATTTCCATTGCAGCAGCCGGGCTTCTGATCAATGGAGGATAGACGATGGCATGATCACACCCGGTAAATTCCTTCGCCAGCTTCTCGATTTCAGGAACGTGGACCTCGTTCACCAGTTTTTCGTCGCGCCAGTCAGTGACCCTGGAGTTGTGTTCCATCAGCGTAAAGCCACAATGCTCGAAATCCAGGGCATCTAACTCGAAACGGCCATTCGCAATGTTTACACTGGTTGGTTCATTTCCAGTCAGTCCTGCATAGTTAAGGCTGGTGGTGCAATAACAGGTAGATTCTGGCATGGGAACCTCGGCATGATTTCACCTCCCATGTTGCGGCTTTTGGCTGAGCGAGCAACTGTTTTCCCGCTGTCGCCCCTGGCGGTCGCCCCTAAATGTTTCAATGCAGGCCCGGTGACAAATGACGGAAATACATGGCTGGCCTGAGATCGGTGCCGCCATCGAAATTCCGGTGCAGGTCAGAGTGCGAAGCATGTTCCTGAAGCCTGGGGTTCTCTTTTTTACAACTCGTTTTTAACGAGAAGGAGGCCTGTACTGTGCGATTCTTTACCCTTGATTATGGTGGTCCTGACTCCGATCGAGCTTCTATCCAGTACGACTATGGAAGCTTTGCTGAAGTACAGGAAGCGCAGGACAAACGACTTGCCGATGCCCGCTGGACAGAGTTGAATGTTGCGCTCGCCCAGGCAGGGTTGACGGTTACTTTCAGCGGAATAGCGACAGATCAAACCCCCGATTAAAACATCACCTACCGGTTAAACACCCGGTGTTATGCCGGGTGTTTAACCTGTTACATTTACTGCAGGGTCTACCTCATTGGAGAGGTATTGAGAACTAAATCCATCAAGGCAACAAAATTACCTTCCCGGTAGTAATTCTCCCTTCCAGTTGATTGTGTGCCTCTTTAACCTCTGATAAAGGAAAGCAGTGTTCAATCCTGAGTTTGAGTTTTCCATCTGCGATCCATCGAAAAATATCTCCACTGCGCTTATCCAGGCTTTCACGATCTGAAATATAATTAACCAGCGTTGGTCGAGTAAGATAAAGAGAACCCCTGGCAGCCAGTGTCGCTGGATTAAATTCTGTCACCGGTCCGCTGGCATTGCCATATAACACCATGTAACCACGTGGTTTAAGGCAATTAATACTTTTTTCGAATGTTGTTTTGCCCACGGAATCGTAGACGACATTGACACCCTTACCATCCGTAATTCGCTTCAACTCCTCTTCGAAATCTGACTCTGTATAGAGGATTATTTCATCCGCCCCTGCGGCAAGTGCCAGGTCCGCTTTTTCTTGAGTAGAGACAGTGGCTATAACATGGGCGCTAGCCATTTTTGCCATCTGGGTTAGCAGCAAACCAACACCACCGGCGGCAGCATGAATGAGACAGGTATCGCTATTTTTCAGCGGGTAGGTGGATTGTGATAGAAAATGGGCTGTCATTCCCTGCAGCATTGCCGCGGCACCTTCGTTGAAGCTTATGCCGTCGGGGATATGTACCAATCTATCTTCAGGCACGCTGGCATACTGCGCATAAGCCCCCGGAATACCGGAATAAGCGACTCGATCACCGATTTTAAAGTGGGTAGCCTGATCCCCGGTTTCCTGCACGATACCCGAAGCTTCAAGCCCAAGCGTTAACGGCAGCGGAACTTGATAAAGTCCGGAGCGCTGGTAGGTATCGATAAAGTTAATGCCAATAGCTTCAATTTTTACCAATACTTCGTTGACACCCGGCACAGGCAAATCAACATCTTCGTATGACATGACTTCCGGACCACCATATTCTTTTATTCTCACTGCTTTCACGGGTTAACCCTCTTAATAAAATATTCACTGTTTAAGGTGTCGGTGTTTAAGGTATTGCTGCAGGTTCTGCATCACGTCTCTGTTGTAGTGTTTCCAGAATCTCGGCATGCCGATCTCGTGTCAGCGAGTAGGGTAGATAACACAAAACTGAAACAATACCGAATCCGGCGACCACGGGTCCGTAGAGAATGCCAAGATGCAGCAGCGTTTCTGCGGGCACGTCGGCGGCGGATCGCACCTCCGGACCCCGCGGCCAATTGATAATGTCCAGGCCAAATCCGGCAACGATAGTGCCGAAACCGGAAGCAGCCTTGGCTGAAAAGGAGACAGCGGCGAAGAAAATACCTTCCTGGCGCTGCCCGGTGGCAAGTTCGTGTTCATCCACTACATCCGCCACCATCGAGCTATAGGCAACATTTGCCTGCACGGTGCTGGCGCCCTGGATCAGGCGGATAAGAATCAACAATGGAAGAAGCAAAGCGCTGCTATTGTCGGGAAAGTAATCCAGCAGGCGGAGCACTATCGGCAGGATTTGCCAGAACGGCCAGGAAGCACCGCCGAATATCAGGCCGGCCTTTTTACTGAATCGGTCATGCAACATTGGCGCGACAAATGCGCCGAGCATCACGCCGATGGGGTAGGCCAACACCAGAAAGGAAATATCACCGGGGGTGAGTTCCCAGAAATAGGTATAGATGTAAATATTCAGCGCCCCATCGACACCCACCACGATGTAGATCACCAGCACGCCTGAAAACAGCCAGCGAAAGGAACCACAGCGCATAGCGGCTTTAACATCCACCAGAACGCGAACAATAATAGCCTTGATCGACAGCCGTTTGGTTTCTTTTACCTTCGGCAGATAAGGAATAGCGGAACGTGTTCCCCATGCTGACCAGAAGATGGTGATCGCCATCAGCACCGAGATGAAGAGGGCGTAGGGCGCATAAGCAGCTTCATTTAACTGGCCGTTTGCGAACTCGGGAGACCTGGCAAAGAACAGGCGAAACCCCGCGAAAACTGCAACCAGTGCACCGAAGGTGCCCATGAATGTTCTGTAACCAACCACGGACGAACGTTCCCTGAAATCATCCGTTAGCTCAGCACCCATGGCGATGTGCGGCACGTGATACAGTGACATGGATGTACGCGTCAGATTCGTAAATACCACCAGCCAGGCAAAGAGAGCCCACTCGGATTCAACCATTGGATTGAACAGGAAGTAGAAGGAGACGCACAGGGGAATAATGGACGCATACATAAACGGGTGTCTTCGACCCAGAGGCGATTTCCAGTGATCGGATAATGAACCGGCCAGTGGATCGGTAAAAGCGTCAACAATGACAGCAGTGCCGACCGCGATGCCGGCCAGTGTACCGGGTAAGCCGAGCACCTGGTTGTAGTAGAACAGCAGGAAGGTACCGAAGGCGGCATTTTTCAATCCCTCGCCTGCCTGGCCTATGCCATAAGCAAATTTGAGTTTAAATCCGAGCGGTCCCTTGATCGCCATTTTATTTTTTCTTGCCCCTTAATCCAACCGGTTAACTGCCTGCTCTGCGAGGGTGAGTGATCCATCGATGCGGCCGCGTAACTCATCCAGGTCGATACCCTCGGTACTTTTCTTGCCTTCCATGTATCTCGCGTAAACACCATGCACGATCGCTGCACTTTTCCAGCGATTAAAACCGATGTAGTAGTCGATATTGCCAAGGTCCCGTCCGGTGCGATCGGCGTAACGTTGTGCCAGTTCATCCCTGGGCGGGAATCCCGGTGGTGCTGTCGCCGCTTGCGGGTTGACGGGATTACCATCGCCGGGCTGCGGCCACTGGTTCAGTGCATAAGCAAGGTCCGCCAATGGATCCCCCAGTGTCGATATTTCCCAGTCAACAACCGCAGCCACGGTTGAGTCGGCACCGATCAGGCAATTGTGTAATCCGTAGTCGCCGTGTACCACTTTCGCCAGGCCTTGTTCCGGCATGTGCTCAAGAAAAAACTCTTTCAGCTCATGTGCTCTTGGATCATCATAGTCAGCGGGTTCGATGGACGACGTCCAGGAGCGATACCAGGTTTTTAGCTGGCGCCCAACATAATTCTCCTTTTTACCCAGGTCTCCGAGTCCGATTTCATCCGGGTCGAGTGAATGCAGATCAGCCAGAACATCAAAGAATGAATGCGCAAGCAACGTTCGTTTTTCTTCTGGAACCCAGTCCCGGGTTGCTTCCGCCGTATAGAGCGGGCGGCCATCAATCGAACCCATCAGGTAGAACCAGGCACCGGTAACTTCAGGATCCTCACAAAAACCGATTGCCTCGGGGACAGGTACCGGCGTTGGCCCCAGTGCGGAGATCAATGCCCACTCCCTGCTCATATCGTGCGCTTTTGGTAATAGCACGCCCTGGGGCGGTCGGCGAATAACAGCCTGTTTGCCGTTTGCATCAATGAGATGGTAAGTGAGATTAGAGTGGCCGCCCAGGAGCCGAGTCCACTTAAATGGCGGTCGTAATTTCGCTACGTTTTCGCTGATCCAGTTTTCTACCGCTGGAACATCATAACCTTCGGGATCTGATTCCATTTGTGATTCGCTCATTAAATTGCTGTATTACTTCTGGCAACTTTAGTCCATGGACGCAGCATTGATCAACTGGCCAGAGCAAAGTCAGTCATGTTGCCGCGTGCACTATCCCGGTAACCAATTTTTCATGACGCTTGCCCCAGGCTCAACTTACAACTCATTCGCCAGGGCGTTTATAAATGCGGAGCGATGCTCCCGCAGTTCCTTGCTCCCGGCCACAGGCCAGGCACTGTGCATTGCGATAACAATCTCTCTGCTGGGATCAATCCAGATCAGCTGTCCAAATACGCCTTGCGCCGCATAGACCCCGTCACCCAATAGCCACCAGTAGTAACCGTAATGATTGGCCCCTTTCGATGGGCTCGTTGATTCAGTCATCCAGTTATCCGGCAGGATTTTCCTGCCGTTGGGTAGCACTCCGTTTCTCAGTGCGAATATGCCAATTCTGGCGTAGTCGCGCAGTGTTGCATTAATGCAACAACCGCCAAACTCAACACCACCGGGTCGCTCCAGTATCCAGCTTGCATTAGACTCCATGCCGAAGGGTAGCCACATCTTGTGGGTCAGAAAGGTTGCGAGGTTGTTGCCAATGGCGGCGCGAAGCAGTGCGCCCGCGATATTTGCCTCGCCGCTATTGTAATTAAAATCTTCTCCCGGCATCGCATCCCGCGGTAATTTTCCCAGGTATTCAATCAGGGGCAGGGTTCCGCCGGGTGAGCGCGCCACATCGGAGTCAGGGTCAGCGTAGTCTTCATTCCACCTGACCCCGGACGCCATATTAAGAATGTTCCTGATGGTGACACCATCATAGGTACTGCCTCTCAATCTTGGCAAATAGTCCACAACAGGATCATCCAGGCTTGTGATATAGCCATCGTTGATAGCAGCGCCGATTAACATGCTGACAACAGATTTCGCGACCGAAAAAGAAATCCAGCGGCTATCAGCGTCGTTTCCCAGCTTGTAACGCTCCAGGATAACCTTGCCCTTTTTAACTGCAATGAGCCCTGCGGTATTGTTCAGATCCATATAGTCATTAATGCTGTATTTTTTCTTACTAAACTTGTACTGAAAACCATCCAGATCTCGCTGTGTGGGTAAAAGCGGATAGGGTTGAGTCCCTGACTTGAGTTCACGGGTTGGATAGAGTTTATCGATAGATTTGTAACCGGTGATCTGCTGCTGCGGAGACCAGAACAAGATGCCTTCCTTACCCAGCAGGTCTACTTCTTCTGCCTGGACCAGTGCAAAGTTCATTGCCAGGACTGCTAACGTTAATCGGGGTATATTCATCTGTAGTCCTTATGTGTTGATTATCCGGATATGAGTTAAAACCTGTTCGAATGGTATCGGGTGCTCAATGGCATCAAATTACAATTTACTGTTTACACCAGAAATATTATGCAATCCAGATCTTTTCCTGATCTATTGTCACACAGTGGCGAGTATGTTTTATTCTCATCCAGGAATAAAGACTCTTCACGCGAGGCAAGTTATGTACCCAGGACATTGGTCAACAGTATTTCCCGACAAAGCGGCGGTGGTGCATTCCGGAACAGGGCAAATCGTCACCTATAAAGAATTGGATGATCGGTCGAATCAACTGGCCCAACTCATGTGGTCTGTCGGCTTACGTAAGGGTGATCACGTCTCTGTCTTTATGCAGAATGATGTTCGATACCTTGAAGTCATC
>SMVA01055387.1_pt1 | contig 10992 bp, 9 predicted proteins | sample 2456451 | NCBI WGS metagenome assembly SMVA01 (sample SAMN11095933, study PRJNA526329) | marine sediment metagenome | biome: Marine sediment; feature: Surficial sediment; material: Deep marine sediment; isolation source: Hadal surficial sediment | place: Pacific Ocean | collected 2014-05 | depth 0-1...
GAACGCTGCAAGCCTGCACGCCGTCCTGAGATTGCAGGTGATCGAAGCGGTCCTCCAGACCAAAGCCCTGGGCGACTCGGGTCGCATCTATGTGGTCTCACCCGATGGCACGATCCTGCTCCAAGCCGGAAACGGTAGGCGTCGTGAAAGACACGCCCGGGAGCTTCCGGCTGCCGACGAGATTCCGCAGATCGAGAACTACTACCACGAGGACGGCGAGCGAGTCGTGGGCAGCGCCATCCGATTCGTCCGCTTCGGCTGGTCCATCATCGTCGAGGAGCCCTACGACGACGTCTTTGCGCCGATCACAGCCGTATTCCGCAAGAGCATGGCCATCAACCTCGGGATCGTGCTGGTCTTTGGTCTGATCGCCTACGGGATCGCCCGCTCGATCGTGCGACCGATCATGGCCCTGTCCGACGCCGCCTTCCGCATCGCCACCGGTGAAACCGACGTCAGACTGCCGGAGTCGACTAGCGCGGACGAGATCGGTGTGCTCACCCGGGCATTCAATGAAATGACCTCCCAGCTTCAGGAGAATCAGCAGGAGCTGGACGAGCGCCGGATCGAGATCGAGGATGCGAATGCGCGACTCATCGCCCAGAACCGCGAACTGCAACGGGTGAACGAGGTCTTCCAGCAGCTCTCGATCACCGACGATCTGACGAAACTTCACAACCACCGTTTTTTCCAGGATCATCTACCGCGAGAGATGAAGCGCAGCGAGCGGACGGGTGAGCCCTTGTGCCTGATCCTGATCGACATCGACGATTTCAAGGCCTTGAACGATCGCTTCGGACATGCGGTCGGTGATGCGGTGCTTCGCCGGGTGGCCGACGTCATGCAGCGATCGATCCGGGAGATGGACCTGCTGGCTCGGTACGGAGGCGAAGAGTTCGTGCTACTCGCCAGCAAGACCGAGCTGGCAGGCTCCGTGGCGCTGGCCGAGAAGATCCGACAGGCCGTCGCAGAGGCGCGCTTCTCTGTGGTAGATCTCGATGGTCCCAAGGAAATCTCGATCACGGCGTCGTTCGGCGTCGCCCAATATCACGGCGACCCGAAGGCGTTCTTCAACGACGCGGACCGCGCCCTCTACCGCGCCAAGGATGCGGGCAAGGACTGCGTGGTCGCGGACGATTCGGCAGGGGCGGGATGACCCACCGAATCAACCGCGAAGCCGACGCTGGCTTTGCCGCCGCTGGAGAAGGTTCCGGGGCGGCGGTCGCTTCGGGCAGAATCAGCGGGTGCGGAGCAGCGAGACGTGTAGCCAGCCGACGGGCCCTGAGAGGGTTCTCACCCGGACCCAGGGGCCACGCTGGGCCTGGGCGAAGACGGGCGTCGACTCGGTGAGAACTTCGATGATCTCGTACTGGGTCGAGGGACCGGTTCGCAGGTTTGCCAGCGGCGCGCGAACGAAGCGGGCCGTCGAGCTGTGGGCCACGCGGTCGATTTCTTCTTGAAGCGAATCCGCGATGCGCCGCGCTCGAGAGGCGAAGAAGACGGCGGATCCGGAGTGCCCCGCCTTCAATTGGCGTTCCGCTTCGTTGAGTTTGACAATGGCTTCTTCGAGTTGAGGCTGTCGCCAGGTCACCCTCTGGCCGACGCGTTCGACGGCGATCCGAGCCTCGGCCAGTAGCGAGACCGTGTGGGCGCGGGTGTGGGTGCTGCGCAATCCAGATTCGATGTTGATCATGGTGGCCTCGGCCTGGATCAGGTCTGCCTTGAGGCGAGCAATCTCTCGCTCCAGGTACGCGGCTCGATCGTTGCCACCACTGGTCGCCACGCCGAATCCCGCGAAGTTTGCGCATCCGGGCACGGTCACCAGACCGGTTATGGCGATGACGGAGGCGATGAGGGCGTGACGTGGCCTCTGGGAGATGCGCCGATCCATGGGGAACCTTCCGCTACCACCCGCCGCGTCCGGTTCTTTTTCGCCTGGGCCCGTGCGCGTCACCGCGACAGGGCACGTAGACCGAGCCGGCGAGTCTCTGTGGATATCGACCGACGAGAACAGGGCTTGAGGAACGCGGGCACTGACTTCGAGTCAGGTGCGCAAGGCGTCCGCTGAAGGACTCCCGCACTTGGATGTACAGCCTGGCTGGAATTTTCGATTCTCGGATCGAACTCTCGAATACAACTGGAGCGATCGCCCGTGCGCTATTGCCAGCCGTCGGTTGCTCCCTTGATCATCGCGAAGGGACCGACCGGCCAGTTGTAGCAATCGACCATCAGCTGATTCACGTCTTCGGAAGAGGCCACGCCTTCGTCCACCACTCGCTGGGCCTCTCGAATCATCGCGAAGTAGACGCGGTTGGCGACGTAACCCCAGGACATCGGTGCGTCGTTGACGACGATCGGATTCTTTCCGCAGCTTCGAGCGATCTCCTGAATGGTCTGGACCGCGTCCGGGGAGGTTTCGGGCGTCACGACGATCTCCGCGAAGGGCATGATCACGGGCGGCGAGGCCCAGTGCCAGCCGATCACCTTGTCGGGACGCTCAGTCATGGCGGCCAGCGCGGAGATCGAGAAGCCCGAGGAGTTGGAGGCGAGGATCGTTTCGGGGCCAGCGGCGGCTTCGAGGTCGCGGAAGACGCGTAGCTTGAGATCGAGCCTCTCGGGAACGCACTCGAGAACGATGTCGGCGGTGGCGGTCTCGGTCAGTGATTCGCTGAACGACAATCGGTCCAAGGCCGCACCGGCATCTTCTTTGCTGATCTTGCCGCGCTCGATGGCGCGTTCGAACCCGTAGCGTCCCGTGCGGACCTGAGCCTCCGCCTTTTCGAGGGCATCCGGTGAGACGTCGCAGCAGATCGTGCAGTAACCTGCCGTTGCCAGGGTCTGTGCGATGCCGCCTCCCATGACTCCAGCGCCGATGACTCCGATCCGCATGTCTTTCACGACGTTTCTCCCTTCCCGGCGTCCCATGCTTCGAGCAGGGAACGCAGGGCTTCTTCCGAATTGAGGTTGGGGTCCTCGGTCACCCGACTCGTCAGGTAGCGCAGTGCCCGTCCCACCGCAGGGCCCGGGCCGGATCCGAGGATCTTCATGACGGCCGCGCCATCGATGGCGAGCCTCTGCCGCTGACGGGTGAGCGCTCCTTCCAGTTGCAGCCGCTCGATGGCCGCCTCGATCTGGTTCAGCCGCTCCCGCGCTGCGGACACGTCCTTTCTGCCCAGGCTTGCTTCGACCTCGAGTTCGGCGCGGCGCAGCGCGATCAGGGACGCCACGGGTCCGGCTCTGGCGCGCTTGAGCAGGCGTCGCAAAGAGGCTTCGCGCTCGGGCAGCGCGTGGCCTTCGATGGGGTGCCAGTTCAGTAGATGCTCCACACGAACGCTGGTTGGGCGTGGGAATCGCATCCGGCGCAGGGTCCGCAGCGCCCGCGTGCCCCGAAGCCAGCCGGCGAGACGAACGTCGAGTTCGGCCGGAAGAAGACCAACGACGCCGGGACCGCTCTCGGCCGCGTTCGGCGCCAGCTGGGCGGCGATGCCGGTGCGATGCAGCAACTCGAGGCCCCGGGTCGCGCCGGGCGCGAGAATCAATCTGCAGAATTCCCAGCGCAGTCGCGCAGCGGTGATTGTCGGTACCCGAGGTGCCACGGCGGCCATCGCCTGCTCGAGCTCGGGCGTGGCCTCGAGATCGAGTGTTGCAACCAGTCGGGCGGCTCGCATGGCGCGCAGCGGATCTTCGGCGAGGCGCTCCGCAGCGGAGCCGACTCCTTGCAGCCGACCCTTCATCCAATCGGAGCGACCTTCGTAGGGATCGATGATCACCCGGGAGCAGGGATCGTATGCAATGGCGTTCAGGGTGAAATCACGATGGGCCAGCTCAGCGTCGAGGGATTCATGGAGCATTGGGAAGACGTCGATGGGACCGCAGGGTCGAGGGACCATCACGATTCCCTGAACTGTATGGGTCGGAACGGCCCGTGGAAACAGGTCGACGGTTTGCTCCGGCAGGGCGTTGGTCAACAGCTGGAACTCGGTTGGCTCGATGCCACGCAACAGGTCGCGGACGCTCCCACCCACGAGAAATGCAGTGTGGCCGGCTGCCGCGAGAGTCTCGGCGATGGACACGACGTCTTCGGGCACGCCCTCGAGCGCGACCGGTGTACCGGCGCCGGATTCTTCGGGCATCGGGCGATTGTAACGGCCTCGCCCGCGGATGGTGGCGGCAGCTGCGGTATTCTCGGAAGGCTCACCCGGGGCGTGTCGGCGGGTGAATCGGAGGCGCAGGCAACGTGCGGGATCTCGAGATTCAGGCGAACGGACGAACACTGCCCGCCTATCGGGCCGTGCCCACAGCGGGAACTGGGCCCGGTGTGCTGGTGCTTCACGAGGCGTTTGGTCTCGTCGGCCACACTCGGGAAGTGTGCGATCGGCTCGCGCGAGAAGGCTTCGTCGCCCTGGCTCCTGACCTGTTTCGGGGCGAACGGCCGTCCGACCTCGATGCGGCACGCAGACGCGCGGCTGCGCTCGAACTCGACCCTGTCAGCGCTGATCTCGAAGCATCGATCAACGGGTTACTGAGTGATTCCGCCGTCGAAGGCGCCCAGGTGGGAGTCGTTGGCTTCTGCCTTGGCGGCCACCTCGCGTTGCTGGCCGCTTCGAAGTCGCCCCGGGTCGCCGCGGCCGTCGACTTCTACGGCTTCCATCCCGGTTTGAAGATCGAGGTCGAGGCGATTCAAGGATCGGCGCTGGTGATCCATGCGGAGAACGACGAGTTCATTCCAGCCGAGGTCGTGAAGCGGCTCGAGCAGAAGCTCGAGCCGCTTGGCGCACGCGCGACGCTGATCATCCAGCCCGGCGTCGGCCACGCCTTCATGAACGATGCGCGTCCCGACCGCTACGACGCCGTGGCGGCGGCCGAGGGTTGGGAACGAATGCTCGCCTTCCTGAGAGCCGAGCTCCAGTGACTGACGAGGGGCTGATTCCCCTGGGTCGGGCGACAACGTTGCGGACTTCGACTTCTTCGAGCTGGATGCCCCGTAACTGGCGCAATCTCGTTGACGACATCGATGATCGACTGGCGCGTCTGCCGACGCGGCTGAACGAATACGGCTACGACGGGTTCGGCTACGACCCGCAGTCCGTCCGCAACATGATGCCCGTGGTGTCGCTGATCTACCGCTACTACTTTCGGGTCGACGCACGGGGCTTGGAGAACGTTCCAGAGGGGCGCGTCCTGCTGATTGCGAATCACGCGGGAAATACCTTTGCATGGGATGGGATGATGCTGGCATCGGCGTTGTTCTTCGAAGGCGAACCACCACGCACGGTGCGCGGCATGGCCGAGTACTATCTGTCGACGATCCCGTTCTTCAACGTCCTGATGCTGCGCTCGGGCTCCGTCGTCGGGACCCCCTCCAACTGCGTGCACCTGCTCGAACACGAAGAGGCGGTGATGGTGTTTCCGGAAGGCCAGCGCGGCTTCGTGAAGACCTACCGCGAACGGTACAAGCTCCAGCGCTTCGGGCTCGGCTTCATGCGCTTGGCGCTCGAAAGCGGCACACCGATTGTTCCGATCGGGATCGTCGGCGGCGAAGAACAGTCGCCGGGCCTCGCGAACGTCCGCCCATTGGGAAAGCTGATCGGAGCTCCTGCTTTTCCGATCACGCTGACGTTTCCATGGCTCGGAGTGGCTGGCTTCCTGCCGCTCCCGGTGAAGTTCCACCTGCGCTTTGGCGAGCCAATGCACTTCTCGGGGGATCCGACCGATGAGGATGCCGTCGTTGAAGGGAAGGTTGAGCGAGTGAAGGAGGCGATCCGGGGCCTTGTCGCCGATGGCCTGGCCAGTCGGGAGACATGGTTCACCTGATCAGAGGCGCGGGAATTTCGGCGGGCGCTTCTCCAGAAAGGACGTCACGCCCTCCTTGAAGTCGGGCCGCTCGAAGCTCTCCAGCATCAGCTTCACACTTTCCTTCTCCGAGGGTCCAAGGCTGGCGTTCAGCTGCTGGTACACTTGGCGCTTCATGATCGCCATGGATGCCGGCGAGCACTGGTTCGCAAGCCCGAACGCGTACTCCTTGGCCGTCTTCATCAGCTCATCGTGGGGGACGACCCGGTTCACGACGCCGAGCCGCTCGGCTTCCAGGGCATCGATCTTGCGCGAGGAGAAGAGCAGATCGAGTGCATGGGCCGGTCCGACCAGACGGCCGAGCAGCCAGCTCACGCCCCATTCCGCGACCAATCCCCGCTTGGAGAACGCCAGGGTGAACGATGCCTGGTCCGATGCGAAACGGATGTCGCAGGCCAGCGCAATCGGCACGGCCATTCCGGCAGTAGGTCCGTTGATGGCGGCGATCACGGGCTTGGGAATCGACATGGGATAGGTGTAATGGCCCCGGAAGTCATCGCCGAAGGACGGATCGCCCGGATTCGCATCGAGACCCTCGGGTCCGCCGCCCGCGCGCTCTCTCCCACCGGCACTGATCGACTGGAGCTGTTTGAGGTCGGCGCCCGCGCAGAAGCCGCGGCCGGCGCCGGTCAAAATGATGACCACCACGCGAGGGTCCTGCTCGGCTTGGGCGAAGGCGTGCTTCACCTCGACACCCATCCGATGGGTCCAGGCATTCAGGACCTGAGGCCGGTTCAGCGTGATGGTGGCGATCGGGTCTTCGACCTCATAGAGGATCTCTTCGTACATGACTTCTCCGCTGCGGGGCGCGCCGGGGCTGGCGAGCGCCGCACATTCTACTCGAACGCGACGAAGCCTCCCCCCGGATTCCGGTGACCGCGATCGGTCGTTGAGATGCCTTCGTGGGAGCATGCGCTCCTGCCCAGCAGCGGCAGGGCTTCGGCCGCTTGCGTGGCCGAGACAGTGGCCCTCCTGTCGGAGTCAGCTTCGGAGCGTTCGGCGTTGCTCGAAGCGAAAGGTCGCGCCTTTGCTGATCTTCGCGAGCTTGAGCTCCCGCGACGGCGCCTGCGGTTCTGCAGCAGGGTCGATCACCACGTCCCAGGCGAGCCGCGCGTCTTCGGGATTCGCAACCGGGTGACAGCGCGCCCGCGGATTCACGCTGGCTGCGATGGCATCGAGGGCAGGGTGGGGTGCTTTGCCAAGGCCGGCAAACCAGGAATACGCATCGGTTTCTTCGAGGGCCGGGCAGTCGCGAATTGCGATGCGAGCGCTGTGGGATCCCGTGATCTCGACACGGAAGTCGATGTAGGTCCGCGGATGGAAGCAGGGGTGGAGCTGGAACAGCTTGGCTACGGCTTCGATGTCGTCGCCCACGATCCCCAACGGTTCACGCATTCGCTCGGCCGTCAGCGCGGCGATGCCCGTCCATTGGGCGGTTCCGAGCTCGGTCGCCGTCGGGTCATCGAGTCGCTGAGCGACGCAGAGCATGAAGGCCCGAGCCAACAGATGGCTCTGGACTGCGAACTCCTGATTCACGGTGACGAGGGCCCGGTGGGACAGGTCCTCGAGCTGGAACCCCGGGTCGAACTCGCCCGCGTAGTCTCCCCAGCCGCCGGCCTCGCCGTCCTTCACGGGGACGTCGATGCCGATCGTCGCAAGCTTCGAGCCGCGGAGGCTCTCCAGATTGGGGTGGTGTTGGAAGGCTTCGGCCTCGTCTCCGATGAACACCGACCAGCGACAAGTCGGGATGCGGCCCGCGGGCACACGCGGCGGTCGGTGGATGGGTCGCATCTTCATGTTCGGATGGGTTGCGGCCGCCGTGGCATCGAAGGTCGGTTCCTCGATGTCGTGGCACATCAGCTTGACGCGCCGCTCGCCGAAGGGCTCGACGTCCAGCAAGGCTCCGCAGTGGGGCAGCCAGAACTCGCCGTACTCGGGACGGTCCAGGCGAAACTGAAAATCCATGAACTGGTGGGGCGCACCGATATCGAGCTGGAGATTCTTGAAGACGGTGCCGACGTCGTGTCCCTCGAATCCCATGGCGCGCTGCATGCGCAGCGAATAGATCGGGCTGGCGCTCATCCATTCCTCGATGGCGAACTGGACATAAGCGTCACCGCCGAAGCGCTTCGCCACCAGCGGTAGGCCGACTCGATCCTGGAGGTGGCCATTCAACAGGTACTCGCGACCCAGGTGGGCCAGCAGCTGCCGCGAAAAGCTCGCGAGGCCTGCGTCGGAATCGAAGGGCCCGGCGTAATCGCTTCGCAAAGACATCGCGCTCCTCGTGGACTCTGGCCGATTGCCGAGTCCCGAAGGATACAGCTCCCATGGGGATCAGCCCGATTGGTAGCGTGTACGCATCGGCTCGCCGCTCCAGTGGACCGCAGCGAGTCTGCTGGCTCTTCAAGCGGTACGCGGTCCCAGGCCAGGCAGGCTGGGCCAAGGCGCTCGTTCACTCGATCCCCAACCGCTTCATCTTCTTGTAGAGCCCTTCGCGCGTGATCCCGAGCCGACGCGCCGTCGCGGCGCGTCGATTGCCTTGGCGGGACAGGGCGTGTCGGATCAGCCAGGCTTCGATGCGGTCCATGGTTTCGCGCAGGGTCTCGGCGGCTCGTAGGTTGGTCTCGATGGGTTCGAGAATTCCCGAGAGGTTCTGGTTGAAGTGTCTCGAGGTGAGCGCCTCACCGGGCTCCACCAGCGTCAAGGCCCGGTGGATCTCATTCTCGAGCTCGCGGACGTTGCCGGGCCACAGATGGGACTGGAGCAGGCGGGCTGCTTCCGCGCTGAGGCTTACGCCCGGTCGCGCTTCACGTTGGCCATAAACGGCCAGGAAGTGCTCGGCCAGCGGGACGATGTCGGCGACCCGTTTGCGCAGCGGCGGCAGCTGGATCGGGAAGACCGCGAGTCGGTAGTAGAGGTCGCGCCGGAAGCTGCCAGCATCGGGCGCGTGCAGCAGATCCCGGTTGGTCGCCGCGAGGATGCGGACGTCGATGCGACGGTTGCGCGAGTCGCCCACGCGTCGGATTTCACGCTCCTGCAGGACGCGCAGGAGCTTTGCCTGAAAAGGGCCCGAAGTCTCGCCGACCTCATCGAGGAAGAGCGTTCCGCCCTGGGCCTCCTCGAACAGGCCCACCCGGTCCCTGTCGGCCCCCGTAAACGCGCCGCGCGTGTGGCCAAAGAGCTCGCTCTCGAGCAGCGTCTCGGCAAAAGCCGCACAGTTGATCGGGATGAACGGTGCACGCTTTCGCGGTCCGGATTCGTGGATGGCGCGAGCCACCAGCTCCTTGCCCGTGCCGGTCTCTCCGGTCACGAGAACGGTCGCCCGCGAACGGGCGGCCACATCGATCAGGGTGAAAACCTCGCGCATCTCGGGACCCGATCCCACGATGCCGTGAACGGGAGGGCGCACCCGGGCCCGTTTTTCCGGTGCACACCGGGCTTTGGCCCGGGGCAGACGATCGATCATTTCGAAGAGGTTCCGATCACCTTCGCGATCGGGCGCGGCCGTGACCACGCCGCGGGCGCCGGCGCGCTCCAGCTCGGGAATCCGGTGAGCCTCGTCCGGGTTGATGCGCACGATCACGGGCGCCGCCGCTCCGACCAGGTGGGCGAGCCCTTCGAGCGCTGCATCGGCTCGGGCCGCGTCGAAGACGACCACGTCGAACTCCTCCAGTCGAAGCCGTGCCGCGTCCCGCGGCTCCCGCTCCCACACCACATCCAGCAGCGGCGCCTCCGCGACCTGCTCGGCGGCGAAGCGATCACCGCGCCCCACCCACAGAACCGTTCGAATCCCACTCATCGCAATCCTCCTCTGCCCCTTCAGAGTGGGCGGGAACAGCAAGGAACGTGCCGGTGTCGAGCCGGCGCCGTTCCCGACGTGCTGATCCCATCGGGCGCAAGGCGGCCTCGGGGCTGTGCCTCGCCGCGGGTGTCGGTGTACGTTCGGTCACGGCCAGGCTGTCTGGCCCGAGGCCGAACTTGACCGATTCTGCACCGCGTTCGAGCTCCAGGGTTCGGCGCCTGTTCGTGGCATGGCTCGTCGTGGGGTCGATCGGGGCCGCCTTCGTCGGCCACGACATGACGAAGCCCGGCACCTTCGACGATGAGCTGGTGGCGGTCTATCCCGCGCTCCAATTCCTGGATCCCGAGCTGCCCCGCATCAAGATCGAAGCTGCCTCGACGGTCCGGCTCTTCGGGCGCGACTTCCCGTTCATGACCCAGTCCTACATGGGTGCCCTCAAGAGTCAGCTGCTGATCCCCGTGTTCGCGGTGCTGGAACCCACGACCACGACCCTGAGACGGACGACGTTGGTCTGGAGCTGGCTCGGGATCGGGCTGATGATGGCCTGGGCGGCGGGGGCCCTGGGTCCCTGTGTTGCGCTCGTCGCCGGCGTGTTGGTAGTGCTGGATCCGAGCTTCCTCTGGGTGAGCCGCCACGACTGGGGATCGTTCGCCCTGGGATTCCTGCTTCGCTGCGGTGCGCTCTACTTCCTCTTCGATGGCTGGACGCAGAAGCGCAACGGGCGTCTGTTTCTGGGCGGCCTGTGCGTCGGCCTCGGGCTCTTCAACAAGGTCGATTTCGTGGTGTTTCCGTTTGCGGCCGGACTTGGCCTGCTGCTCGTGGCCCCGAACCTGGTGAAACAGGCGCTGGGTCAGCGCCGCCGCAGTGCGGGCTTTGCGGCACTGGGGTTCTTCGTGTCCGTGATTCCGCTTCTGCTGGCTGCGGCCGACACCCAGCATACGGTTCGCCAGGCCTTCGCCACTGCGGACATCAACCCCGTCACCATGAGCGAAAAGTTGGCGACCCTGGCGACCACACTCGATGGCTCTCGGTTCGACAGCCTGATGCGCGCCGGTGGCAAGGCGCGCTACATCCCCGAGTTCGATCCGGTAGCCGGACCCTTTCTGGTGATCTTTCTGGTGGCGTCGCTGTGGCTCGGATTCCGGCTCGTGCGGGGCCGACGCGAGGCTGGGCCATGGCAGGCGGAGACCTTTCTACTGCTGACGGCTAGCTTGACCGTGATCGGGATCCTGATCATCCCGCGCACGGAACGTCTCCACCACGCGCTCAACCTCTACCCGTTTCCGCAACTGATCGTGGCGGCCGTGGTGGCCCGACTCTGGTTCGGAGCTGGGGGC
>SMVA01307129.1_pt1 | contig 10992 bp, 20 predicted proteins | sample 2456451 | NCBI WGS metagenome assembly SMVA01 (sample SAMN11095933, study PRJNA526329) | marine sediment metagenome | biome: Marine sediment; feature: Surficial sediment; material: Deep marine sediment; isolation source: Hadal surficial sediment | place: Pacific Ocean | collected 2014-05 | depth...
ATTCTATTCTAGCTCAATGCTCACATATTTTTGCATACAATTTTAATTTACAAACTCAGATTGAATGGTTAAGAGATAATTTTTTTGGAAATGAAGCTTGGTTGTTATTGTCAAAAGATCTCAGAAATAAATTTTATACTGACTCAAATAGTATTGATCAGTTACCCAAATTTTCTTATCTATACAGAAAAGATACGGATTCAAAAACTCAAATTATGATTCCAAATCAAGGATTAGTTGCTCCTCAAACTCCAGAAGCTCCAAAAGTTGATGAATCTTTAAATGAAGAAACTCCTCAAGAAAATAATATTGAGTCAAATCCAAAAACCGATAATTCTGGAACGAGCTAAAATTTATGCTGTCCAGAATATGGTTGCAGAAAAAAAATGGATAGTCTGAGATCTCTAAATATTCATTTATGCAGAAAACACAAATCTGAATATAGAATTGAGCTGGATTCTGGATCTTATGCAATCACAGTCATGAGATAACAGCTAGATCTCCTGAAATAGCTAAAATCCTCAGTTTTTTCAATGACATCACAAATTTTATCGAAACCTAGTTTGAAGCTTGGAGGATATACCAGCTTCATAAAATCGAATGAATTTGTCGCAGTTGCCTCAGCCGTTTTGATAACTCCAGTAGTTCTTGGAATGGTAACGAGTTTAATTGGCAGACTTCCTTTTCTAAGAAACAATTTTGCAGTTGGAATGATCGTAGCTTCTATAATCATTTTCATAATTGCTGGAATGTTTGGATCTGGAATGTTAAGAGCTGTTGTTCTCGGAATTAGTGCTGGAGTCCTACTTGTAGGATTACAAAGTACAAGTTTCGTTCAATCAGCTCTCAATAGACTTGGAGGTATTACTCAATAATGGTTCTACAAACAAAAGAACGTCCTTTATCTCAGCCAGTTCCATTCGTTGCAAATAGTACGCAACGAGTTGAAGTTGATAGAGATAATTTGATCAGAAGAATGGCTATGTTATTCAACATTACCGTTACGTCTGGAGCTAGTGCTGGATTAACAATCATTGAAGATGATTTGTTAAACATTGTTAGAAAAGTCCGTTTAGTTATGGACGCAGACGATAACAAATTCAATGTTGATCTAACTAAATGGATATTCGTTGAACAAGTGGAAAAAGGAACGTTGCCAAAACGTGATGTTTTTGCAATTCCAGCTAATGGAACAAGTTCTGAATTTCAGATCTTGATCAACGCAGATTTTGCTCAAGCCAGACAAAATCTATCAGACGTTACGGCATTGTTAGACGCTCCAAACAAATCTAGTTTATTCTTAGAGATTGAATGGGGATCTATTGCTGATGTTTTAGAAACTGTTAATGACACGATCATAGATTCAGATACAGAAGTTAAAATAAGTTTAACAGAAGTATTTGATGACGCTGGAGCAGAAGCTAACGCAAAATTAGCTAGTGCTGGATTTATTGACATGAGAGAGGGAACAGATCAATTTGATATTACAAAAGCGAATACATCTTTTGATGATTCAGTTTTGCAAGAACAAATTGAGCCAGTTCCAGCTAATATCTTGACTCATCTTTTGGTAACAAAAGAAGATATTACAAGTGTATCTGATAGTCCAATTAGATCTAATGCTGTTCTAAATCAAGTCAAAGTTGAAAATATCAAAGGAGTTGGAGAAAAGCTAATTCAAGTTAGCTGGGATCAACTTACTTTTGGAAATAAAGCTGAATATGGACTCGAATCTCCTCAGACTGGAGTTTCATATATTGACTGGATTGATCAACGTAGAGGAGGGCTAGCTAATTTCGTAGCTGAGGCTATTAAATGGCGATTCCTAAACCCAGCTCCAACGGCAACTGAAACAAATGCGATTCTACTCTATACAAGATACGTTTCTGGAATAGCTCAATAGAGGTATAATGAAAGAAACTAATTTTTTTTTTGTGCTGTCAAGGAAAAAAAACTAATGGTTAATTTTTCTACTATTGCTATTATTGGAGGACTTGGACTTTTAATTTTCTTTCAAAAAGATGTTGGTAAATTTTTAGATCAGTTCAAAGGATTTGGAGAAAACTTTGGAGCTGTAAATCTTCCAGACATTAATATTAGTATTCCAAGTTTTGGTATTCCAGAAGCTTTTGCTGAAACTGGAGAAGCTGTTGGACAAGCTGGAGCTGGAATTGTTGGAGCTTTAACAGAAGTTGGATCTAATATTGAACAAGCTGGAGTTGGAGCTAGAGAAGTTATTTTTCAAGCTGGAGTTGAAGCTAGAGAGGGATTTGATCAATCAATAAAAGAAACTCAACAAAACTTTGAACAATTTGGAAAAGATGTTCAAACAAACATTGGAATTATTGGAGCTGGAATAACAGAATTTGTTGGAGGAATATTTCCAACAAAAGAAATAACAACAGTTTCAGAAAAAGCTCCAAGTATTGTAACAACTTCAAGAAGATCTGGAACATCAACAAGATTTGGAGGACAAACAGTTCCAAAAGAAATTCTTACTCAACAAACAGCAACTACTCCAAAAATAATTGTAGCTCAACAGCCAGATCTCAGTTTAGTTTCTCCTTTCTTAACTCAGTTCCAAAATGTTCAAAAAACAGATCCAGTAAATGAGCCAGCTAAAGCAGTTACAAGAACTGGAAGAGCTACGAGGTTTTCATAATGGTTGATAATCAAAGATTTGTCGTTGGAATAGATCAACAAGAAGCTCCAGATCAATTTGAAATAGATCCTAGACTTCAAAGAACTAGAAATGAGGGAAATCGTCAAGGACTAAAATTAGCCTCATATATTCCAAATTTTCCAGTTGAAACTAAAGATTTAATCAGATTAAAAAATCGAGCTGTGCCATTGAATAACAAGTTCTTAGAAACTGATAGAGTTTTGAGAAAAGATGTAATTGGTTTCTTAGATGTGCCAAACCCTCCAGCCGATACTAAGAAAAATGATGGAAAAGGAATTGTGAATAAAGTTGGTTAAGAAATTTATTAAAAACACAACAATGACTTCAACGAAACCAAGTACAGCTTTTACAGCTCAGATTCCAAGTAAGCTTGGATTAAAAATTACTGGAGGACAAGCTCAAGGACTTACTCCAGTTTCTCAAACTATTAGATTAAACAATAGAGCAGTTCCATTAAATCCAAAAGCTCCATTGAACGCTCCAAGAGCTGGAAACTTTGGAACTAAAAGGTTAGTGGGATTCTAAATGGTTTCAGCTCAAACAATTTTAATTTTAGGAGGAATAGCTCTTTTCATTTTTGCTGGAGGAGTTGGTTTATCTAAAACAGCTTTTGGACAAGTGAAAACAGATTTCAAATCTATATCTGGAGGAATTTCTTCAAGAGTTAAAGGAATTAGAAATAACAAAAATGATTTCAGTAATAATCCAAGTGATAGAGCTGGAGAAATGATCGTATAATGGTAATTTTATTAGTTGCTGGAGTAATTGCTGGAATTATATTTTTTGCTAAAGGAGGTTTATCTCAGTTTCAAGCTTTTGCTGAAACAATAAAATCTGATGAAGCTAAACAACAAGGAACAACAGTTGTTCCAACGTTACAATCTGGAAAAGGATCTGTTCCAATAGCTTCTGGATCTCAAAGAACAGTAAATTCTATTGAACGAAAAGATATTCTTAGAACTAACGTTGCAGACAAAAGAAAATTTGCTCCATTAGGAGAACAGCCTCCAATTCAAACTGTATTTAATAATCCAAGAGAGGGAGGAGTTTTAGCAACTCAAAAAGGACAAATTGTTGGAGCTAATCTTTCAATTCAATCTGGACAACAATTTGGAACAGCTCAATTTGGACTTAATGAAGATGAAATTTCTAAAATTAGAGCTGAGGATTTCACAGATCAAGAAAAACAAGATATTTCAAATTTAACTTTAAGATTTAATAGAAAATCAGCCTCAAGTCAAAGAGTTTCAGACGCTCCAGAAGAAATCATTTTCAAGAAAAGAGAACAAGAAGCTATTGCTCGAAAAGTTCTAGAATCTCAAGGAGGTTCATTTACATTTTCTGGAGGAGTTAGAACTAGATCTGGAAATGTAATTGATGTTAAAGGAGGACTCTTTGGAAAATCTAATTTTGCATTAGGAGGAAAAACTCCAGCCGAATTTGAAGAACAGCAAAAAGAAAAAGCGTTGGTTGAAGCTAAGCAACGAGAAAACGCAATTCTAAGAACTCAAAGAATAGAATCTGGAGAACAATTAATTTCAACAATAAAAAAATCTGGACTTAATCAAAAACAATTCTTTGAACAAAGTGGTATTGCATTGAGAGGAGGAAATGTTCTTTCAGCTTTATCATTAGGAAAAATATTAGCTAGAACTGGATCGTTAGTTAGAACAGTTTCTCCAAGAGTTGAGCCAAGTCCAACTGTTCCAATTCAATTAACATCTAAACAAGTTTTTGCATTGTCTGACGCAGATAAAATTGCACGTTTTAGAGCTGGGAGGAGATTCACATGAGTTTAATCGCTGGAGGAGTTGGAGCTATTATTGCATTATTGTTATCTAATGGATTTACAAGCTTGAAAGCTTTTGCAGATACTAATGGAGATACAAATATTACTGGATTTGATAAAAATGGAAAACCAATTAATGTTCAACTAAAAAATAATGCTATTGTTTCTCCTCAGTTTGATCAAGTAAGAATAACAAGTAACGAAACAACTTTTCCAGATGATAACAATCCAAACTTTGAGTTTAAGAATAGATCTGGAGTTATCAAAAGAATATTTGCATTGACATTAATTCCAGACGCAAGCTTTCAAGCTCAAGGAATAGTTAAGATAACATTGAATGAAGCTCCATTATATCCAATTACTAATCTACAAGCTGGAGATTTTCAAGATGTTTCAGCTCTAAATATTCCTATTCCAGATACTTACGGATTAAAGATTCTTCCTAAAGAAAAGCTCAAAGTTTTCATAGCTGATCCAACTGGAGGAACTGTTGCTTTAACAGTTGCCGTTTTTATCGGAGAGCTTCCATAAATGGCTGGAGTAGCTGGAGGCTGTTTAGGAATTGAGCCTATAACTGAGGCTGGAGATTCTGTTATTCGAGTTCGTGAAAATATTAGTGATACGGTAGCTTTTGCAGACGCTCAACCAATAGTTGAAACTATTTCTGAAACTGTAACTGTTGTAATAACTTGAGATTAAAATGAAAGAAAAAATAAAACAAACTGTAATTGTTACAGTTACAAATAAAAAAAAGGAGGATAAAAAAAATGGTAGTAAATGATAACTTTGGAAAATTATTTGCATTATTTATTAGAGCTCCTGCAACTTCTCAGTTTTTAGCTCAAGGAGATTTTAGAGATTCTAATAATGTAAGTAGAACTTTGGATATTTATGGAGGTCAAACATGGATTACAAGTAGTGGAGCTACAATTTCAAAAGCTCAAGTAGGAACTTCTCCTATTGCTCCAACTAGACAAGATTTCAAAATTGGATCTCCTTTTGGTAATAGTCCAGAAGATAGTTTAGTTAATGGATCTCAACCAACTTATAATTCTGGATTAGGAAAAATAGTTCAAGCAACTCTAATTAGTCCAACTGGAGGATCTGGAACAATTAAAGAAGTTGTAAAAATGGCTAGATGGAGAAGTTCAGGAGGAGCTTTAGATTTTCTTATGTCAAGAAATACAATTCCCGATACTTCATTCATTGTTGGACAAGCAATTAACATTGAGCATGGATTAGTTATCTAATGGAAAATTCTCATTTATTAGAATACATTGGCAAAACTAAAACAAATAATTTAATTGAATCGATCAATGCAGAATACTTTGAAAATTTCACAAAAAAATATCCAAATTATTATCAAGCAGAAATTTCTAAAGCTTCAAGTTTAGTTACAGTTACAAAAGAAAACGAAATTAAAAAAATTGGAATGAGCTGTTTGAATGATTTACTAAATGATAACTTTGGTAAAACAATGGGAGGAATTATGTATTCAGCTTCAGCAGAAACTAATCTAATAGATTTCAATGGAAATACTAGAAATTTATTATTTAGAGGATCTGGACTTGGAGGTAGTACGATATTTAATACAGTATCAGCTCCATTAAATCCAACTGGAACTTTAATTCAAATTGGATCTGGAAATACTCCAGCAACAAGGCAAGACTTCAATATTGAAACTCCATTTTCCTCAGCTCCAGAAAATGTAAGAAGAGCTACTGGAAATGGAGGCTGGAATAGTCCATTAGGTCAAGTTTCAGCTCCTATGAGTCCTTTTGGAACTGGAGGATCTGGAACAATAAACGAAACTTGTTTTTTTTGGCAATTAATTATTAGAACTAATGTTGATATTATTTTTATGATGTCAAGAGATAATATTACTCCAGCCGTTTCTTTTATTAATGGAGAAACAATTAACGTTGATTATACTTTTGGGTTTTCATAATGGTAATTACAGATAACTTTGGAAAATATCTTACAGAATTATTAAGAGCTCCAAGTCAAGTAAATGGAGATATTACTTTGAAAGATACTTCTGGAGTTGATAGAACTGTTAGAGTTTGGGGATTTGCAAATTCTGGAGCAGTTTATAATTTTAGTTCAACTGTATCTCATGCTCAAGTTGGAAAAGGAGAAACTCCTCCAACAAAACAAGATTTCGATATTGATAATCCTTTTACTAATGGAGGAGCTGAGGACAATGAAGTTGTTACAACAATAGCTGTTAGAGATATTCCAACTGGAAAAATTACAATAGGATCTTTATTTTCTCCAACGGCTGGAGTTGGAGAGGTTCATGAAGCTGTTAAAACTCAAAATTGGAGAGCTACTGATTCCATTTCCTATGAATTTTTATTTTTTAGAACTGTTTTAGCTGTTCCAGTTAGTTTTATTATTGGAGAGTCAATTAATTTGGAAACAATAATACAATTATGATTGAAAATAATCAGCTCTTGGAGCTTGTTGGAAAAACTAAAACTCAAAAGTTGTTAGATGAAATTACAAGTGAATTTCAAGAAACTTTTATGAAAAAATATCCAGATTATTCAAAATATTATCCAACTAAAGCAAATAGTATTGTTACAGTTACAGAAGAAAATGAAATTAAAAAAATTGGAATGAGCTGTTTGAATGATTTATTTTCAGATCAATGGGCACTTATTTTAGGCTTAATTTTTTCAAATGGAGGAGATAATAACGTAATTCCAAAAAACTCTTTTGGAAATCATAATTTTAGATTTGCTGGACTTGGACTTAACGATCAGTTCAATGCAACAAATAAAGTAACTCAAGGAGGAGGTTCAACTGATATTGGATCTGGATTAACTCCTCCAACAAGATTAGATACTCAAATTCAAACTCTTAAAACAAATATTCAAAACGCTAGTGCTGGATATAATTCTGGATTAGGAAAAATTTCTTGTCCAGCTCAAACAGCTAATATTTTGACTTATGATTTATCTGAAACGGCATTATATCTTCAATGTTTTTTGCTTAGTCCAATTTTTGAAAACGCACAAATGCTTATTTCTCATGACTTAATTTCTCCAGTTGTTCCAGTAACTAATGGAGAAACTATTAACATAGATTATTCACTTTTAATTTGAGTTGATCTAAATGGCATTTAATTCTAACAAATTCTTAACTCCATTATTCAAACTGTTTGGAAAAAGTTTAGCTGGAGTTCCTCCAAGTCCAGCAAATTTAGATATTATTCAATTTAATTCAACTTCTGAAAAATGGGAATTAGCTTCTGGAGTTGTAGGAAATGCCGTTCAAAGTTCTTCCAATGTAGGTTCTGGAGCTGGATTAGCTCTTCCAAGAGTTCTTGATAATTTACCTTTCAAAACACTTGTTGATGGAGTTGAAATTGTTATTACAGTTTCAGCTCAAGAATTAACTTTTACTATTGGAGCTATTGCAATTTCAAAAATTACTGGACTTCAAGTTATTCTTGATTCAAAGATTGAAACAATTACTAACGTTGGAGGAGAAAAAGAAATTGTAAAAGCTAAAGTTGGACAAAACGTTGATGTAAGAACTCTCAAAGAGGGAACAAACATAACAATAGTTCAAAACGCTAATGATTTAGAAATTTCTGCAACTGGAGGAGTTATTCCAACAAAAGGGAAATTTGTCATGGGTTATCATGCAGATAAAAATTGGAAAGATACTGGAACTTTTGGAGCTATGTTCACAAATAAAGCAGACGAGCCAATAGAGGCAGAAGCTCAAGGATTTTTCAATATGCTTTATGAAGTTGTTGGAATAACTGTTTTTGTTTCAAATAATTCTGATCTAGTTGGAGGAACAATTACTTTGAAAAGAAATTCAATAGCTATTCCAGCAACTACAATCACAATTCCAGCTCTAACAACTGGAAAATTTTCTCTTGTTGTAGCTGAAAGTTTTGCTGTTGGAGATGAAATTCATGAAGAACATATTTGTTCTAATGACAATGATATTAAGAATACTTCTTACTATCTTGAATGTGAGGCTCTTTTAATTTGAATCTTAATTGGCAAAATGACACTTGTTATTGTAACTTTGAAGTTGAAATAATTATTGTTGGAAATCTAGAAATACTTGGATTAGTTTCTGTTATCAGTTTATGTTCAATTCATGATCACATGGGAGATCAAGGAGCTTTTTCTAGTGCATTGAATAGAAATAATCAATCAAATCTAGCTGGAAATTCTCCAGAAGCTAAACTGAATATGAGGAACTCAACAAGATGATTCTAATTGATTCAATAAAAAATTGGAGGCTAAAAAGGAAGATTCCTAAAAATCAGAAAAATGGAGGACAATTTAGATATGCTCCAAATGGAATTGATAAAATTTTCGTTGATATTGATGAAGAAATTAAAACTTACAATACAGCCAGAAAAAGACAAAAGGAAAAAGAAAAACTTGGTTGAAATATTTGATCTCATGCCTCCAACACTCAGAAGATAACAGCTAGATCTCCTCATATAGCTCCAAAAGGCTAGGTTATTCAATGGGATTCAAGGACAAGTTCAGAAAAACGGCTGAAAAGATAACTGAGGGAACAATTCAAACTGAGCATTTAGGAGAACAAAATTATGAAACTATCAATCAAGAAATTTTCAGTTTAAGAAATACTAAACCAGCTTTTCGAGCTGGAAAATGGAACAAAAGATTTGATTCTGTTAAAGATTCTATTATGAAAAAATTATCAAGGAATGGAAATTCTATCATGTGCCAAGTTTGGCTGAAAGAAATGGAGGCAATTTATAATGAGCGTTAAGACTTGGATAATTCCTTTTCTATCAACTGGAATTGGACTTGGATTTGTTGTTATGAGTTTTCTATCTGGACAAGATGTTAATGCAACTCATGTTCAATTATTGGATTACATTTTAGTTTTAACTTTGGGATCTGGAGCAATAGGAGCTTCAACTGTTGGATTCAAACGTTACAAGGAGTTTAAAGAAAATGGCTAAACATACAAAATTTATAACAGTCAAAATGAAAAATGGGAAAACTCGAAAACAACGAGTTGAAATTCTAGCTAATGGCAAATTCAAATTTGTTAAAAATTAAAATGGAAATAAATTATCTCAATGTCCGTTTATTTTTTCTAAAACTCAAATTAAGAAAACATAGAGCAATATTTCCATTAATTATTCCAGCTCTACTTGTTGGATTAAAAGTAGTTGATATTATGCTTGAGAGGAGAAAAAAGAAATAATGGGATTAATTACATTAGGAATTTTAGCTGTTATTCTTTGGACATTTAGAAAAGAAATAAGGGAAAAGTTAAAAATTTAAAATGGTAATTAAAAAAGCTCTTGCAGTTGAGAAACAAATCAAGCGTGTATTAAAAAATAAAAAGTTATCAGATCCACAAAAAAGGAAAAAAGCCCTAGCTATAATCAACAGATTCATGAAAAGGAAATCAAAATGATTCCAGTTAGACTCTTAGCTCTTGGAGCTGTTGCAGTTATTCTTCTTGGATTAATGATCAAAGATAAATTAGAATCTTGATCTCACACACAAACACACAGCTAAGACTCGAATATTTTTTGATTATACATTGACTGAGCGATTTTTGTCCAGTTATGAAAAAAGTTGAGAACTTAACTGGACAATTATACTTCTTTTAAAAGAAAGGATATAGATTATTTAGGCACATAACTAGACATAAAGTGTCCATTGATGTGTCTAATGACTCTATTTTATCATTTAGTAATACCCCACTAGCTCCATTCGTGCCCGTCAATGAAGCTAAAATGGAGCTATAATAGACACTTTTGGAGCTATCTATGAGTAAAAAAAGAGCTAAGCTCAAGCTCTTGAGTGCCCGTCAAAACGAGTCAAACACGATTTTGACATAGCTCATGACTAGCTTTTTGACTCAATTTTGACTCAAACACGCCTATTCCTCATGAGCTTTTTTAGACTTGAGCTTTTCAATAAGGAGAAAAAGGCTGGAACTGGAGTTCATGGTCTGAAAAGCTCCAGCCTCCATGACTCAAATCAGGGCAATACCTAAAACGACTTGTAAAAGATAAAAATCTGAGCCATGATGATTGTTTCTAAAGTCTGAGCTTAAATCTTTTAGCTTTTGTTGTTATTTTAATTACATACAAGGATATAACTAGACAAAGTGTCCAGTTATTCTTAATGATGATACAAAACCAAAAACGAAAACGACTATACGGAAAAATCGCAACTGAGGAAGAAATTGCAAAAGAAAATGCTCGACTTCTTTTAGGAGATCCTAAACATGGCATTATGCCAAAAACTGTTAAAGAGATTTGTCAAATTTTGAGCTATATCTCAAGACAAACTCATTATACTTACAGACTAAAAGCTGTTGAACTTGGATTCCTAGAAATAGATGAAAACAACAAACCAATTCTTCCAGCAAAAACTCCTCAAACACAATTCAAAAAGTTCACTGAGAATAACAAATTTGTTGATACTCCCTTAGGTCGTGAATGGGTTCAAAATATGTTCACTCGAAAAGGAGGAAAACCAATAAAAGTTTG
>SMVA01004499.1_pt1 | contig 10990 bp, 9 predicted proteins | sample 2456451 | NCBI WGS metagenome assembly SMVA01 (sample SAMN11095933, study PRJNA526329) | marine sediment metagenome | biome: Marine sediment; feature: Surficial sediment; material: Deep marine sediment; isolation source: Hadal surficial sediment | place: Pacific Ocean | collected 2014-05 | depth 0-1...
CAGCTCTGCATCGATGGTTGGCCCGGACGGTACGAAAGGGGTTTGAGCTACGCTGACAGACGCCACTATCGTTGATAGGAAAATTGCGCCCAGGATGTTCAAAAACTTCATCAAGTGACCTCGTAATAATTAAGTTGCTGTACAGATAAGATAATCGATAGTGAACGTATTTGCCAGATTTTGAAACTGTAAGCTCTAAGGTTCGCGGTTAAACTAAGGTGATAGCCCCCTGATCGCCGGGGTTGTCCACAACCCGTCCTATACTGCATGCCTTGGCGTAGCCGTTGTTTCGCAAATCTTCCAAGCAGCTTTGCACCTGGTCCGCAGGAATACTCCCTAACAGCCCTCCGGCTGTTTGTGGGTCGAACAACAAGTCAAACATCGGTTTATTACGAAAGGCCTCTGCATTGGTAAACGCTTCCATGGCCATGCTGTTATCACTGTGGAGAGAACTGAATATATTTTGATCAAGGCAGTCCAAGGCGCCGTTCAGTACCGGCAAAGAATTAAGGTTCAGTTCGACACCAGCCTTTGTCGGGTTGATCATTTCCAGAAGATGACCCGCAAGACCGAAGCCAGTTATGTCGGTGCAAGCGTTAGCCTCATACTGGCGAAAACAGTCAGCCGCTACACGGTTGGATATTAGCATCTGATCGAAGGCGGCATGTATCCAACGACCTTTTGCTTTCAGTCGCATGTCCGCGGCAAATAAAGTGCCGGTGCCAAGAGGTTTGCAAAGTATCAATTGATCGCCGACTCGTAGTCCCGATTTTCCTAGCAGTTGATCCTGTTGGGCAAAACCAGTAATACTCAAGCCAAACGCCATTTCCTCGGCTTCATTGGAATGACCTCCGGCTAACGCCGTATCGTGTTCATTTAATATGTCAACACAACCACTCATGAGCTCGTTAAGGGTCTCACGCATTATATTTTGGGCAGCGAAGGGAACACTGGCTATAGCCAAGGCTGAATGAGGTTGGGCGCCCATGGCATAAATGTCGCTGAGACAGTGGTTGGATGCTATTTTTGCAAACAACCAGGGGTCGTTGATAAAAGCACGAAAGTAATCCACTGTCTGCACCAGTAAACGTTTACTGCCGATTTTGATGAGTGAGGCATCTTCAATAACTGAACCTGAAGAAACAATGTCATTGTGTTTTACCGTATCAAGATTGCCGATAACATCAGTTAGAATACTGCCACCAATTTTGCCTCCGCAGCCGGCACAGCGAATAGCATGTAGTCTTAACGCTTCCTCAGTCTCTTTATCGGTAAGTCCGTTTGCTAGATTCAACTCAGCATTCAGTGTGGGTAGCTCGGTATATTTTTTGATGAAATCCATATCGATCTTGTGCTTCCATGCCCATACCCAGCGTCCTTTTGAGAATCGTTTGTTTCTCGAGGCAATAGCCTTTTTGTCGCCCATATACATCAATGCCAGCGCATTCTTTTGTGGTATGAATGGCTTCAGTTTTTTACCGGTGGCATAACGAATAATATTTTTTGCCAGGGGCATTCCCTGGCGAACCGCATAGACTCCTGATTTGGGTCGCGGGTGGCCTTCAATGCTAGCGGCATCTCCACAGGCAAACACGTAAGGGTGACTCAGGGTTTGCAGAAACGTGTTAACAGCAATAAATCCCTCGTTGTCAACTGATAAACCACACTCTGCCGGCCATTGTGGGATACTTGCCCCGGTAGCGTAAATAATTGTATCGGCAAAAATAAATTTTCGGTCTTCAAAGACTACTCTGTTTTGTTGAAATTCGGTTACTCGATGATCGAAATATAATTCGATTCCACGACTTTCAAGTTCTTTACGGGTGAAATCTTTTACCTTGTTGTTGTGAAACTTTAACAATTGGGTATCAGCGGTAATAATTTTGATTTCAAGTGCGGAGTCTAAAGACTTTTTGATACCGGCTGCCCTGTTGATTGCATATTGAGAAGAAAACGCAAGCTCAACACTGGCAGGTCCACCGCCAACAATGGCTATGGTGTATGGTGCTCCTTGTTCAAGGGTCTGCACCGCATTGTTCTTTATTTCGACCCAACGCTGAAGGAAGACATCAATGGGCTTTACGCCAAGAGCGAATCTCTGGGCACCGGGTATTTTCTCGGCGTCTGGACGTGAGCCAATGTTCAGAGAAAGGATGTCGAATCTGATCGAAGGGCGCTTATCACAAATAATTCGCTTGTTTTCCAGATCGATCTTGCTGATTTCTTCATGTATCAGTATCGCACCGGCAAGTTGCGCCAGGGGTCGCAAATCGATATGAATCTCGTCGAATTTGTATATCCCAGCTACGAACCCTGGCAAGGCACCTGAATACGGGGCATGCACATCCTTGGTGATCAAGGTAATTTCCAGACCGGGAACAGGCTTCATCGCCAGGTGCATCAATACACTCAAATGGCTGTGCCCGCCACCTAAGAGTACCAAGCGTTTTACTACGGGCGTATTGCTTACAGCTTTCATTTTGGCCTGGCTAATTGTGACATGGGCAGAGTTTACCCTATTTCATCTGCTCTCATAATCCCCAGATCCCCCTTGGTAGTATCTTGGCATACCAGTTCGGCAACCCCGGCAGGAATCAGAAACCAGAATACCTGGAGCAAAGGCTTAAACATTAGCTCGGCGAAATGAATGTTTTAGTAGATAGATATATTGCAGTGTCGCAGCCAGTCCAACAATGGCGGTGACGCTGGCAAGAGGTGTCAGGTACTCCAGATTTCCCGACAGAACCAACAGGAATACAATATACTGAAGCACCGTTGTTATCTTGCTCGGGAAACGGGCTTTTACTGATTTGGTTGTACGGATTTTCCCCAACACAATTAGTGCAAGAAAGATGAAAAACACGCCGAAGTCACGCATCCCTACCAGCAACCATTGCAGCACAGTGATTTTCCCCAACCATATCCAGGTAAGGCTGACAGAAAGTACAAACAGCTTGTCGGCAATTGGATCAAGAACCTGGCCAAGATAGCTGGTCCAATTGAATAGCCTGGCAATATAGCCATCAAAAAATTCAGTTGCCAGTCCTGCCACAATAAGCATGATGTGATAGGACTCGGGACAAAACGGAAATACGCCAGCGATAATGATACGACTCACTGTTATTGCGTTAGGTATATAACTCAACAGTGATGTTTGCCTGTCTGTAATTTCCGTGTTCATTGCTGGTTTACCATCGGCAGATAAGGAAATTTGCTTGATTAATCAGGGTTCTCCTTGCTTCAGAACAAGATGTTCATACCCACACCTGTAGTTGACTTGCACAGAGCCAACTTCAAGTTCGTTGGGTACTGTTGCTGCAAAACAATTAGAGGGCAGATATAACATTATTAAATTGACTAACACTCGTGTCGGCACAATCGGGCTCCCGTATTTTTGCATCGAAAAAGGGTCAATTTGGATTGAGCTTATACAGTGACTGACGGTTGGGCGGAAGAACCAGGAGATCCAGTGAAATTGATTGAAACAGATCATTTCTGATCAATTCAGGTTAAAGGGCTGAAGGGTCAATGTTATGCTCTTCAGCATTCGGTAGGTTCAGTACATCAATCGCCCTTTCTCAACTACCGATATTATACGCGGCACCGAGATTCAGAGCGTTAGAATCACCTTTTGCTGCCTATGCTTCAAGTGGAATAGACACTTGGATTCAAGCTGTATCGGCAGGCATGCCGATAGCTGGTTGCGTTGAATAACGGTAAAGCGCTGTTAAGATTCCCCGCTAAGAAAAGTTTCAACCAAAGTCAGGTAATCAAGTCATGAGAGGAATTCCAGAATGAAACTAATTATTAACCACGCAACTGTACTCCTGCTATTAGCAGTATCAGTTTGTACCTATGGTCAACCCAGGGGGCAAACTGATGGTATTAATGCGGGTTACAAGGCCTCGGGTATGCAAGCACAGACCTGGGCCAGTCGTTTCGAAGTCGAGGGCAGGGAGGTGTTTGATTTTCGCAATGAGATCATTACTTCTTTGGGACTTGAAACTGGCGAGCAAGTTGCCGATGTAGGAGCTGGAAGCGGGTTGTTCACGCCATTGTTAGCCAACACTGTTGGCAGGTCCGGCACGGTCTACGCCGTCGATATAATCCCCCAATTCATTGAATTCATTGAAAATAAAGTAGAAGAGGCAGGCCTGACTCAAGTGGAAACCGTGCTAAGTAGTGAGACTTCCATAGAGCTGCCGACAAATTCTGTCGATATGGTTTTCACCAGCGATGCCTATCACCATTTTGTCTACTATGAAGATATGCTGGCCTCTATAATGTCAGCTTTACGGCGTGGCGGTGAACTTATTATTATCGAGTTCGATATTGATAAAGCCCCGAATATGGCGACCCATGTAGGAGGAACCAAGGAAGAATTTACCCGTCAGGTCACTACTGCGGGATTTGAATTAGTAGAAGACTTTACCTTACCTGCTATGGAGACAACATTTATGCGGCGTTTTCGGAAGCCTTGATCAAGTTCAAAATAGAACATAAAAAAAGGGACGCCTGGCATCCCTTTTTGTTCGATCATTTTGACTATCGGAGCGGTGCTTCAAAGAAGGGAAAGAAGGTGTACACAATGACGGTACAGATAACCAACGTCAGGAGCATTACTGGTGAACCCTTCTTAAACCAAAGCCAGGGGGTTATAGCCAGGCTCGGATCACCAGCGTCTTTAGCCATTTTTTCCGAAATGGTCACAATGAACACATTGGCGGTCGAGCCCAGGTGGGTTCCATTACCTCCCATGCCTACGCCAAGCGCCAGTGCCCACCAAAGTGGAGCCACATTGATGCCCTGGGTTTCCATGCCGAGAATGATTGGAATCGCGGCAGCAGTGAACGGTATGTTATCAATGGCGGCCGACAGAAAGGCAGCTCCCCACATCAACATAATAGTTGCCATTAATATATCTGATTCCACAAATGGAACAATAAACTGAGCGAGGTATTCGAGGAACTGGCTGTGTTCTACGCCTCCCACTATAATGAACAGGGACATGAAAAACATCAGCAAAGTTAATTCCACGTCGGCAAAATGCTCATCCATATTCACGTCTTTGCCAACAAATAAAATTATAGTGAGACCGATGCCGGCCACAAACCAGGGCTCCCAACCTAAGGAACGGCTCATGATAAATCCTATTACCATTACACCTAGTACGATGAGAGAAGCCTTCCAGGTGCGAGGATCTACTATTTTTTCACGTTTTGAAAAATCGGGCGTAGCGGGTGTAACAGCCAATTCCTTTTTAAAAAGTATTTTGAGAAAAAACAAGGTTGCAATCCAGGCGACGAAAACAATACCGCCCATGTGTATGAAAAATGTATTAAAGTCAATATCAGCCGCTGAGCCAATCATCAGGTTGGGCGGGTCACCCACCAGGGTAGCCACACCTCCGGTATCGGAGAGCAGCGCCGCCGCCAATAAAAAGGGAATGGCACTCACCTTTAGTGATTGGCAAATGAGAATAATTAGGGGACCGAATATCACCACTGTGGTGACGTTATCCAGTAACAACGACAGCACAGTAACCAAGGTACCCATCATTGCCATTAAGAAGAATAATCGCCCGCCACTCAGTTCAGCAATAGTATAAGCCAAGGACTGAAATCCCCCGGTTGGAATCATAATGGCCACTATAGTCATCATGGCCCCCAGCAGGAATACCACGTTCCAATCAATGGCTTCGACTGCCAGGTCAGGGTTGTAAAACCCCATAAGTTGGCCAACAATGACCATTGTGCCAGCGCCTGCCAGGGCGACTTTAGCGCGATGAAAACCGTGCACACCTTCGGTAAAAATACCAACAAAGGTAACGGCCAGGATAAGTCCTGACGCCAACATGGCGGGGCTCCATTCAAGGGTCTCCATAACTACACTCCTAAATCCATAGATATAACACGCAAGGATTAAAATAAGTCGCGCTTTTAGAACACTAACTGGCCTGAGTTGGGGTCAAGGGTGGTCGTGTGTTATTAAAACGTGGTGCATACAATCTTATAATTCTTAATCTATTTTTAACGAAGCACGAAAAATAGACGTTTTTATTGTCGGGGGCAAGTAAAACCGTTGTCAGCTCACAATATGAAACAATTCTGACCCTTTCCTAATCACAGAGTTCTAATCGAGCCCATGTTTAGGGTTGACCCATAAGAAATCGGGTCTCTAAGCCCGGTAACGGTCGGTCTGGTATGAGTTGACTCAGGGCAAGTGAGCATGCCGCGATTACCGCGCCGATAATAAAGACAGCGCTGTGGTTGATTACCCAGAGCAATCCGAGTAGGGCAGGTAGCACCACGGCAGCTATGTGGTTTATGGTAAAACTGATGCCTGCAGTGGCGGCTATGTCTGCCGGGTCTGCAATTTTTTGAAAATAAGTTTTAACAGCTATGGCCATGGCGAAAAATAGGTGATCCAGCAGGTACAACACGATGGCAATGGTCACATTGCTAACGAAAGCGTAACTCATAAATATAACAACCAATCCCAGGTATTCAAGTGTAAGGGCGCGTCGTTCGCCAATTATAATAATCAATTTGCCAATTTTAGGGGCTAACCAAGTGGTCATGGCCGCATTGACCAGGGTCAGAAGAATCACGTTTTCAATAGGAAAACCAAATTTTTCTACTAGTAAAAAGCCGGCGAATACCACGAATATCTGTCGTCGGGCACCGGACAAAAACGTCAGGGCATAGTAAAGCCAGTATTTCTTACGGAGGAAAAGCTCCTTTCGTTGTACTACATCATCTTTAAAGTGAGGTACAGCAGCCCAGCAGAATATCCCCATACCAACGCAGGTACCACCTGCCAACAGGTAGAGCAATCCGTAGTTAGCTTGGAAAAAAATAAAGTAAAGGTAAAGGGCGCCAAGTACCAATAAGCTGCAAAAACTTCGGGCACTGAGAATCTGACCCATTACAAGGGGTGCCTCGGCTTTGCTAAGCCACTGTAGGCTCAGAGAGTTTTGCATGGTCTCCAGATAATGAAAGCCGATGGACATCAATATTGTGGCGAAATATAACCATAAGGCCTGTGGAAAGAAGGCGGTAATGGCGGTACCAAGCCCTAGCGTAATGAGGGATAGAATGGCAAAGTTTTGCTGACGGAAAAATAACAGTACCCACACTACGGTAAATGCAAGGAATCCTGGAATTTCCCGCAGGCTTTGCAATATGCCAATTTCCTCCCCGGTGAATGCAGCTCTTTCTATCACGTAGTTATTCAGTAGAACCTGCCAGGTAGTAAATGCGATTGCATTACCAATAGCCAATAGAAACAGCAATGTCTTTCGTTGTTGTAGATGTTCTTTTATGTTTTGCATTCAGTAATCTAGTCAGAATTGAATTTGAATACTGTCGGACTGGAACCGGAAAAGTCCAAAGTATATCATGCCGCCCATGTCATCCTTATCACTCTATGCCGGCGAAAAAGCGTTGGCACAAATTCAGGCCGAAGGGCTGCACTCAGATCTGTTTAAGTTAATGGTAGGTGCATCCGGTGGGCCGAAATGGTTTGTCCTTTATGGCCTGGATCGGTATCTGTTTGGTGAGTTTTTTGCTGAGCGAAAGGATGCGCTGGCAACTCTGGGATCTTCAGCAGGTGCCTGGAGACTCAGCTGTCTGGCCACCTCCAATCCGGTCCGCGCCATAGACACCCTGGCAGATCTATACAGTACCCAGCGATATTCTGCAAAGCCCACGGCAAAGGAAGTAACCGAAAAGGCCAGGACCATGCTGCACCGGGCACTCGGACCTGACGGCTCAAAAGAGCTAGTACAAAACAAGAAAATTAAACAACATATTATTGCGGATCGTTGTCGCGGATTGCTTAGTATTACTGGAAAAATAGGCCTGGGTTTAGGGCTCGCTCTGGCGGCAGGATCAAACTTGATAGATCGTCGCCTGTTATCTCTTTATTTTGAACGTGTGGTATTTAATAATCATGATCATAGCTGTGATCTGACAATGCTCAGAGATTTATCGACGCGGGATGTCAAGCTTACACAGGACAATGTTTATGATGCGTTGATCGCCAGCGGCTCTATACCTTTTGTGTTAGAAGGGGTCAGGAACATTTCAGGTTCAGCCAAGGGACTGTATTTGGATGGGGGTATTACGGACTATCATTTTGATGTGCCGTTTCACACCATCGACGGATTGGTTTTGTATCCGCATTTTTATCCCCGGGTTATCCCTGGCTGGTTTGATAAACACCTTCGTTGGCGCCAGGTAGTTAAAAGTCATTACGATAATGTATTGCTGGTGGTGCCTTCCGGGGAGTTTGTTACAAACCTACCCTACGGAAAAATCCCGGATCGGGCTGATTTTAAAAAAATGGGCTATGAACAACGGGTAAAATACTGGCAAAATGTAATGCGGGAAAGCCAGAGGTTGGCAGAAGATTTTTCAGCAATGGTCGAAACGGGTAAAGGACTGGAAAACATTAGACTGTTTGATCCTGCTCAATCAGAATAAGCAGTTGATGAATTAGGGGTCGAGCAATTCCAGCGGAAAGTGAAGGCACTAAATGATCAGATCAGCAACCTTGCAAGATGCTGCTTCAATTGCGCAAATTTATAACTGGTATATTGAAAACACTGTCATTACTTTTGAACAGGTATCAGTGACTGAGCAGGAAATGCAAGCTAGGATAAGCAGGGGGAATGAGCTACACCCTTGGTTTGTCGTTGAACAACAGGATGTTGTATCTGGGTTTGCCTTTGCCGCTGAATTCAAGTCAAGAGGAGCTTACAGTCAAACAGTAGAGACTACGATTTATTTACCCACGGATGAAATAGGGCGGGGTAGTGGTCGGCGGTTATATCAGCACCTTATTGATCATCTGCAAAAGACTTCGATTCATGTCCTGGTTTCTACAATTGCCCTTCCTAATCTCCGGAGCATCGTCCTACACGAAAAGCTCGGCTACAGGAAAAGTGGCCATCTTTTTGAAGTGGGGAGAAAGTTTGATAACTGGGTTGATGTGGAGTATTGGCAACTTGTTTTTGACGATGATAAACCGGTTGCAATTAATCAGTAACCTGCGCTAACAGGAACCTTATGAGTTTTAATCCAAAAGACTACGGCATACCCCTTGGATTTCGCCATTGGCACGGTGATACGGCGGAAGACACTCTTGGTCCATTCTTTTTCAAAGTCGACGGTGATGTAATACAAACCGCTTTTCGAGTCGATGCGCGCCACTGCAATGCACATGACTCATTACACGGTGGAGTCATGATGGCATTCTCTGATTATACCTTGTGTCTTTCCGCTAATGGAGGGGCCGAGGAAAGTGTGGCAACTGTCAGTTGTAATAATGAGTTTACCGCACCTGCCTACGAGGGAGATCTGGTCTTGGGTAAAAGTGAAGCTGTCAAACGAGGCCGATCCCTTGTGTTTTCCAGGGCTGAACTGACAGTGGATGACAAAATAATTCTAATCAGTAGTGCAGTGATCAAGCTACTGAAGTAGAACTGCAATCCCATTGTTACCTCGGATATTTTTTGGCATGCTATTCCAGTATCGAATTTTATCAGAGGTTCCCTAACGTTGTTAGCTTCCTTAATCTGTCAAGCGATACACTTTTTCAGCCGTACCGTAAAACATAGCGTGCTTATCTGCTTCACTGAAATCTGCCACCATTTTCTTAAACCCGTTCCATACTACATGGTACGACAGTGAAAACCTGTCAACCGGGAAATTACTTTCGAACATACAACGTTCTGGTCCAAAGCATTCTATGGTGTGCAGATAATATCGTTGTTGTTCTTCAACAAACTCATCTGAATCGGGTGGAAGATCGCGCTGATGCCACCCAAACCCGTTGTCGGGCATGGCCAATCCGCCCAGTTTGGCATAGACATTTTCGCAGCGAGATATGTCCTTAATATCTTGTTGCCATTGATGAAATATTTCATCGCGACATCCGGCATAGTTACCAACACCCAGGGGAGTGCCGAAATGATCAAGTATCATTGTGCATTCGGGAATAGCTCGCGCTAGATCAAAAAATTCTTTATTTTGAAAATGATAGTGCCAGGTATCATAGCTTAGACTTAGGTCGGCCAATATCCGCAGGCCTTTTCGGAAGGACTTTTTCCCATACAAATGTGACGGTGCCCGTGGCGTTATGAAAAATTGGTCCGGGTTTTTGTCAAACGCACCAGAATGACGAAAGCCACGGAGCAAACCATCGCTCTCAGTTTGATGTAATGTTATAGCTTCCCGTAGCAACTCTTCTGCGTTGCCTGCCAACCTCAAATCAACATGAGAAATAAGGCCCGCGATTTTGGCGTTTCCGGTATTGTTTAGATGACTTTCCTTTGCTATCCCAGCGATTGCTTTGGTTTCTCCGGTGGAACACAGGTGACGGGGTTTTTCGCGATCATAAAACGCATGACATTCTATAAACACAGTTTTTTCAATGTTATGGCCAGACTCCGTGTCTTGCCACAATTCGTCAAGTAAGTAGTCGAAACCCAGGCCGTTTTTCCAAAGGTGGTGATGGGGGTCTATGATGGGGCGATCAGGATCAATAATTTCTTCTTGTACTTGAGCCAGCCACCTATTGCCCTGGGGATAAAGTTTGTTCATTACAAGGTACTCGACTGTGTTCCTGGATTGGAAGGAAAGTTAACACTGGTAACGTAAAATGTTAATAGCGTTGAGATGAATTCCGACCCTGTGACAGGGTTCAGATAAATGGTGTAGTATGACGGCGAGTTGCCTGATCAGCGTTGATTCAGATCAATTGTGCAGAGTCTAAAAACAAATCTATGATGTCGTTGGCTTGTCGAGTCCTTGCAGATTCTACCCAACTGATTCGTTGATATGAATTAAACGCAAAGTAAAAAAAGAAACCACAAGGGGAAGTATGTGGACACTGGAGCCATTGTTTCAAGCGGCGTAGTTGTCACTTATCTCGCTGGATTTACAATTTTTGGTATCTTTCTGAGCCGCAAGAATAAAAGTTCTGA
>SMVA01131838.1_pt1 | contig 10990 bp, 10 predicted proteins | sample 2456451 | NCBI WGS metagenome assembly SMVA01 (sample SAMN11095933, study PRJNA526329) | marine sediment metagenome | biome: Marine sediment; feature: Surficial sediment; material: Deep marine sediment; isolation source: Hadal surficial sediment | place: Pacific Ocean | collected 2014-05 | depth...
ATCTGGAATTTCTTCAATGTCTGGTCTGTCCCAGAAATTAACAAATCTTGCGTGAATTTTTTTTTCGTTTCTTTCAAATTCTTTAATGTTTACTTTGAAATCACTTCGTTTTCTGAAAGGATCCATGTTTTCAAAATCGCCGTTAATCAAATATCTGAAGAATCTACCAGCATGTCCATCTATTTCTGGAGCAATGCCTCCTAGCTCTCCTTCTAAAATAGCATAAATTCCAAATTCTTCAATTTTTTCAGGATCATAATTATATTGCCAAGTGCCAGATCCTCCTGAAATTACTTTGGCTTTACTTCCGGTTTTTTGTTTAGCAGTCTTTATTCTATGGTGTAATTCTGTGTTGTATAATTCATCATATGAAATTTGTTTTCTACCATAAGTAAATGTCATGGTTACAGGACCCATGCCAAGGGGATCCATTTCATATGTTCCAACTACTTGAGTTTCGGGACCTATGAATTTTTCAATATGGTCAGGATGAGCAACAACGACTTCATCTCTTCGAAAACCATCTCTAAGCAATCCTGCTTCTAATTTTCTTAATCCGTAAGGGGCATAATTTGCAACACCGTTGGTGTGAGGAATATAATTACAGATAAAGTCAAAGAGAATTTTTGGGGTCACTTGATTTTTAAGAATTTTGTACCAAAAGCTGTTTTTATTTCGGTGAGGATCAATTGCTGGCGCACACCCAAAAAAGGTAGCCAAAGATAAACCACGATATGTGGACATTAGAGTCCTATCTGCTGTTAAAACAATTTTTGGGCTACCCATTACCTTTAAGGCAATAATTTCGTGATTTATTTTAAACCTTGCTGGTTTAGCTTAATATTTTTCTAAAATTCCAGCCTTATTTCTGTAAAAGTATCCAAATTCTTTATTAGACAAAAGATGATCGCCATCAAAAACAGTGCCATCTCTACAAACTAAATCTTCACCAACACAGCAACTTCCACAAATTCCCACGCCGCATTTCATCATACGCTCAAGACTCGCTTGGACAAACAATCCCTTTGAATGGGCAAGTTGGACTGTCTTGAACATCATTATTTCAGGACCACAAGTATATACCGCATCAAATCCGCTTTGGTTGACCAATTTTTCAACCATGTCAGTAACCAAGCCCCTTTCTCCATAAGATCCATCATCAGTTGTTACAATGACGTCATGTGGATTATTTTTCAACAAATTGTTGGCTAAATCTTCGAAAAAGATTTCACCTTTTGATTTTGCTCCAATTAAGAAGGTTACATTATCAGTTGGTTCTACAAAAGTCAGTAATCTCATCATTGGGACAAGACCCGTTCCACCACCAACAACCAAAAGTTTTCCGCGTTTCAAATCAAATGAATTACCATATGGACCTCTTATCCCAATTGGTTGTCCCACATTAAGATTAAACAGACCAGTTGATGCAGGTCCATGTTTTCTGACGGTAAAGGCTGCTTTTCCTTTTTCTTGAGATATCATTATACTCATTGGTAACTCGTTGATTCCAGGAATCCATACCATAGCAAATTGTCCAGGTAGGACATTTGACATTATTTCGTCAGAGAACACTAAAGTTCTAACAGTTGGAGTTTCATCGATTACCTTTTCGATTTTACAAATTGTGGTATAATTATGATTTCTTTGCAAGTCCCACTATCTCCTCAATCCTGGAAATACTCTTTTTTTCCATGTATTGCAATATTCCATTATTGATTTCCTTGAAAACATCAATCCATCTATCTCCAACTGCACTTCCAACCTGAATTGCAGATGCTCCCGCTAGGAAAAATTCAATGGCATCTTTCCAGGTAGATATACCTCCGCATCCAATTATAGGGATGTTGTATTTTGATGAAATTTCATAAACACAACGAAGGGCAATTGTTTTAATTGGTGTTCCAGAAAGTCCACCAAATTTATTGCTTAAGATAGGTTGTTGAGTTTCCACATCAATTGCCATTGCTCTAACGGTATTAATTGCAGTTATTGCATCAATTCCAGAATCTATGGCTGTACCTACTGTATCTAGATAATGTGTAGTTCCCAAACCAACCTTTGCAATTACTGGAATATTTGTAGATTTTTTTACAATCCTCACAATTTTTTTGACCAATTCCGGATCATCTCCAACTTCTAAACCTACTTTTGCCACATGAGGACATGATAAGTTTAATTCGAAACCTGCAACTTTGCAATTAACAAACTCCTTTACCATCAATTCAAAATCTTCAGGGATTGAACCAACTAGACTAACAATTATTGGAATGTCTCTATTAGGTTCTATCATTTTTGCAAAAGTTGGTGCCCCAGGATTTGAAAGACCTATCGCATTTAACCATCCACCTCCATTTACGCTGAAAATAGTTGGATTTGGGTATCCCTCCCATGGTTCCTTACTAATAGACTTGGTAACTATTGCTCCAGCTCCAGAGCGGTAAAGTCTATTAAAAACATCTAAAGAAATACCTAAAATTCCAGACGCGAGCATAACTGGACGTTCTAGATGAATTTGACCCACTGAAGTAGCTAAACTGGCTTCCACTTTGGATCATACATGTAGATTCGAATATAACAGTTGAGTCGGATCTTATCTGTTACCTTTTTTAAAGGTGACCTTGAATCAACTATTCATGTATTCTGTAATTTTAACAGAATTTGGAATTTCAGTTTTCAATGAAGAGAAACTTGAAAAAACATTTCCATTTTCAGAACCAGTAAAGGATTACCTTTCTGTTAAAAATAAAGAAAGTAAATTAAATGAATTGGTTGATTTTCTAAGTTTACTTCAACGCGGATTTACAACAAATGATTCGTCTTTAGTTCATTTACTAAAAAAAAATTCTATTGATATTCAACTAATGGAAGAGATAGAATTAGAGAGAATTCAATCCTCCAAACCTCAGATAATAGTAGATTCAGGATTTGCTGAAAATATTCCTGAAACCCTCAGTAAATTAAGAGAGTTTGCCATTGGATTATCCTCCTCCAAAGTTACCAAAATATCTGAAAGTCCAGACTTGCATATTATCCAAGCAATTGGATCACTAGATGAAATTGATAAAATTGCAAACGCTCTCAGTTCAAGATTAAGAGAATGGTATGGATTACATTTTCCAGAATTAGAAAACGTAATTGATAGCATTAATGGATATGCCCAAATTGTTATTGCAGGAAAACGAGACTCTTTAACAAAAAAAGTTTTTGAAGATGCAGGATTTCCAGATTCAAAAGTAGAAATGTTATCTGTGATTGCATCAAAAAGCAGAGGAGGAGATATTTCAGAAAAAAATTTGAAAATTGTTCAATCTATGGCACAGGAGATGTTGGACCTTCATGAGCTTAGAAAAAATCTAGAAGAACATGTTGAGTCAGAGATGGGAATCGTTGCACCAAACCTTTCAGCTATATTGGGGGCTACAGTAGGTGCAAGAATTCTTGGAAGAGCTGGAAGTCTAGTAAAACTTGCATCCATGCCTGCAAGTACAGTTCAGGTAATAGGTGCTGAAAAAGCACTGTTTAGATCCCTGAAGACAGGAGCTCAGCCCCCAAAACATGGAATATTATTCCAACATACATTGGTGCATGCAGCGCCTAGATGGCAAAGGGGAAAAATTGCAAGAGCAATTGCAGCAAAGGCCGTAATAGCAGGAAGAGTTGATGTTTATGGAGAGGGAATTAATGAATCCCTTCTTGAAAAACTTAATGTCAGAATAAAAGAAATTGGTGAAAAATACGAAACTCCTCCTGAGAGAGAAACAAAAAGATTTGATTCTTCATGGCAAGATAAAAGAGATTTTGATAGGAGGAGTGATGGATTTTCGCGAGGAGGCCGAATTGACTCTAAGAGAAAAGATAACAAACCTCATAACGAAAGAAGAAACTCTAAACAAAATAAGAATAAAAAGAGAAAGAAATTTGGAAGAAGGTAATCAAGGATTTTTCTGGATAAAATCAGAAGGAGAAAGAAAATTAGCCACTGAAAATTTAGTGGTGGGAAATCAAGTTTACAAAGAAAAATTAATTACAAAAAAAAGAATAGAGTACAGACTCTGGGAACCCTTTAGAAGTAAATTAGCTGCGGCAATTATGAATGGACTAGAAGTATTTCCGTTTCAAAATAAATCAACAGTATTATATCTCGGTGTATCTACAGGAACTACTATTAGTCATATTTCAGATATTGTTGGACCCAATGGAATTATTTTTGGTATTGAGCATGCAAGTAGAGTAGCAAGAGATTTTTTAGATAGAGTAGCAACATACAGAAAGAATATTATTCCAATTTTACAAGATGCAAGAAAACCTAAAGAGTATTTTTCTATATTTGGGAAAGTAGATGTAGTGTATGTAGATATTGCTCAACCGGATCAAACTGAAATAGCAATTACAAATTGTAAAATGTATCTCAAAAAAAATGGTTATTTATTTCTGGTAATCAAGACTAGAAGCATAGATGTAACAAAACCACCCAAACAAATCATCTATGAAGAGATACAAAAAATGAAAGGATATTTTGATATTTTACAAACAGTCGATTTACATCCTTATGATAAGGATCATGCAATGGTAATTGCTAAATTTCAAGTCTAGTTTTTATCAATAATTTTTTGAGCTGGCTTCCAACTTTTACGCACAAAATTAGGCATGATTTTTTGAGTCTTGTAATATTTTTTGACAAAATTAATGGTTTTACGATCCGAAGGATATCCACTTCCCAGATCATGATCTTTTCGGAGACGAGTAATTACCTTATCTCGGGTAACTTTGGCGATTATTGAAGCGGCAGAAACTACAATAAACCTAGAATCTGCGTGGTGATAAGAACGAATTTTTTTATTATTTGATAATCTGGAAATTTCTTTTCCAAATCGTTTTGGATTCACATCACATGAATCCACAAAAGATGTGTCAGGATTTAGTTTTGATATAACTTTTGCCATGTATTTTGCCTCAAGTTTATTCAAACCGTGTTTTTTAACACTGTTGTCTATAGATTTGGGAGATATTTTTGCGACATAGTAACTATCCACAATTAAAATTATTTTCTTGTAGAGTTTTTCACGTGTTTTTGCTGTAAGTTTTTTTGAATCTTTAACTCCTAATGCCGAAAGTTTGGGAATTTTTGTTTTTTCAATTAAGATACCTGCAATAACAAGAGGCCCCAACAAAGAACCTCTTCCAGCATCATCAACACCACAAATTTGCATAAATTTTGTCAAAGACTACAAGTATTAAACCATTATACATCTAATAGAATTAGAATAATAATTGCAAATTACGGATGATTCATTTGAAGAAATTATAGAAGGTCAAACAAAACTCATAGTTCCAAAAAAGTCGATGACAGATACAGTGCCACCAAAGGAACCAGCATTTTTTAATCCAAAAGCAAAATTAAATAGAGATTTTTCAATTATTGTATATGGCGCATTCTTAAAAAATTTTGAAGGTCCAAAAATTTTTCTTGAAGGGTTATCAGGAATTGGAGCTAGAGGATTACGTGTAGCAAATGAGTTAAAAGTAGATAATGTTATCATAAATGACTTAAATCCCTCAGCTTTAGAATTAGCAAAATATTCAGGGAAATTAAATAATTTACGAAATGTTGAATTTTCTGAAAATGAGATATGTAGATTTTTCAGTCAGTACTCAAAAAAAGATAACCGAGGTTCAATCGTTGATATCGACCCATTTGGTTCTCCCTCTCCATTTTTTGACTGCGGATTAAGAGCTACCATGCATGGTGGAATTTTGTCCTGTACAGCCACAGATTTACAAGTATTAAATGGCCTTTTTCAAAATTCCTGCAAGAGAAAATACGGAGGAATTCCTATAAGAACAGAATATGGAAATGAAATTGCAATTAGGTTAATTCTTGGTTGTCTTAGATTAGTTGCAGGTCGATTGGGACTAGAGATTATTCCTCTTTACGTTGAAAGTAATATGCATTATTACAGAACTTACGTTAAAGTGCATAAAAGACCAGATCAAAAAGAAAATCTAGGATATGTTACACATTGCAAAAATTGCGGTCATCGAAAAATAATGCTAGAAAAAAATATTCGTTGTGAATTATGTGAATCCAAAAATAATATTGCAGGAACATTATGGATTGACAAAATTTTTGATAAAGAATTTGTAGAACAAATGATTTTGAAATCTTCTGAATTAACTGTAGACAAGAGGTGTGAAAAAACTTTGAGGAAGTGTTTAGCAGAATCAGATATGCCTGGAATTTATTTTACACTGGATGAAATTGCATCCAGAATGAAATCATCACCACCTAAGCTGGAAGAGGCAATAAATAAATTACAAAATAATGGATTCATAGCAAGTTCTACTTCATTTAATCCAACTGGCTTTAGAACAAATGCAACCATTAAGGAAATAATTACCGTAATTTCAGATTAACCCGTATATCCTAGACAAACATAGTATAATTCACTACTTTGTTTTCTGCTTGCAGGGGGTTTTGTGAGATTTATTCGTGTAAATTTCTTCTTTACAAAATCTCTAAACTCCAAAGAATATTGGCCATCAAATATCTTGAAGACCGCATTTCCTTTATGTGCAAGTACTTTATCCATAATTTTTGTGCAGTCATAATTCAATGAAATTTGTTTTGAGTGATCAATGATCCAATTTCCAGAAACATTTGGAGAAAGGTCGCAAATTACTGAGTTAACTTTTCGTCCAAAATATTCTAAGATTTCATCAACTATTGATTCGTCTTCAATATTACCTCGTATAATATGGGCACCAGGTATTTCTTCAACATAAGATAGGTCAACTCCCATTACCTTTCCTTTGTTTCCTGCTAGTTTGACTGCAATTTGAGTCCATCCACCCGGAGCGCATCCTAGATCAAGTACATAAAAACCAGGTCCAATAAGACGATAGGATTGATTTAGTTCTTTGAGTTTGTATGCAGATCTGCTACGAAATCCTTGCTCGTGAGCTAGATTTCTATAATAGTCTCGTCTTGCGTCTCGTAATCTCATTTGATTTTCAAAGGTTTTTTCATTTCAGCAATTACCCAATCCTCAATTAATTGACATGACCTAGGACTGATCTCTCCTTCAAGTGAACATTTCTGTTCTACGGGACAAACAAGACATGGTGCATTAACAATTGATTGAGTGCTAATCGGAGTTTTCTTTAAAATTAGTTTGTAAGTCCAACGTTCTTTTTCAAGAATTTTTTCACGATATATTGTTCCCATTCTTTCTAGTTTTAATGCAAGACGTGAACCATCTCTACTACTAAGTTTAAGTTTTTTCCAGAGGTCACTTTGGAACATTCCATCTGATTCTTTTTCAGCTAAAATATCACAAACTCGTGCGGTCAATCTATCCATGTCCACTTTTTCAATTTGAAAATTCTCAATTTCGTTATCTGTTAATTGTTCTTCTAATTCTTCCTCTAATGTTTTTTCTTCTTGTTTTTTAATTTCTTCTAGTTCTTTCTTTGTAGGCTTTTTTAGTTTGGATGGTTTTTCTTCTGCTTTCTTTGTAGGCTTTTTTGTTTTGGATGGTTTTTCTTCTAGTTCTTTCTTTGTAGGCTTTTTTGTTTTGGATGGTTTTTCTTCTGCTTTCTTTGTAGGCTTTTTTGGTTTGGATGGTTTTTCTTCTGCTTTCTTTATAGGCTTTTTTGGTTTGGATGGTTTTTCTTCTGCTTTCTTTGTAGGCTTTTTTGGTTTGGATGGTTTAGCATTTAGAATTTTTGCTTTTTCCTTTAGAATATCTAATTCTGCTTTGATTTTTGCAGCTTGTTCAATTGGAGTATCTTTTTTCTTTACCATAAAGTCACCGATTTTTAATAATTTTATTAATTTTCATCATAATACAATTCATTCCTATTTAACAGTAAATTTCTCACTTGTAGTTATACTATTCTTTTGGTTTTTGTCAAGCATATCTACTACTAATTCATACTGACCAGGAGTATCAACTACTTCCGAAAATCTTTCCTTATTGGGAAGAAATTGATTATTATCATCAAAACATTGTTTGAAATAACCACTCTGAGTTATTGCGTTTTCTTTTCCAGAAGTGTATATTGTAACATAAAGATCTCCACATGAAAACGATAAATCATCAACTATTACTTGAATTTGAACGGGTTCTGAAATTGAATATTGTTGTTTCAATCCAATAATTTTAATTGATTCGTTAGGTGAGATTTCTCCAATTGAACCAATTTGCAATAAATTTAGTTCACGGCCAGGATCTTGAAGAATATCTACCATCACTACAGAACCAAAAATTACAGAAAAAACTACTGGTAAGACAAACACAACATAAGTTAACCTCTTGGCCATTTTGATTTCTCATGGGTGATTGCCCTATATCTATTTAGCAAAATTCAAGTTGAGAGTAATTTGACGAATGAGTTAAATCGTAGTCAACTAAGTATCGCTAGATGCGACTTAGAAAATTTAGAGTTAGGGCATTTCGTTGCATTCATGATTCAAGTGAAATAACTGTTGGTGATTTGGCAGCATTTGTTGGAAAAAATGAAAGTGGAAAAACAACAATCTTGCAGGCCCTTACTCTATTAAATAAAGATGAAAGCGTCTCAGAGTTAGATCTTTGTGATGAAATGGCTGAAGAGCTTAAAGAAGAGATTAGATTAGTAGAGGGAGAATTTGATTTAAACTCTAATGAGACTAGTATTATTAAGAAAAAATTTCCAAATTTACCTGAGATAAAGAAAATTAAATTGTTTAGGACAAATAAAAAGCCTAAAGTTCAGTATGAATTTGAAAATGTAAAAATCAGCGAAAAATCTGACGGTGGATTAAATTCTTGGGATAATTTTTCCAAACGAATGTTAGATTTTCTAGAAACAATTCCAAATCATCTTCGAATACAAGTTAATACAAAATTCTTTGAAGGTCCATTTCCAAAAAATCAAGTAAGTTTTGATACCGGTTTGGCCGAGTTTAATAACCAATTTCACGTAGTCGCAATACAAGACCCAAAAGTAATCGAAGAATGGGACAAAATTTACTCTAGTAGTGAAAACCAATTTTCCAATTTACTTTCAGGTGGTAGTGAAAAGATCGCTTTAGAGAATTTTATTTCAGCTGAATTGCATCCAAGATTTGTATATTTTTCAGATTATAAAAAAATCTATGGAAATATAAATTTGAATGAATACCTTCTAGAAGAAAAAGGAGAAAAAGTAGAATCAATAGAATCTGTTGAAGAATTTGACAAAGCAGAAACTGTTAGAAATCTTTTCTATTTAGCAGAATTAGATATTAATGAATTAGAGGCAGTCAAGAACAGTCCATCAAAAACTATCAAACTCCTTAATGCTGGTAGTAATAGATTAACTAAAAAGCTAAACCCCACATGGAAAGGCGACCCAATTCATGTCGATTTAAGATACAATCCAGGGAACATCATGAGTGTTGTAATTTCAGATATTCATAGAGATGGAACGGTAACAAACACTGGTTTGTTAAATAGAAGAGCTGAGGGTTTTAAATGGACTTTTTCTTTTATTGTAAACTTTGCTGCAGAAACTCAGAGAGCTGAACTAAAAGAGGCAATACTACTTTTAGACGAGCCTGCAAGAAATCTTCATCCAACTCAGCAAAAGGGAATTTGTGATCTTTTACAAAACCTTGCAGGATCTAATCAAGTTCTGTATGCAACACATTCACCATTCATGATTTTTGATTATACACCTGGGAATTTGTTAGTGGTAGAACTAGATAAAAGAAAACATCTTAGCCGAATCTTTTATGATTATTGGAATGCTGATGATGATACCCTCATACCCATCCTTTATGGATTATCAAGAGGATTAGTTGAATCTATTATAGATAGAGAGATTGGTAGAAATTCACGACCTGTTATTATTGTAGAAACAATGTCTGATTCCATGTACCTAAATTCTTTTGACAAGTTTTTACAAGACCCAAACATTTCAATGAATCCACTAAACATTGTATCTGCTTTTAACAAAATGGCAGTATTACCACTTGCAATATTCTATAGAAATCATGGATACAAGACATTCGTTTTATTAGATAATACAGAAGAATCAAGACAGATTTCTTCTCAACTAACATCAAATGAATTTTCTCCAATTCAAACGATATTTTTTGAAAAAGATGGAAAAACAATAGAATCCATTGAAGATTATCTTGTTCTTGAGGATTATCTTTATGCAGTTAATCAAACATATGAAATTAAACTTAGGCATGAAGGATACTCAAATTTAACCTCTGAAGACGTGATTTCCAAGAAAAAGAAGGGAGTATTGGAAAATTTAAGGGCGGTTTGGGAGGAACACAAAGACGATGATTGGAATGAATTTGATAATGAAGAGATTACAAGGTATATTTGTGAAAAAATTACTTTGGAGGAGACTGATTTTCTTTCAGATAAAACAAAAGATCAATTCAGGTCACTTTATCGCTTAATTGCTGAAAGAATTAGACAATACCAAAATGCTGCTATCACGGTTGATTTAGACAAATTTCAAAAGCCCAAAAAAAGAGATTAAAGAAGTTTTCTTATGATAAGTACTCAAATTAAAAATTCAAAAAGAAAAAATATCCTTTAAGGTTTAATTGAGTGATGAAGCAGATAGTGCCTATGAGTAACTCCTCTTTGAGAGGAATTTTCCTTTCTTTAATTTTGATATTTGCAATATCAGTAATATCAATTACAATTAATGTATATGCAGAAGATGAGATAATCGCAAAAAGTTTCGCTTTTGAGAAAAGTACAATCATAGAATTTACCAACGATGGAAAAGAAGAAGTCTACTCATTTAGAATATGGTTGGGTGGTAATTATAATTTTGAGTCTTTTAAAACTGAAAATGGTTGGCTTGGTGAAAAGAACACAGTAGGAGTGATTATTTTTACTTCAACTGAATCACTTAAGCAAGGAGAATCTGTTAAATTTGGCGTTAAAACAAATGAATCAAAACCTGGAATTAATTGGAAATCTTTAGATAAAAAAGG
>SMVA01340586.1_pt1 | contig 10989 bp, 12 predicted proteins | sample 2456451 | NCBI WGS metagenome assembly SMVA01 (sample SAMN11095933, study PRJNA526329) | marine sediment metagenome | biome: Marine sediment; feature: Surficial sediment; material: Deep marine sediment; isolation source: Hadal surficial sediment | place: Pacific Ocean | collected 2014-05 | depth...
AACGATTATCATCGCGATCATGTCTATCGGGCTGACATTCTCGATCGCTGAGATGTCTTTCAAGGTAACCCTGGTAGTAACACTTGCCACACTCGCCGTATTGCCATTCGCCGTGTGGGAGCAATCTGAACACGATCGTGAGGTGATGGACCATGAGCTTCTACACAGCTTCGAACAATGCTGAGCAAGGCTGCCGGAATGAGCGTTATTGGTAACTGGTCGTACCCTACCGACATTCGATTTGGCGCGGGTCGCATCAGCGAGCTACCCGAGGTATGCGCCTCATTGGGAATGAAGCGGCCGTTGCTGGTTACTGATGGCGGTTTGGTTGATCTGCCAATGCTGCGCGACGCAGTGAATGCTTGTCAGCAAGCCGGGCTCGGCATTGCAGTCTTTTCGGACGTCAGGAGTAACCCGGTTGACACAAATGTTACCGATGGTGTCGCTGCGTTACACGCCGGCAAGCACGATGGTGTGATCGCATTCGGCGGTGGCTCGGCGTTGGACGTCGGCAAAGTTATCGCCTTTATGTCCGGCCAGACGCGGCCGCTGTGGGACTTCGAAGATGTTGATGACTGGTGGACACGGGCGGATCCGGACGGGATTTTGCCGATCGTGGCAGTGCCGACTACGGCTGGGACCGGTTCCGAGGTCGGTCGCGCCGGCGTCATCGGTAATCAGTCTACGCACACCAAGAAAGTCATATTTCATCCAAAGATTATGCCGGCTGTGGTCATCAGTGATCCGGAGCTCACTCTCGGCTTACCGCCAAACCTGACTGCATGGACCGGTATGGATGCGCTCGCGCATTGCCTGGAAGCCTGGTGCGCGCCAGGATTTCACCCGATGGCGGATGGCATCGCACTGGAGGGCATGCGGCTGGTGAAAACTTTTCTGCAACGTGCAGTTACCGATGGTAGCGATATTGAAGCGCGTGGCGGCATGCTGGTTGCAGCGTCCATGGGCGCGACCGCATTTCAGAAAGGCCTGGGCGCTATCCATGCGCTGTCACATCCGGTCGGAGCGCTTTATGACACGCATCACGGGCGGACTAATGCGGTGTTTATGCCGTATGTCATGGTGTTTAATCGTTCGAAAATCGAGCCTTCGATGCTGCGTCTTGCGCGTTATCTTGGGCTAGACAAGCCGTCCTTTGCTGCGGTGCTGGAATGGATTATGGATCTTCGTACTGAATTTGAGATTCCGCATACGATCAAGGGGCTTGGTGTGGATAACGCTCGGTTTGATGAGTTGGCGGCGTTGGCGGTGGTTGATCCTACCGCGGCGGGCAATCCGATTGAGCTAACGGAGGCGAGTTGCAGGCGCTTGTTGGAGAACAGTTATTCGGGAAAGTTGGGGGTTTGACAACTCTGGATGCTGGCTCAGGGTTTGCGAAGTGCTTCGTTTGTGCGGGTGTGGTGGATTTGTGTTTTGCAAACATTGGCGGGCATGTTTGCAACATGCCCGTCAATGTTTGTCGCCCGCTGGGCGGGCTCCTACATGTTTTCTATTGGCACCTGTAGGAGCCCGCCCAGCGGGCGATTGCGGAAAACCTGACAGCACGATAAATCAAAGCCCTAAACATTCTTCGTTAATGCCTCCCGCATCCGCTCTAAAACGATAACACCCGACACAAGCGAAATCGCCGGGCTGACCCAGATCGGCGACTCCACCCCAAATATGTCGACGACATCCCCGGCAATGATCACACCACAGGCGGTTGACGCCCTCGGATGATGCCCGCCAGGACGGACGTGCAACATCACCGATTGCAGCGAGCAGTGAAGGACTGGTGCGCTGCTTCTCAAAACTGGTTGACATTGGTCCTGCTTCAAATCCTAATATCGTCCGGGCTGCCTGTTGGCAGAGATGCAAGGACCGAAAGTACGCAAGTGAATTCACCGCTGGAAGTCGACTATTACACTGATGTTCTGTGTATCTGGGCGTGGATCGCTCAACACAGGATTGACGAAATCGAAAAAAAGTGGGGCGACAAATTTCGCATCAAGCATCATTGCGTGAACGTATTTGGCGATACCCTGGGCCGAATCGGTGAAAAGTGGTCCAACCGCCGCGGTTATGCAGGTTTCGCGGAACATGTTGAGGAATCAGCGGCAACATTGGCTATCGAGTATTGAATGCAAACATTGAAGAGCTTAAGAAAAGTCCTGAGAATGAAGCGAGTTGGTGCTAAGGGATGAAGCCAAAGATCAAGACGTTGCTGTCGTATGTCGTGGAAGTCGTTGTCATCGGCGGATTGCTGATGGGAATCTACGCATACCAGTCGCGCAATCTGCTACCCACAGAGTTACAGCCGGCGCCAGCGCTTGTTGGACGCACACTCACTGGTGACTACTACGATATTGGCGATCACCCAGCCGTCAAAACCCTGGTTTATTTCTTCGCCCCCTGGTGCAAAATTTGTGCGGCGAGCTCCGGTAACATTGATAACCTCAGAAACTTGCGCAGCGACTCTGACCTGAAGATATTGCTGGTCGCGCTTGAGTGGCAAACACAGGCGGAGGTGCAGGACTACGTGGATCAGCACGAGATCAAAGTGCCAGTCCTGCTCGGCGACCGAAAGATCACCACCGAGTGGAATATCTACGCCTTTCCGACCTATTACATTCTGGACAACGAGCGACGGGTGATTCGCCGTGACCTGGGTTACAGTACGCTTGCCGGTTTATGGTGGCGCACGATTTTCTAATGGGTTGTTGAAAAAGACTTCCATGGCTTTTTCAACATCGGCATTACGATTGAATTACCTCAAGATGCCTCATCGCTCAAGTTCGGCAAAGCCAGCCGGCGACTTGCGGTGTTGCGTCGCTTGTTCATAGGCATACGCAAGACTGATCAGCAGGCCCTCTGAATACGGCCGGCCAAGAAGCTGCAGTCCGACTGGCAAATTGCCACGGCTGTATCCCATTGGCACTGTGACCGCAGGCAGGCCGGTTGCCGGCGCGACAAGCTGACTGTTGTCGCCCTTGTACTCTTCTATTGCCTTGTCCAGCGGTGCCGGCGGATTCGTCCAGCTGGGATACACGATTGCATCGATTCCTGCCTGATCCATTGACTTCAACACATCAGCCAAATAGGCCTGTCTCCCCTCATGTTGCGGAAAGTCGGGGCAGGGCGGGTCGAAATCCCGTGGATGAACGTCAACAGGGTTGCCGCCGAAAAATTTCATCCGGTCCTCGATGTAAGGTGAATACTCCTTGTTCTCCATGACGTCCATGACATCCTGGATCGGTGCGGCATCACCCAACGACGCCAGGTATATGTGCATGTCGTAACGAAAGCGGACACAAAAATTACTGGCGTTCATGTGTTCATCGAGATTATCGATGACGAATTCATCGATAATTTCTGCGCCAGCCATTTTTAGATCCACCAACGCCTGTTCAAAGATGGTCGTAATCTCGGGATCTGCATCATCGGTGTCGACCAGTGCACGCAACACGCCAATGCGCTTGCCCTGCAGCGCGCCTTCTTGCAGAAATAGTGTGTAGTCCGATTCAACGCGATCCTTGCCCATTTTGGTGTACGGGTCGGCCGGGTCATAGCCGGCAATCACGTCAAACACCCTCACTCCATCGGTAACGGTTCTGGTCATCGGGCCGGCGATATCACGATCGAAGGCAAGCGGTATCACACCATCGCGGCTCGTCAGACCCAGCGTCGAGCGAATGCCGAACAAGGCAAGATGAGAGGATGGCCCGCGAATCGAGTTGCCGGTATCAGAACCCATGCCAATTACGCCGAAGCTTGCTGCGATGCCCGAAGCGGTGCCGCCACTGGAACCAGCCGGGACCTTACTGAGATCATAGGCATTGGCGGTGGTGCCGTACGAAGAGCTAATGGTCTGTTTTGGACTGAATGCCCATTCCGCCATGTTGGTCTTGGCAATGATGATGGCATCTGCGTCGCGGAGCTTTCGTACCATGAATGCATCATCTGGTGGCACGCTTTCTTTCAGTGCGATAGAGCCACCGCTGGTTGGCATATCACCGGTATCGTAATTGTCCTTAAGTAGAACAGGGGCACAAAAGAGCGGGCCAAGTTCTTCTCCGGAGGCGACTTTTCTGTCAATTTCTTCAGCCCTCATAATCGCGTTCGGGTTAGCGAAGATGATGGCATTCAAGCCAGTCGACTGGTCGTAGACATCGATCCGTGTCAGGTAACCAGCGACAATGTCCCTGCAAGAGGTACTACCGGAGCGAATTGCTTGTTGTACATCTGCGATCGTCGCTTCAACAAAAGCGAACGGTGCAGCGACTTGTCCTGACGAACAGGACAGAGTGCCGAGTACCAGGACGGCGAGAAAAAGAGGTTCTATCCTGTTGCCTGTGTTCATACGCGAACTACTTCAATGCCAGAATTTTCTATGGCACAGAGTTTGCCGCAAGGGATGCAGCATTTCCAGCACCCACGGACACGGGCTGTGTTCCGATAGGTTTGCATCGGTTCGCTCATCAGACAATTAAGTTAAGATTATTGTGGGGCATGGGCAGAAGCGATATGCTGAGAAACATGAAGGCGACGCTATTTCCTCTGATTTTTGGCTCGGGGCGGCGATGTGGAGCTGAATCCTTACTGGGGCTAAGTTTCATTTTTCTGTTTATCGTCGCTTACGCCGAAGAGCCCAGGGCCACGGAACGGACAATCACCTGGGCCGAATCGCTGGTGGCGGATGCCGAGTCGTCACGTGATCGTGAATTGCCCATTGTCGTTTTCGTCACTCAACAGGGCTGCCAGTTTTGTGCCGCGCTGCGCAGGCAAGTGCTCTACCCAATGATCAACGCCGGAGAACTGTCCGACAAGGCGATTATTCGGGAAGTCAGCCTCGATAAGGGATTCACGTTGCAGGACTTCTCTGGCAACGAAATTTCCGGCAGGCAGTTTGCGGACAGGTACCAGACCATCGTGACCCCAACCCTGCTGTTCCTCGATGCGGGTGGCACAGAAATTTCTGAGAAGATGGTCGGAATCAGTAATATTGAGTTCTACGATTTTTACCTGGTGAAATCAATTGAGGCGGCCCGCGAGCAAATAAAAAAATTGCCGTGAACAGAAATTCGGTGACTGCTTAATTCGAGTCAATTTGAGGCGATCGTGGGATTTGTGCGCCTGGCGACACCAAAAATCAGGTGTCGTCGGCGCAATACAGGCTGTAAAGGCATTCGATGATTTTGCCGGCTTTGTCCGCTTTCAGGGAGTAGTAGATGCTTTGTGCCTGGCGCCGGGTTTGTACCAGATCTTCCTTGCGCATGCGCGACAAATGTTGCGACAGTGGCGATTGCGGGATATCAAGACTCACAGATAATTCACCGACGGATTTCTCTCCACTCGCCAGGTGGCACAAAATCATGAGACGACCTTTGTGACCCAGAGTTCTCATTAGAGCGCTTGCCTTGTCAGCGGCTTCATTCATTTGTCCGATGTCAAAATCGTCCGTTATTTCCACTTATAAGTTCCTTACTTTTTCAGCGCTATGCAGTCGAGATCATTGGCTACGATAACGTGGCCGCCATAATTGGCTTTCACTATATCTACGTTGTCATCCAAATTTCTTAAACTTCGTGCCATCAAGTGGCTAAGTACGAGTGTTTCAACGTTTGCTTCCTGGGCAATATTTCCTATGACACTTGGTGGGGCGTGCAGCTTGCGTCCGGCACCGGAAATTCCCTCCGGCACAGGCATGTGCATAACCAATATGTTGGCATTGCGTGCGAATTCAATAAATCCCGGGTCGTCACCGTTTTGATCGCTGGCAAAGACGATGCTTGAATCGCCTATGCGAACCCGAAACGCCAGGGCAGGCACTATGCCGTGCGGAACGTGTAACGCAGAAATCTGCATTGAGCCGTCGTCATCGCCGAGCACAGTCACCGCAGTGTGATCGTCGATTGGTATTTCGAACGGTTCGATTTCAGATAGCCCACCCGTACCATCGAGATAGCCGGACAAATATGCATAAGCGCCATCCGGTTTTCCCAACATGCTGTTGAGAAAGGTAATGAGACCTGGAAACGGCGCAGAGGAAGCGGGGCCGGCGACGATCAGGCTTCTTCGTCGGTTGGCAAAGTATCCGGACTTGAGCAGCGCTGGCAAGTCTGCAGAATGATCAGCATGAAAATGACTGATGCCGATGAAATCCAGGCGGGTAAAACGCGCTCCCGCCTCACCAAATCGCAAGAAGGTGCCACCGCCGGCATCAATCATGACTCTCGATTCGCCCTCGACCCAAACGATGTAGCCCGCTGAAGCGCGGCCATCGTCAGCAATCGGCCCGCCGGACCCAAGAATCTGTAGTGTGACGCCGTCTCCAACGGGGCACGATTCCACCGGTTCTGCGTACGCCACAGGCATGAGCAAAGCTACGCTCAGTAATGAAATAACCCGTCTAAATGGGCGTGTTATTCGTTGCATTATCTCGTTTCGCTGCGGCGGGCTGTTCTTTTATGTTAGAATTTTCTAATATACACCAAATCGAGTATCAAGACGCAACATTATTGGTGAGTTCAGGGCCCGGTCAATGACATTGAACACCGACAAAACAGCAGCGTTACTGCAGGCGGTTTCGGCTGAGGGGCGAAAGCTGCCAATTGCTGAAAGGCGAAACTTTCTGAAGAATGGCTTGCTGCTCGCAGGCGGTGCGCTCGTTGGTGGCACGATGTCACGGGAAGTCAAAGCGGCAGATGAGAACATGCCACCCAATGTGCCGGACTGGACTCGATCTTTAGGCCCAGGTGTGCTGACCAATCCGTACGGGAAACCATCTCGATTCGAAAACCACATCGTGCGCCGTAACGTTCCCTGGCTCACAGCCGACAGGATCGCATCTATCAGCTTCACGCCACTGGCAGAGCTTGACGGAATCATCACGCCAAGCAGTCTGGTATTCGAGCGCTACCACGCCGGCGTACCGGATATTGATCCACAGCAGCATCGGCTCATGATTCATGGACTGGTTGAGCGGCCAATCATTCTGACGATAGACGATCTGCGCCGCTTTCCCAGCACCTCGATGATTCGTTTTCTTGAATGTCCTGCGAATGGCGGCATGGAATGGCGTGGCGCGCAAATGGATGCGCTGCAATTTACGCACGGCATGTTGAGTTGTTGCGAATGGACCGGCGTACTGCTGTCCACGCTGTTGCAGGAAGTCGGGCTCAGGAAAGAGGCCGCATGGGTTTTGGCGGAAGGGGCGGACGGTTCGCATATGAGTCGTTCGATACCGCTCGAAAAAGCGATGGATGACGCACTCATTGTCTACGCGCAGAACGGCGAACCGCTGCGGCCCGAACAAGGATACCCTATACGCCTCATCAACCCGGGTTGGGAGGGCAATACCTGCGTGAAATGGCTGCGCAGGCTCGAGGTCGGTGACAAGGCCTGGTATCACCGTGAGGAGACATCGAAATACACAGATTTACTTGCTGACGGGCGCGCACGAAAATTTTCGTTCGTACAGGAATGCAACTCGGTAGTGACGTTTCCGTGTCCGGAAAAACCGCTTGAGGAGAAAGGCCGCTATGAAATACGGGGCCTGGCCTGGTCGGGGAAGGGAAAGATCAAGCGCGTTGATCTTTCATTCGATGGCGGCGCCAATTGGCGACCGGCACGATTAAAGGGTCTTGTGCTGCCCAAGGCGCTGACCCGATTTGGTCTGGAATGGAATTGGGATGGTGGCCCGGCGATGATTCAGAGCCGGGCAGTGGACGAAAGCGGTTACGTGCAACCAACCTATAGTCAGCTACGCGAAGCGCGTGGCACGAGTTCGGTCTATCATAAGAACGCAGTTCACACCTGGCGTTTGCATGAAGACGGGAAGGTTACCAATGTTCAGATTAGCTAGGTCAGCGCTGTATCTGGCAGCATTCTTCCTGGTTGCATGTTCGCTTGTTGATGGCGACGATGCCGGCATTGCGGGTGAGACCGTCCTAACAGAGTTCAATGCTCCCGCCACACAGCCGGTCGGCCACTACGGCTATGGTAAAGATGCAAGCCCCGAGGAAATCGCGGGTTGGGATATCGATATACGACCGGATGGCTTGGGATTGCCGCCGGGTAGCGGTACCCCGGAAGATGGCGAATTGCTGTATGAAGAAAAGTGCGCGATCTGCCACGGTTCTTTCGGCGAAGGTGTTGGTCGATACCCGGTGTTGGCCGGTGGCGAGGGAACGCTAAGGGAACCAAGACCCGAGAAAACGATCGGTAGCTTCTGGCCCTATGCCAGTACGCTTTGGGACTACATTCACAGGGCGATGCCGTTTGCCGAGCCGGAATCGCTTGGCGACGACGAGGTGTACGCTATTTCGGCGTACGTTTTATATCTCAACGATCTTATAGATTTCGAGTTCGAGTTGAACCAGGACAGTCTGGCATTAATCGAAATGCCGAATAAGGATGGCTTCTATATTGACGACCGGCCGGACACAGTCAATGAGCTTTGCATGAGCAATTGTAAAGATCCTGCGACGATCAAAATCACCTCGGAGCCGACGCTGGCGAATGAGACAGTGCCGGAAGTCATCAGCGTGGCTGTAGTCGAGCTTTCTGCAGGACAATCTACTTATCAACAAGCCTGTGCAATGTGCCATGCTTCAGGCATTGGAGACGCGCCGATTCTGGGAGAACAGGGCGCATGGGAGGAACGCATCGCACAAGGGCGGGACGTTCTCGTCAGCAGCTCTCTCAATGGCAAAGGCTTTATGCCGCCGAAAGGCGGGCAGGCACAACTTAGTAATGAAGATATTATTGCGGCCGTCGATTACATGATCGAAAAGTCGGTCAATTAGAGGACTATGTGATGCGAAAAATTCTGACGCTCTCGCTGCTGTTATTTTTTACCGGCATGCAGTCAGGCAATGCGGATGAGGTTGCGTCGTCTGACGCACTCGAGCGCGGTAAAGCCATTGCATTTGAGCGCGGCAGGGGAAACTGTCTCGCATGTCACGTAATTGCAGGTGGTGAATTCGCGGGCAATTACGGGCCACCATTACTGTTGATGAAAACGCGCTTCCCCGATCGGGCGGATCTGCGCGCACAAATCTGGGACGCCTCAGTAAAGGAACCGACAACCCGCATGCCGCCGTACGGACGGCATCGCATACTTACAGAAGAAGAAATCGATCTTCTCGTCGAGTTCATTCACACATTATAAACGGAGTTTGAAGCGATGAATGCACACCGAAGACTGGTGTTGAAGGGGTTAGTTGCTCTGGCAGCAATTGCGGCGTGGCCGCGCCTGTTGCTGGCTGCACGACCGGATTCAGCATTCCAGGAAACCGACGCCGATAAGGTCATCGCTGACCTGTTCGGTCAGGCGCCGACCGATAGTAACCAGGTGACGATGAAAATACCTGAGATTGCCGAGAACGGCGCGGTTGTTCCGGTAACGATCAGCACCACTCTCGAGGACGTTGAGTCGATCAGCATAGTCGTGATCAACAATCCCACCCCGCTGGCGGCGTCTTTCATAATGGCGCCCAGGGCGCTCCCAAGTGTTGCGGTGAGGATCAAGATGGGAGAAAGCTCGGAGGTGCGAGCGCTGGTTAAGGCCGGTGGAATTCTGTACAGCACCACGAAAGACGTGAAAGTAACGATCGGCGGATGCGGCGGCTAATAGAGTTTCTCGAGGACAGGAAAATGGGTAAACCGATTAAGATCAGGGCAAAGATCAAGGGCGATGTCGCCGAAGTAAAGGCGCTTATGCCGCATGACATGGAATCCGGGCGGCGCCGCGATCCTGAAACGAACGAACTGGTGCCGGCACACTACATCACCGATGTTGTCGCTGAACACAATGGCGAAATCGTGATGACCGCTTATTGGGGGACAGCCATCTCGAGGAATCCGTATGTTTCATTCTCCTTTACCGGTGCGCAAGTGGGTGACACGGTCAAGATCCAATGGAATGACAACGAGGGCGACTCAAGTACTACCGAGGCAGTTTTCAAGTAGTCGAACAGGGCGGATTCAAGGATCAATGGAGAATAGAGTGACTAATAGTCTGTCGAAAAAGCCATCCATGGCTTATTCAACATCGTCATCCAAAAAAAGCGGTTTTCGAATGACGCCTATTTTCAACGGCTTACAGCCACTGAAAATGGCGGTACATCCATGTACCGCAGACAGCCTGCCGAAAAACAGAATTTTTCAACAAGCTGCTAGAACAATCTTTCCACTGTGCATCGCCATTGGACTGTTGTTGGGCGTTGATGCCCTGGCTGGCCCGGAAGAAGATCGCCTGGTTATGCGCAATTACTATAGTGAGCGATTCCCGGACGTACCGATGCAGGAGTTTGCGAACGGACTCTACGCCTTTGATGAGATTGCACGCGACCAATGGCTGGAAATGGAAGATTTTCCATCCTACGAAATCGCTGTCGAGGACGGTCAGGCATTGTTCGAGTTGCCGTTTGCAAACGGTAAATCATATGCCAATTGTTTCGACAACGGCGGCATCGGCGTGCGCCAGAATTACCCGTACTTCGATTCGAATTCAGGTGAAGTAATGACACTTGAACTGGCGATCAATCGGTGCCGCGAGAACCATAATGAGGAACCATTGCCGTATCGAACCGGGGACCTCGCGGCCATCGCAGCCTACATGTCGTACACGTCTCGCGGTAATGTCATCAATGTTCAGGTACCGCCGGATAATCCGGCTGCGCTTGCTGCATATGAGTCTGGCAAGGAGCAATACTATACGCGCAGAGGTCAATTGAACTTCTCCTGTGCCAGCTGCCACCTGCAATCTGCGGGGCTTTCGCTCCGGGCGGACCGACTAAGCACGACGCTGGGCCAGGCGACACACTGGCCGGTGTACCGGGCGAAATGGGGCGAAATTGGCACGATTCAACATCGATTCGCTGAATGCAATTCACAGGTGTTCGCAAAGCCGCTCGAGGCGCAGAGTGTCGAGTACAGAAACCTGGAGTATTTTTTGACTTATATGAGTAATGGTCTCGAATTGAACGG
>SMVA01122264.1_pt1 | contig 10988 bp, 7 predicted proteins | sample 2456451 | NCBI WGS metagenome assembly SMVA01 (sample SAMN11095933, study PRJNA526329) | marine sediment metagenome | biome: Marine sediment; feature: Surficial sediment; material: Deep marine sediment; isolation source: Hadal surficial sediment | place: Pacific Ocean | collected 2014-05 | depth 0-1...
CGCCTGGGTGGAGGCGTTGCGTGGCGATTCGGTGTGGCGGGCCATGGACGCCGGCGCCTGGCAGCAAGGTGGCTGGGATCCAGAACTGTTTCATTCCTGTTTGTGCCGAAGTCAGACCCTCGCGCAGCCTGAGACGTTCAGCCATCGCTACCCGACGAGTGATCACATACGCAAGTGGGTCAAAGATCCAATCATGTATCGTTTTCAATACAACGACGGTCTGCGAGCAACGATGTTGCTGATGAACGGACTGGTCGGTGATTTCACGTTCGCCGCTCGACTGAAGGGGCGGTCCGAGCCGCTTTCGACATTGTTCTATCTGCCTCCAAATCCGAACGTGGTCTATTCCGCCGCCCTGATGGCCAATGCGGAACAGACGTTCCTCACCGGGAAAGCTCCCTACCCGGTCGAGCGGACTCTCCTCACCAGCGGCCTGGTCGAAGCCGGGATTCAAGCGCTCGCGCGTGGGAAACGCGTAGACACTCCTTACATGAACGTCCGTTATGAAGCGTCTCACGAGTCGACTTTTTGGAGATCTTGAACGGCCTCGCATGAACTGGACAACATTCGTTTAACGGCAGGCCGGGTACACATGCCAGCGGGGCGTGGCCGCGCTTTTTGTGCCGTCAACGCGCGGGGCGTTGCTGCTGTGGTTAAACGTGGGATCCAAGGAATGACTCAAACGGCGACGACGCCGAACTCTCGCGATAGTTCGTCAACGAGCAGTTCGGCGTTAATCGGTCTTGCGAACGAACGGTCAAGGCCGTCTCGATTTTCTCCCAATCCGATGAACCTCATTCCAGCACACGCGTCGGTGGATCGCAATTGCTCAATCAGGTTCTCCTCACCGCTTGTCAGGCCGATCAAGGCAAAATCGGGACGCGAATGCAACGACAGATAGCCCATGGCGTCGTCGGCATTGGAAGCGGTCACGACCTCGAAACCGCCAATCCGGAGACAGCTTGCCAGGTGTTCCCGTTCGTTCGCGTCGTTGTCGATCAGCAGGGCCTGAGGTAGCAAATCGCGACTCTCTCCGAGCGTGTCGTCGATGTTTCGATCCAGAACCCGCAGCTCGCGAAAAACGTCAAGAACAAGGCTCTGCGCAGCATCGTCGCCATCGAGATGCAGATGTAGCTTGTTGAGTATTTCCGCCGTCGCATCGAGAGTCGATCGAACGGTCGTCGCTAGATTCGAGCACTTTTGATTCGCGGACGTGCAATCCGACGTGAAGTCGATGCCTTTCAGGTCAGCAATTTCCTCGCGCAACACTGGCACTTCAGGTGGTGCATCAATTCCTAGCCGTGTCGTTTTGCCCTGGATGCGGACGACTTCAATTGAGATTCCAAGGGTGGGAAATACGAGCCGTTCGTTCTCTTTGCGTGCCAGGACGAGCATGATGTTACCTCCAATTGGTGACTACTTGTTGAATGACCATTCAAGAACTTGAAGTGTCTAACAAGCGTGAGGCATCTTGCCTCATAATCCGCGAATGCGCAATTGGAGTCTTTCCGAAATGAGCTTGCAGCACGATTCTTCGCCGGATGATTAATCGGGGCAAGAGCAGTTTCTTTGCCAGCATCGCTGTACTGTCAGTGCTTAATCAGCAGAAATGCCGCGGAGGCCAAGTGAAGGAAGGCCAAAAAAAGCGACCCTTGTCGCAAACAGAGGACAAGGGCCGCGTGTTTTATCCCGAGATCCCGAATCGCCTACGGCAACCAACCGATTGTGGCTCAGTCGAACAGTGCTCTTGATGAGCATGTCACGCACCGAAGTCGCTACCTATTTGGTGCAAAGTGACCCTGATCGCAAGACCGAGACACCTTCGAAAGACTGCCAGTACAGGATTCATGCCAGCGCGAGGGAAAGCAAGGATCTCTGATTTTTGGGCGACAACTTAAGGAGTTGCAGCGTGCAACGTCCTCATCGGAACTTTTGTGGTGGTTCTTGCATAGATGCCCTCCACATTTGAGAAGAGATGCAGCATTGTCCGGTCATCTTAATCGTCTTGTTGACCCTAAGTCAAGCACTTTTTTCCTGGGTAATTGTCGCTTTCCTGTGCCGTCGGAAGAGGCGTTTTATCGACGTTTATCACATCGAATCCGTGATCCCACGACGATGAGCCATGGTTGTCGGGGCAATGCAGCTTCACCCGTGTCATTAACAGCGTCCAGCCGCGATCATCTGGGCTGCCATCGTCCGATCGCGCTAATTGTACGGATTAGATCAATTCATGCGGCACAACTCGTTGATCTCGCAATTGGTCTTGGCACCTGTCTGTGGCTATCAGGCTCACGACACCGGCGCTGCCGAACCAACGGCCCTTTCATCGCTGGCATTGGCGGCCTATGGTCAGCCTGAGGCGGCTTGCCAGGCGGCTGAGTGGCTGGCGGTAACGCAAGCCACCGACGGCTCCGTCTCAGTTCGTCGTAACACAGACGGCCCACGTTGGCCGACGAGTCTGTCGGTGTTGGCCTGGCATGTTGTCGATCCCGTTGGCTTTGCCGAACAGATTGAACGCGCGGTGAAATGGATGTTGTCCATCCGTGGAAAAACAGCACCGCGCTCGAGCGAAATCCGTCATGACTCGACGCTAACCGCATGGCCCTGGGTGGCAGGAACACACGCCTGGATCGAGCCGACTGCGCTGCACGTTCTGGCCTTGAAAGCGACTGGCTACGGCGACCATTCGCGCGCGCACCACGGCAAAGGGTCTTTGATCGACTGTGTCTAAGCGAACTGTGCGTTAGGCTACTGCTTCCTTAACGGTTTTGATGATCGCCGAGGCAACCTTATACGGATCCGCGTTGGAGGCTGGGCGACGGTCTTCGAGTCGCCCTTTCCAGCCGTCCTCAATTGTCGTGTGAGGAATCCGAATCGACGCCCCTCGATCACGGGCACCGTAGCTGAACTTGTCAATCGCCTGCGTTTCGTGTTCACCGGTCAGACGCTGTTCATTGTGTGCGCCATAGACGTCGATGTGCCGCGGAATCTGGCCACCGAAAGCATTGCAGATCTTCGTGAACAGTCCTTCGTCGCCGGTTTCACGCATGAGGCCGTTGGAGAAGTTCGCGTGCATTCCCGAACCATTCCAGTCCAACGCACCAAACGGTTTCGGATGCCACTCAATCGAGTAGCCGTAGTCTTCACCAGTGCGTTCCAACAAGTAGCGCGCGATCCAGGTTTCGTCACCGGCCCGTTTGGCGCTCTTGGCAAATACCTGGAACTCCCATTGTCCAGCCGCGACTTCGGCGTTGATGCCTTCAATGTTGACTCCGGCCGCGAGGCACGCATCGAGGTGGTCGTCGACGCAGGCCCGACCGTGGGCGTTCTTGGCACCGACCGAGCAATAGTATGGACCTTGAGGCGCCGGGAAACCTGCTGGCGGGAATCCAGGTGGCAAGTTCGTGAGCGTGTCCCAGAGGAAATACTCTTGCTCAAAACCGAACCAGAAGTCGTCGTCGTCGTCGTCAATGGTGGCCCGACCATTCGATTCGTGGGGCGATCCATTGGAGTTGAGAACTTCCGTCATCACGAGGAAAGCGTCCTTACGACATGGGTCTGGGTAGATCGCGACGGGCTTCAAGAGGCAATCGGAATTGTCGCCAGTGGCTTGCTCGGTCGAGCTGCCGTCAAAATTCCACATCGGACAATCGTCCAGCTTGCCGCCGAAATCCTTGCGAACCAGTGTTTTCGAGCGAAGGCTCTGCGTGGGTTTGTAACCATCGAGCCAGATGTACTCTAACTTGGAAACCATCTTGCAATTGACTCCTAACTGAGATTCAAAACTGAGTGTTTGTATCAACGACCGCAATCCGTGGTTTTCGTTCCGGTATCAACATCCTTGCGGGAGACGTCGCGCCTGTGCGGCACGAAAACCCAAGATACAAGCCTCGGAGCGCCTTCGCCGAAGCCATTCGCCCCTCGTTTACGGGGGGCTGCGATCGGTGCGCCTGCCTGGGCTCTCGCCCGAAGTTGCAACCATCGTGCCAATCGCTAACTTTAGAACGAATATATTATGAGATTGGGCCCTGATTGCAAGTGGATGCGGCTTTAGCGAGCAATCCGCCTCGCTTGCCCGCCGGGTGCCTGCAACTGACATGAAACCAAGTATTGACGCTGCCTTCGACTTAGGCACGAAGTGATCGATTTACAGGCAAAACGGGCGCCATCCCGGACGGGCCTTTAACCTTGATCGGCCAACATTGCTTCCTCGCGAAACTGGCGGATATCTCGTGTCATTTCCGTCACGCTTTGGTACCGATCGCCGGGCTTTTTTTCCATCGCGCGGGCACAGACCGCGTCCAGTCTTTTGGGCACCTTGAGATGTCGGGATATCTGGCTTGGTGGGGGTGGCGTGTAATGCAGAATGTTGTCGAACGTCTGCTGGATCGTCTCGCCCTTGAACGGTTCTTGTAGCGCCAGCAGTTCGTACAGGACGACGCCCAAACTGAAAATGTCCGTACGCTCGTCGACTGGTATGTCGCGAACCTGTTCCGGCGACATGTAAAGCGGCGTGCCAGGCCTTCTGCCAGCGTTGGTGAGCCGTTCTTCCAAGCTGCTCTTGATCATATCGTCGACCCCGACTTCGTTCGGCATTCCCCAGACCTTCGCGACGCCCCAGTCCATCAAGAACACCTCTCCGAAGAACCCGACCAGAATATTCTCCGGCTTGACGTCACGGTGAATCACGCCGGAAGTATGTGCATATGCCAGCGCGTCGCTCGCCTGAACCAGAACTTCAAGCAGTCGGTCGAGCGAGTATCGTTGCCTGGTTGGCTCGTCGCCTTGTGCGATTCGACACAAGATGTTGAACAGGTTTTCGCCCTCGATCTTCTTCATGGCGAAATAGAGGTTTCCGTCGTCGTCCTTGCCGATCTCGTAGACCGGAACGGTGTTGGGATGTGCCAACTGGGCTGTGATTCGTGCCTCGCGCAACAGGCGTCGTCGCTGCACGGCATCCACTCTTGCATCGGGCGACAGCTTCTTGATGGCGACGGTGCGTCCCAGATTACCGTCTTTGCAGGAGAAAAGAACGCCGTTTCCTCCGTCAGCCATTTTTTGGAAGTTGCTATATTTTTCGTAATCGTTGGTAAACCATTTGGGGAGCCCGGCATCGGTCGTGGCTAGGTAGATACCCGGGTAAGGGTCTTTCTGCGGATCCGGCATAACACAGCTCTCTGGTTCTTCAAGTGCGAAGGCTCCAATGTAACTGCCTTATCGATTTTCCGCACCACCGAAGTTGTGGATCAGCCCAGTGGCACACATAACAAACGCCCGTTTACTCCATCAGATCATTTAGAATGCCCACATACTGCGAGATGATGGAAAAGGCTATCGCGAAGACCACCGCGACAACCACGAAGAATGCGAACATACCGGCGGCAACGGTCAACATCCGATAGAAAACCTTCGCGCGTTCTTCGTATTCAACCGCAATGTGCTCCATCGTCTCGCTGATTCGCCCTGCGATTTCACCGGTTTGAAGGGCATCCAGAAAGTCATCGGGAAACCGATTCGCCTGTTGAAAAGCGTCCGTCATCTCGCCGCCCCGCGTGATCACTTCCTTCATGGATTCGATTTGCGAAGTGTAGTAGGAATTCTGTGTGGTCCGCAACGACAGCTCGATCGCCTTGCGAGGATCGATTTCGGTGTCGGTAGCCATCGCCAACGCCCACGTCAACCGCGCGATCGCCAGTGTCTGGATACCAGGGCCGATGCCAGGCAGTTGCATCAGGAGACGTATGAAGGGTCCGATCTTGATCAGCTCGATCTTGACGGCGAACGTCAGGCCGGCAAAGAAGGCAACAATCAGGGCAATGATGCCGCAATAGATGGCCAGGCCGCGGTTCCCATATAAGCCAAAGAACGTGATGCCTGGCGGCCCCTCGCCAGTGTGCACTATTCCTATGATCCAGATCATCAAGCCGATCACCAACGCAGAAGCAGACAACTCGAACGCCGGCCAGGCAATACCAATCAGCAACTCGCGTTTTATTTTGACGAGTTGATCGTAGTGTTCGGCCAACTTGAAGAAGACTCGTTCGAGTCGCCCGGTGCGTTCGCCGACTTCTACCATTTCGACCAACAACGGAGGGAAGTATCCACCGGCGGATCGCATGGCAGCGGTCAGCGTATCGCCCTGGTTAATCCGTTCGCGGATGCGAGTCATTTCGATACGTTGCTTGGCGGAGCCTCGCATCGACTCGGATTCAAACACACGCCGAATATCGACTCCCGCGTGCAGGCCGCTACCCACGTTGTGGCAAAATCGAGCTACGGCTTTGTTTCCCATCCGACCGGCCAACAGGCGTCTCTTCGGTGGCCGTCCAGTCGGCCGTCGCTCCTGTACGGGCGGTTCGGGCGAGGTAGCGGCGTTCCCGTTTCTAATCATCTCAGTGGTCCTCTGGACATATCTCTCAGCTTATGCTGCCAGCAGGCGGAAGTGTAGCCTCCCGGCACATTCAGTCCCGCATTCAAGCCCAGCGAGATCTGCTACAATCTGCGTTTACCCGCCGGCAAGTCGTCATCATGAAGCAATGGGAAACAGTAGCAATCGTTGGCGTAGGCCTGATCGGGGGGTCGATCGGCTTGGCCTTGCGTGAGCGCAAATTGGCTCGCACGATTATCGGCATCGGTCGCCGTTCGGCCAGCTTGCAAAAAGCGAAGCAGTGCGGCGCGGTCACGGCTACCACGACGGATCTTGCCCGAGGGGTTGCCAAAGCGGATCTGATCGTTGTTTGCACTCCCGTGGCGGATATTGTCGCCCACGTCTTGCAGGTTGCCGACGCCTGTCCCGCGACGGCGCTCATTACGGACGTGGGAAGCACGAAAGTTGAGATCGTTGGACAATTAGACAAGGCACTCAACTCAACGGGCGACAGTCGGGCAACTTTTGTTGGCAGCCACCCGCTGGCGGGCAGCGAGAAGACCGGACCCCAGTTCGCCCGTGCTGACTTGTTTGAAAACCGCTCCGTCATCGTGACGCCCACGCGCAGCACGCCCAAATCCGCCGTCGAATTAACCAAGTCCACTTGGGAGAGTATCGGTGCCAGTGTCGTTATCAAGACGCCACGGGACCACGATCGGTGCGTCGCGGCCATTAGCCATTTGCCGCATTTAGTGGCCTCGGCGCTGGCAAATGCTACTCCGACCGCGGATTCATACCTGGCTGCCTCCGGTTGGCACGATACGACGCGCGTCGCCGCGGCCGACGCTGAACTCTGGCGGCAGATCCTGGCGGACAATCGGCTGCACGTCTTGAAGTCGCTAGACAAGTTTGAGAGAGTGCTGGCGAAGTTCCGTCAGGCGCTCGAGAAAGACGATCAAAACAAACTGCTGAAACTCTTGGAAGCGGGAAAACAACATCGTGAATCTGTGGGAAATTGACATCTATCCGGCTGCTGACCAGCCAGATTTGCTCGGCCGAGCCGTCTGCGCCGACGCCGCCGAATTGGGAATCAGCCAAGACCTCGAGACGCAAAGCGTGTGTGGATTCCTGATCCAGGGTGAATTGAGCGAAGCGCAAGCGCACCAGCTCGCCAACGAGTTATTCGCCGATAGCGTGGTACAGCGAACGGTCGTGGCGCCGGTCGGTGATCCGCGTTTGAGCCAACCTCCATTCGCCGGCTCTCGATTGGTCCACGTGATGCCCAAACCGGGCGTGATGGATCCGGTGGCACAGAGCGCCATCGAGGCTATTTCGGATTTTGGTTTCCAGGCAGACGCCGTTCGCACGTTACGGAAGTACTGGCTGCCCGATATTTCAGATGACACGTTGGAAAAGGTGTGCAACCGCATTTTGGCCAACGATTCGATCGAGCAGGTCGTGTTGGGCCCGCTGTCTCTGGATCGGTTGGACCTGGGCGAACCCTACCAGTTTGACCTGCTCCACGTGCCGCTACGAGATTTGAATGATGACCAGCTCATGGAGTTGAGCCGCACGGGTCAGTTGTATTTGACATTGGTCGAAATGCAGACAATTGCGGCGCATTTCCGCGAATTGGAACGGGAGCCGACGGATGTCGAGCTGGAGAGCATCGCGCAAACCTGGAGCGAGCATTGCAGCCACAAGACGCTGGCGGGGCGGATTGCCTACCGCGACGAGAACGGCGAGCGTCATTTCGAGAACATGCTGAAGGAGACGATCTTCGCGGCAACTGTCCAGATTCGCGAAACACTGGGTGACGACGATTGGTGTGTCAGCGTGTTTAAGGACAACGCCGGCATCGTGCGATTCGACGACCAGCATAACGTCGTTTTCAAAGTTGAGACACACAACCATCCGTCTGCCTTGGAGCCGTACGGAGGGGCCAACACCGGAATTGGCGGCGTGATCCGCGATCCCATGGGTACAGGCTTGGGCGCGAAGCCGATTTGCAATACGGATGTGTTCTGCTTCGCCCCGCCTGAGACGTCAAGTGACAGTTTGCCCAGCGGTGTCCTGCATCCCCGACGGGTCATGAAACGAGTTGTCGCCGGTGTCCGTGACTACGGCAATCGCATGGGAATCCCCACGGTCAATGGCGCGATCTATTTCGATCCCCGCTACCTTGGGAACCCGTTGGTCTATTGCGGCAACGTCGGCTTGATTCCCCGTGACAAGTCCGAGAAAGCGACGCAGGCCGGCGATTGGATTGTTACCGTTGGCGGCCGCACCGGACGTGACGGCATTCATGGTGCGACATTCAGTTCAGCCGAACTCACTAGTGAGAGTGACGAACTGTCCGGTGGTGCCGTGCAGATTGGCAATGCCATCATGGAGAAGATGGTGTTGGATGTGATCATGGAAGCCCGCGATCGCAATCTGTACAGCTCGATCACCGACTGCGGTGCCGGAGGATTTTCCAGCGCCGTTGGCGAAATGGGCGAGGAAGTTGGCGCGGAAGTCTGGCTGGACAAAGCGCCGGTCAAATATGCCGGCTTGTCATACACGGAGATCTGGATTTCGGAAGCACAGGAACGGATGGTGTTGTCCGTGCCGCCCGAGAATTGGGAAGAACTTGAAGCACTCTGTGCGTCCGAAGGCGTCGAAGCCACGATCTTGGGGAAATTCGTCCCGACCGGCCGACTGGTGCTGAAGTATCACGAACACGAAGTCGCCAATCTGAGCATGGAGTTCCTGCATGGCGGTCGACCGCCCGTTGTCCGCGACGCCGTGTTCGAACCGCCGGAAGTCACTCCCTTGGTGCCGTCGCCAGAGACGGACGCGGCAGACGTGCTGAATCGAATCCTGAGTTCGCTCAACGTTGCCAGCAAGGAATGGGTGATTCGACAGTACGACCATGAAGTGCAGGGCGGCAGCGTGATCAAGCCCCTGGTTGGTGTCGAGAACGACGGGCCCGGGGATGCCGCGGTGGTCCGCCCTGTGCTCGACTCGCAGCAAGGGCTGGCGGTCAGCTGCGGCATGAACCCGCACTACGGCGACCTCGATACATATCATATGGCCACCAGCGCGATCGACGAAGCGGTCCGTAATTGTGTCGCCGTGGGTGCCGATCCGGCACGGATTGCCATCCTGGATAATTTCTGCTGGGGCTACACCGATCGACCGGAAACGCTTGGATCATTGGTTCGCGCGGCCGTGGCTTGCCACGATCTGGCGGTGGCTTGGGGCACGCCATTTATCAGTGGCAAGGATAGCCTGAACAACGAATTCAGTTATATCGAGGACGGAGAAAAACAGACGATTTCGATTCCACCTTCGCTGTTGATCAGCGCCATGGGCCAGATCGCCGATGTGCGTCGCTGCGTCACGATGGACTTAAAGGAGCCGGGCAACCGGCTCTATCTGATCGGATTGACCCACGATGAACTCGGTGGTTCACATTTCTCGCTGGTCGAAGGATTGAGCGGCGGATCGGTCCCCAAGGTCGATGCCGCGATGGCCAAACAGACGTTCGCCGCGATCCATCAGGCAATTCAAGCTGGTCTGATTCGCGCCTGCCATGACCTGAGCGAAGGTGGCTTGGCCGTGGCGGCCGCGGAAATGGCGTTTGCTGGTGGGCTCGGAGCCAATCTGACGTTGGACGCCGTCCCTCAGTCGATCGATGAAACGTCCGCAGCGTCGCGGAATCTGGTCCTGTTATTTGCTGAATCGAACAGCCGCTTCTTGTGCGAAGTGAGCGCTGATCACCAGTCGCAATTCGAAGCAACGATGGCCGATGTGCCGCATGCATGCATCGGCGAAACAACCGACGAACCGCAATTGACCATCCGCGCAACGCCCGGCGGAGATATTCTGATCGGCGAGAACATTGAATCCCTGAAGGCCACCTGGCAAGCACCGCTCCTTTGGTAAATGCAACCTTGGAAACGATCGTTGTTCGACACCCTGACCCTGGACAGACGAAAGTGTTTTTGACTGCGTATCAGTGGTAAACAAACATCCTCACTCTCCCTTCGGGAGAGTCGACCCTTGAGGGCCGGAGAGGGCAATCCGCTGTGCAAGAAATCACGATTATCAATCGCAAGACTGCCCTAGCCGGCCGCTAACGCGTCCGACCTCCCCACGGGGAGGTAAATTGCGGAGGTGCAAGAATGCTCATCACCCCACCCTGACCCTGAAAATTGAAACATGGCAACTCCACACGTCTTAATTCTGCGAGCACCAGGAACGAATTGCGACGAAGAAACTGCATATGCATTTCAGCGCGCGGGTGCGAAGACCAAGCTTGTGCACATCAACCGCTTGCTGGAAAACCCTGGTCTGCCAAAGGAGTTTCAGATTTTCTGTATTCCCGGCGGGTTTTCCTATGGCGACGACATCGCTGCAGGTCGAATCCTGGCGAATCAGATCCGCCATCACCTCCACGACTCGCTCCAGGAGTTCAAAGCCGAAGAGAAGCTGATTCTAGGTATCTGCAACGGCTTCCAGATCCTGCTCAAGTCAGGTCTCATGTTGGAAGACGTCGACGGTGTCCCCCCAGCCACGCTGACCTGGAACGATTCAGGGAAGTTTGAAGACCGCTGGGTGCAGTTGGTGCCGGATC
>SMVA01157440.1_pt1 | contig 10982 bp, 12 predicted proteins | sample 2456451 | NCBI WGS metagenome assembly SMVA01 (sample SAMN11095933, study PRJNA526329) | marine sediment metagenome | biome: Marine sediment; feature: Surficial sediment; material: Deep marine sediment; isolation source: Hadal surficial sediment | place: Pacific Ocean | collected 2014-05 | depth...
GTCGCATGATTATTCCAATCGGTAACCGCTTAACCGGCCAGGACTTGATCCTCGTGACAAAGGATACGGATGGTGAAATTTTGACCCAAAGCATCCTGCCGGTAATCTTCGTGCCGTTAACCGGTGATCATGAATGACTTTTTCTCGCTCGATTTCGGCATCAGACATGGAATCTTTAGCGCACTTCGCCGCGCCACATCCGCTTCAGAATGCCATCCCTGGCCACGAACTGATGCCAGAGCGCCCCAAAGACATGTAGCCCGAGGATAAATGCACCCACGCGCCACCCAAAGCGATGGATCTGCGCGAAAAACGGGTAGTCGAACGGCTGCCCTTCGGCCACCTGGGGCACGATTCGCGGCATCGAGTCCCAAGCAAAAAAGAATATCGGAAACTCGCCTTCGTAAGACGACAAAGCCGCCCAACCCGACAGTGGATAGGCGAACATCAGTACATATAAGAGCACATGCGTCGTCCGTGCCAGATAGCGTTGATAGGCCGCCAGATTGGCCGGCAAGGCCGGAGTCGGGTTCGACGCCCGCCAGGCCAGGCGAAACGTCGCCAGGGTCAGGACCAGGAAGCCGATCGTGTGATGGGACATCGAGGTTCTGAGCACCATCGGCAGGCGGTCATCGGCGTAAGTCTCCGTGTAAAACTCGTAGACCTCGACCATATAGAAACCAAGCGGAATCTGAATCGCGACCAATACAACGAGACCCCAATGAAACCCGCGGGAAATCAGGCCCCAGCGGCTGTCAGAATTTCTCAGCGGTGAATGGCTCGGCATCGGTTCATTGTCGTCCTGTTTTACCCTCTGATTCACCCCCTGATTCACCTGGGAGCGGCCATCAGGCTACGGATGATTACCCCTCCCCGGCCGTGCCCGTTAACATAGCAGACCGTAGCCACATCAGGGCAATACGAGATGACTTTTAAAAGAATAACACTGCGCCCGATTTCCGGGTCGCTCGGCGCCGAAATCCACGGCGTGAACCTTGCCGAGGAACTGGACGAAGAAACATTCGCCGAAATTAAACAGGCGCTGCTCGATAACCTCGTGATCTTTTTCCGGAATCAGGACATCACGCCCGAGCAACAGATCGCGTTTGGTAAACGGTTCGGTGACCTGCATGTGCATCCGTTTATCCCCAGCCTGCCCGGACACGATGAAATTATCCGGCTCTGGGCCGAATCCGGCGAAAAAGATATGCTCCGGCTCGCCAATTCCTGGCACCCGGACCTCAGTTACACCAATGACCCGCCGCTTGCGGCTATTTTGCGTGGGATACAGATTCCCTCGCGCGGCGGCGACACGATGTGGGTCAATCTCTACAAAGCCTACGACACGTTGTCCGCACGGATGAAAGAAATCATTGCGGACATGGTGGCCGTGCACGATGTGACCAAGACCTACCGCAGACAGGAGCTGCAGAAAAAGGGCGGGGCGGAGCAATACTGGAATACCTACAGTAAGGCCCCACCGGTCGAACAGCCGCTGGTCAAAGTTCATCCGGAGACCGGCAAAAAACTCCTGTATATCAGTGAACTGACGACGACGCACATCGTCGGACTCAATCCGTTGGAAAGCGACGCGATGCTGAACATGTTATTCAAGCATATCGATTGGAAAGAACTCCAGTGCCGTTTTTATTGGGAAAAGAATTCTATCGCGATGTGGGACAACCGCTGTACGGTGCATTATGCCGTCCGCGATTATACGGAACCGCGCGAGATGCACCGGGTCACCGTGCTCGGTGAAGTATTTCGATAAGAGCCGCCTGAACGGCAATTCGGATGGCTCGTCTTAAAAATCTCTAGAGCAGTATCGTGGGTCCCGATGCGGCGGCGATGGAAAATCCTGGAAACAAAGCGCTAGCGTTCGACATTAACCCGAGATACCGGCTCCTTGGATTGTCGTTCCTCGCGCTATTTCTCGAACTCATGCTAATCCGCTGGGTGCCGTCATCGGTTCGGCTCGTCGCCTACTTTGCAAACCTGATGCTCATCAGCTCCTTCCTGGGCCTTGGGCTCGGGGCGTTGGTTCGTGGAAAAAACTGGAATCTCTATCCGCTTTTTCCTTTCGCACTCCTGCTGAGCTTTGCGTTCATCTATTCGAGTCAAACGGTTTTCCTGCCGTCGAACTCCACCGAGTTTCGATTTTTTCAATATGGAGCCTCTCCAAGGCTTATCGGTTATATGACACTGATTGGAATCTTTGCTTTAAATTCGCTCGTGTTCGTGCCGATTGGCGAGAGAATCGGCGAGCTTTTTCACGCTATGCCACCGTTGCAGGCCTATGCCTGGGACCTGGGTGGAAGTTTCGCCGGCACGGTCTGCTTCGGTATCTTTTCTTTCTTCGCTTTCTCGCCAATTGTCGGTGTGGGATTCGTGATGCTGCTTTACCTGTTCATCTCACAAGGCCGGTTCCTGATGCGATCGAGCCTGGCATTTCTCGCGGCTTTGGTCATATTGTTTTCGACGATCGACTCGCGAGCAATCTGGTCACCCTATTACTACATCACGGTACAAGACGAGACGGGCTCTTTAATCGATACCTCCGAAGTACCGCTAAACATTCGCACAAAGAAAAATCCGGAATTTTTTATCGTCAGAGTCAATCAGGATTTCTACCAGATTCATGGGACCACAGACCCGGACCGGTACACCGCGGATTATCCACGCAAACGCGAAATCGCGAGAAATAGGGCACGCTATCTGCTCCCCTATGAATTCAAAAATGACCCTGGCAAGGTCGCTGTCGTCGGTGCCGGAGGGGGCATCGATGTAGAGGTTGCGGTTTCACAGGGGGTGAAGAGTGTCGACGCCGTGGAAATCGATCCGCGGCTTGTGGAACTTTCGAGAAAAATCAGTGCCAGCGGAATATATGATGATCCTCGCGTAAACATCGTTAACGATGACGCACGCGCGTTTCTTGAGCGAACGAGAGATGAATATGACCTGATCATTTTTGGCGTCCTGGATTCGCAGGCGTTATTCAGTTCGATGAGCAATGTCCGCCTGGATGGCTTCGTCTATACGATGGAGAGTATTCGAACGGCGTTCGGCCTCCTCGACGATGACGGTCTGCTGTCTGTCTCCTTCGCGGCACATGGACATAAATGGCTCGTAAAGAAACTGATCGGCATGGTGACGGAAGCGACCGGGCAACCGCCCCTGGTTTACTGGGACGGCGGGGAAGCAGTTTTGCTGGCCTTCCGTCAGCCTCCCATGACCTTCCCGCGGCAGATATCCCATTTCAAGCAGTCCGATGAATTCGGTCCATCCCAGCCCACCATACCCACCGACGACTGGCCGTATTTATACCTGATGAAAAAAGGCATCCCAACCGATTACATTGTGGTGATCGGCACGCTGCTGATCTTATCGATAGTGAGTGTCGTCCTGCTGACTCCAAAAGGCGCCCGTGGCAGCAATCGGCACTTCTTTTTTCTGGGTTTGGGGTTCCTGCTCCTGCAAACCAAGAGCATCACCGCATGCTCACTGTATTTTGGCGCCACGTGGTTCGTAACAACGCTCGTCGTGGCGGGCGTGCTGCTCATGGTTTTTTTGGCCAATTACGTCGCAGACAAGTACCTTTCCGGATTTCGGCCCGTGTTCTACTTACCGCTTTTTTTAACCCTCATGGCGGTTTTCATCACACCCAATGATGCCATCCTGAGCCTGCCTGTCGTTGGCCGATTACTATGGATCGTGATCGCGGTGCCGTTACCGATATTTTTCGCCGGGCTGATCTTCTCAACAACGTTCAAGATATCTGATAACCCATCGGCTAATCTCGGCGCCAATCTGATCGGGGCAACGATCGGCGGATTTCTCGAATACCTGGGAATGGCGTTCGGGCATAACTTCCTCATACTTTTGATTGCCGCCGCCTATCTATGTAGTTTCCTGATCATCAGATCACCCACCGAAGCCCTTGCGCACGGTTAGACCGTTTTCGCGGCGTCTACTGTATAAAACGAATCGTCCAACTCCCTGTCACCGAACGCACTGGCCCGGCGTTAAGCCGCTACTCAAATAGCTTGTCGGCGTCACTGAGGGCGCCGTCTTCAGCCGGTCCCGCCTCGTTCCCATCCCCGAACAGCGCGGCAAAATCGCCTTTGGCTTTCTGTTCGCTGGCCGAAAAAGACGCATCGTAAGCTGAATCACTGGGCTTGAAGTAGTCGCAGAAATTTGCGCGCTCCTTATCCTGCACTTTGACCTCTTCCGCATCGTCTTCCCGGCATTGTTTCGGAACCGAAGGATCGAAGAATATGCACATTCGACAGACATGAAGATAAACAGTACACGACGGGCACTCATCCATTCGAGAAAGCGGTAAAGAAAGTGCTTCGAGTGAGGCGCCGCAGCGGTAGCACTTCATCACGAGGCCGCTACGGGCTAGGGGTCCCGCTTCGGGTGCAGCGCCAGCCTCTGCAACAATTCCGCCTGTGAGCTGACGCCAATTTTCCGAAACGAGCGCATCAGGTGCGTCTTGGCCGTATTCACTGACACGCCGAGTTCATCTGCGACACCGGACAGACGCTTACTCCTGCACAATCGCTCGCAGACCTCGGCCTCCGCGGCCGTCAAATCGTAAAAGAGCTCCAGGTCATCGACGACGCGTTGTTCATGCGCAGCCGGATCATGAACCTGCAACAAGATGACCGTGCCACCATGAAGACGGCCGGACACCGGCTGAATACGCATCGGAATGAACAGCATCAGGTAAGGATTTTCCCCCGACACACGCCGTATGCTCATCCGGTTACGTTCCGGAATTTGACCATCCTGTTTGTCACTCAAAATTTCGAGGAAGCTCTCGAATTGTTTTCGCTGCGATTCAACGCGCAGATTCAGTCGGCCATCGCGAATCACGAAACCGTCCCTCTTAGCAAGAATTTCCTGAGCGAATTTGTTGCGGTAAACCATAAACCCGTCGGGCTTTATAAAGAATAAACCCAACGGCGTGCGATCGAAGGTCTGGGCACAAGTATTCAGCTGCATACTGAGGTCGGTCAACCCATCAGATATCTTAGTCGCCTGGCGAAGGTGGGGAAGAATCAATTCGAGTTCGTCCTTCTCGCGCTGAGAATACTCGCCCGCCTCGCTCTCCCGGCTGAACCAGACCAGGGTCTGGTGCGACGGGTCGCTGGCCACCATCCCGATCAGCGTATACCGACCCTTTCGGGAATAAAGGAAGCGGTCGCGCAAGTCAGGCCGGGACTCGACATGCTCACACGGTATTTCCTGCAGCGTAAAGGCTCGGTCAGCTGGAAACTCGTTCGCATCCAGAAACTGCAATCCCGACGACCGGGCCCCGACGATCATCGCCCGCAGTCGAGACTCGTCAAACCCGACCGACGCGAAAACACGGTCACGATCGTTCGAGTTTGAATTCCTGACCAATGCGGCCCGCGTACTCAAAAATCGCCTCGCGATCGTCTCCAGGGACTGACTGCTGAACCCGCCGTCGGAACTGCCATTATAAATTTCCGCAATCAGATCGGAGATTTCTTGTGTCGAGAGATCACGCATAAAATTCTTCACCTTTGCGAGAAGATTCACACTTAACAAACGGAAAGTATTCGGTTAACACCAAAGCGTCTGATTATTTAACCGCATCAAAAAGGAATGATATCCACCAGTGTCATCCAAACGGATGACGCGAACATCATGTTGTATTGATATTGTCCACTCAATGACCACTCAGAAAGCTATGCAATCCGAGAAGGCAGAATATGCAACGCGGCAATCAAGAATATAGCAATTTCAACACGCGAATTTTCTGGATTATCTATTTCTTATCCGTCGGCATCTTTTTTGCCTGGATCACGCACTAACCTGCGAAAACCGCATAATCCACTTCGGTTTTTTTCTCTGACCGGCCCAAAATCATCCAAATGGATGATGTGCTGGGTAGGCGGTCTTGATAACATCGTATGGAATGCCGTTAAAGTCTGGGTTAACAAAAGTTTACGACATGCCGGCCAACAAATTAGGTAACACGCGAGTACGCTGATGCCAGGCCGGATCGTCAGCATCGCATCGTCGGAAAATACAAAATGGGGAGAATTATGGGGAGTTTCGGTGCCCGGTTGCGGCAAAAAAGGCTGGAAAAAGGTCTGAACCAGAAAGCGCTTGCAGAAGCTGTCGGTGTGACCAACGCGGCGGTTTCAAAATGGGAATCCAACGGTGGCACGGCGATTTCGGCGGTTGTGGCGCTCAAGCTGTCACAACGATTAAATGTAAATCCGTTTTGGCTGGTGATGGGGCAAGGCGGTCCGAACGATAAGGTGGAGGTTCCGGAACTCACCAAGCCCGCGAAAGACCTGGCCCGCAAGATAGATCTGTTGCCATCGCCGAAACGTGATGCGATACAGCGACTGCTCAACACGATGTACAGTTAGGAAAATATAAGCGCCAAACTCCACGCAGCGGCCAACGCCGCCAGACTGGACGCACCAAAAATCCATTGACGAACGGCATCCGGTTCGCCGGGCTGCAGCATTCTACCGAGCAGAGCGCCGATACCAAACCCGGCCAGGAAACCGGTCAGGTGGGCAACTATATCCGTACGCTCATCGCCGGTTCCAAACCACGCCAACAGCATGACAGCGCCGACTACTGGCGCCAGGCGCCTGGCCCAACTGTTTCGAATCAATCGCCGCCCCGTCCACAGGTACGCGGCATACAGGCCGAGCGCAGCGAACACCGCAGTGGAGGCACCGATCGCGGTGTGCTCTGGGCGCTGAACCGCAACATTCATCAAATTGCCGGCCGTACCCCCGATCAGAATCGTGAACCATGCCAGGCCACCGCCAACTGCCCGCCCCAGCAGCGTACCGAAGACAGCGCCGAAACCGATATTCGCCATCAGGTGCGGCGCATCGACGTGTAACGTTAACGCGGTGATTGCCCGCCACCATTCTCCGGAACGAATCGCACCGACATCGAGTCGTCCGAGCCCAACCCAGTCTATGCCGAATACGTGACGGCTCTGCAAGGTAAATACTGCAATCAATACAAATACCCAGCACAGTGTGCTAACGGCAGCGCCTTCTCGGGCATCCGCACGCCCGGTGGCCTCCGCTCGGTAAGACTGACCCGAGGTGTTCTCAAGATCGTAAAGCCGCCATTGCTCTTGAGCCCGCGACTCTTCGTGGCGGGGTACGACGATTCGCCAGGATAACCACCCCCGTTCGAGCTGGTGCTCGATATCCATCGCGGTCAATACCAGAGCGCGTTCGCGGGCCTCCTGCTCCCGGAGCGAGCGATGAATAACTTTCATCAGGCGGTCTCGTGCAATATTCGGGCTATATACGAACGACCAGTTTGCCGAAATGATCGCCCGCTACGATAGCCATCATCGCCGCGGCCGAATCCTCGAACGCATAGGATTTGTGAATCATCGGCACGAGATTGTGCTCGGACACAAAATTCATCATTTCGGTAAACCCCTCGGTGTTGCCCACACTGACACCGTGCAAGTGTGCATTTCTTTCGATCAAATGAAATACGGTCAGCCCAATCTCTATTCCGGCAAGGTAACCGACAATATTGATATGACCACCGCGCCGCAACGCCGCTATTGACTGAGGCAACGTGCCGGTTCCGCCGATTTCGATCACCGAATCGACACCGCGCCCTTTGGTCAGCTCGCGGGCCAGGTCACCCCATGCAGGCGTACCGAGGTAATTAATACAGTGATCGGCACCCAGTGCCTTGGCCTGTTCCAGTTTTGCATCGCTGCCCGATGTGATAATCACGCTTGCACCGAGCGCCTTGGCAAACTGAAGCGCGAAAAGAGCAACCCCACCGGTGCCCTGAACGAGAACCGTATCGCCAGCCTGAATTTTCGACAGCGGCACCAGGCAAGTCCATGCCGTTAAACCGGCGCACGGGAAACACGCCGCCTCTTCGTCAGTCAGATGCGGCGCAACCCTGCCGAGCTGATCCTGATCGTAAACGCCGTATTCGCGCAAAACGCCGGGTGCCTCGAGGCCCGAAGAGATGGATCGGACATCGCCGAGCGCTTCACCCGATAACCAATTCGGGAAAAACAGCGGTGCCACGCGGTCCCCCTGGGTGAAGCGCGTTACTGAATCACCGATTCCGACGACCTCCCCCGCGCCATCGGAACCCGGAATAATCGGCAGCGGCTGATTCGGCGCGAATTCGCCGGTTACGATTTGATAATCGCGATAATTGATCGATGCCCCACCAAATTTGACCAGGACCTGCCCGGGTCCCGGAACCGGCACCTCGGCGTCGACTATCTTGAGGTTTTCGATACCAAAGCGGGCAAGCTCCATCACCTTCATGACACTATCCTCGCGGTTTTTCGGCATGGATCATCTTCACGACATCCAGATAGACGGGAAAGACATTTCGAATCGTGAATCCCGCCGCTTCGACGTTCGCCACGGTAGGCCGGTTGACATTGGGTCCTGCACGGCTGGCGAACGGATTCATCAGATCGAACATCTGCTTGAACGGAAAGTAAATGCTGCCCGTATGCTCGAACATGCGCAACTCTCCGCCCGGCTTCATGACGCGCAATAATAATTTGAGTCCATCGATCGGATTTTGCACAGAACAAAATGTACACGAGGTATACACCTGGTCGAAAAACGCATCATCGAATTCAAGATCATGCACGTCCATCTGCTGAACCTTGAGTGTGCCCGAATAGGCCGCCACGCGATCTGCCGCTGCCTCTATCATCTTCGGACTGATATCTATGGCCAAAATATTCTGCCCGGGCGGAAAAAACTGGATGTCCAGTAGAGAAACTGTTTTGGCTCATTGACTGCGAATCGACATCGAGGTCCCGGCTCGCGATACCCGAGGCGCGCCGCACCCCGGAAACAGCGGTAAGTTATTTTCATAGGCGTAGTTTATACGCTCGGGAGCCGGTGTCGGATTGGGCCGGGATTGTGACTATCCCGCGGATTCCTCCCAGGGATCCACGGCGACGATATCGACCGCGGTCTTGGTATTCGGATCGAGGATCATCGAGTAGACATTGACGTTCGACGTGATCGGCAGGTAAAGCAGCTGATCTGCATTCTCGTGCCGTGCCCGAACGCCGGCGATTAGGCGTTTGGCCTCGTCACTGCTTAGCCGCATATCGCTCAGCGCTTCCGCCCGTGCCATGACCTGATCTATTTTCTCGGCGTACGGTGCCCAAAATTCCGGCCGTCGATCGATGTCCGGCCCACCGTCTAATACTTCAAACATCAGTTTTTCCCGTGCCTTGTTGTCTTCTGGCAAACTCGCGAACGCAAAAATAGGTCCGCGCCAGGGCTTGTGTTTCAGCGCCTCGTTTCGAATCTTCGACAGATCAACGTCTTTTTTGGGCACCACAACAAACCGGTCGATTGCGAAAACCACGAAATAGGGGCGCTCCTGGTAAATAACGCTCGTACCATAGATCAATGCACTCAACTGGATTACCGCGATAACCGAAAGATCGAATAAGAGCCTGGGCTTTCCGGACTTGAACAATACCAGCGTCAGCAACGGTCCGAGCACGAGATCGACACCGATCAAAACCCGCACGATGTCATTGGCGCCGGAAACCCGAAAGTACGGATCCGGATACCAGAGGAAAAAAATTACCGCGAAAACGGCGCCGACTATGGTCGCGCTGATAGACAGGTGAATCAGAAACGCTCTAAGCTTACTCATTGCAGGGTTCCTTCCCTGACCCTAAAACCGGTACCCAGAAAAATATCAGGATACTTCGGCGAAAAACACGTCCCTGTGAAGCCGTTCTCAAAATCTGCAATTCCCGTCGCGGCAGCCCCCTTATCAACAGGCACGGGATTCAGTTGAACGGGTTGCAGTTTTTGATCGTGACCTTGCCCTGCAAAAGATTACCCTTGGAATACTCGGAAAAAATACAGCTGTTGCTCGCAGGATCGTAATTCTCTACCCACAGGTTGTCATCTTTCCACGTGGCACTCAGATGCCTCTGACCGTCGGGTACCGAAATGGTCATGACGCCGCCCCAGCGCTTGACGAAGATTTGTTCGAAATAAAAAGTGTGCGCAACCCAGCCTGTACCGAGAACCACAACGGCGCTGATCAACGCACGTTTCCAGTTCCCGAACCTGACCGCGAATAAATACACTGCGGCCAGGGCCGCAAATACCACGATGCTCCAGTAGAAATAGGTAATCATTTATAGAACCTCCGTTATCCGATCAATCGCGACGCTCACGCGTCAGATTTGCGCGCCCTCCGGTCGCAGTCTCCAGATCGGCCTTGCGCAGGTACTCCAGTGCCGCCTTATCGTTGCCCGCATAGGCATCGAGAAAGGCTGCCGATACGGCATTGAAAATGGCAAGCCCCTCGCTGTCGGGTTCACCGTCCGTCTCTCTATGAATGAGTCCACCGAAATAGTGATCTCCCCGCTCTATCGACAGCAGATAGCGGGCGACCTCCGGAGCATCGCCCACGCTGAGAATTTCGTTCTGATATTCAGCAACCCGGCGACCGTCGCCCATCAGGCCAAAATCTTCGCTCCCGGTCGACAACAACGAGGGTACGAGACTGCCGGTCCAGGTGTCCGCCGGCATCAACGCCATTTTACCCGGGTCACTGAGCAGGACCAGAAGACTGAATCTCGTTTCGTCACTCTGCATAATCTCTTCCGTCGTAGGATTTCGCACACGCAAGCCCGTTACCATCATCGCGATCTGCGTGCCGATCGAGTGACCGGCGGCGATCAGGCGCTGGCGGTCCAACCGGCCAGCAAGCGCTGGAATCCGCCGCTCAATTTCCTCAAGTGCATCGAGCACCGCCGACATGTCGGTTACCCGCGTGCGGATGACGCGGAACATGTCCTCGTTTTTCTTCGGGACAACGCCGTAATTCGCATCGATATGGTCGGGCAGTATCACGACGTAACCGCGCGCGGCCCAATAGACGGCAACCGGGTCGTAGCGCTTGCCGGATGAGAATGTGCCATGAGA
>SMVA01368214.1_pt1 | contig 10980 bp, 6 predicted proteins | sample 2456451 | NCBI WGS metagenome assembly SMVA01 (sample SAMN11095933, study PRJNA526329) | marine sediment metagenome | biome: Marine sediment; feature: Surficial sediment; material: Deep marine sediment; isolation source: Hadal surficial sediment | place: Pacific Ocean | collected 2014-05 | depth 0-1...
GATGGGCATGAAGAGATACATCCCGGACGGGGTGTCGAGATCGATGACGCGGTAGTCGTCGAGCTTCGCTTGCTGATCCTTGTCGCTGCCCTCGAGCTCCTTCAGGAAGCGCCTGTTCTCGTAGCGATACTCGACGGTGTACTCGATCCCACCCATCGGCGTGTTGCGTTGTGTCGTGAACTTCACCCGCGTCGGGAAGCCGTAGGGGTTGATCCAAGCGGTCGCCGTAGTGCGGCCCATCAACCCGCGGGGTTGGCCCTGGGGCGAGCCCGGCGAACCACCGAAGCCCCCCACCTCGTAGGTCAGGGCGAACACGCCGAGCCCGGTTTCCCCGTCGACCTCCTGTAGCCGGATGCTCCAGATGGTGCGCATCCCGCGGCGCCCCTCGTCCTCCCGTTCCAGCTGGTAGCGGATCTCCTCACCGAGGCTGAAGCCGAGAAAAGTCTGTTCGATGGCCTCCTGCTGCCGCGCCGCGCCAGGCTCCCCGCCCGCTCCGGCTCGGGGTGCGCTGGCGTAAAGAGTTACGAGCACGGCCAACGTCGTGATGAAGCCTCGGTTCCGATTCATGGATCCTCCGTATCGCTGCCGTCTCGGCGCCGGCAACGCCGGGCGGGGCAAGACCTCAGTCTATTCCTATGGGACCAAGGGCAGACACGAATCGTCGTCAGTGGGGTGTAAGGAGTTGTAAAGAACTATTCGCCCACTCCGCCCGTCTTGGCGAATCCGTCTGGGCGTCGCCGACGTCGACGAGCACGCCCTCGTATCTGAACTAACCGCACCCTACTAGCGGGAGCGCCATAGTGTGTCGGGGTGAACTCGCTTCGACGGGTCTACAGGTCACTCCCAGGCGATGCCGTAGTCCTCGCCATGGTTGCTGGAGCCGCCCCACATGGTGCCGTTCAAGATGTCGAAGAAGATGGCGTTGATCGGCCCTGAGGTGCGCGGCGCGGTGCGCACGTTGTAGCCCATGCGGCTCAGGTCGGCCAACACCCACGGCGGCGTGTCGGCGCGCAGCAGGATGGCTCCGGGCTGCGACGGGTGTTGGGCGAAGGAGCCCTTCATCTGCGAGCTGTTGATGTTGGCGGCCTCGGCGGCCTGCTGCACGTTCATGTCCCACTCCACCATGTTCAGGAAGAACTGCAGCAGGTTCTGATCCTGGCCGTCGCCGCCCTGCACCGCGAACGACAGGTAGGGCTCGCCGTCCTTGATCGCCATGCCGGGGGTCAGTGTGGCGCGCGGCCGCTTACCGGGTTCGACGACGTTGAACGGGTTCTCGGCCTCGTTGACGACGAAGCTCTGCATGCGCTGGCTCATGCCGACGCCGGTCTCGCCGGCGATAACGGCGGGGATCCAGCCACCCGACGGCGTGATCGAGACGATCCAGCCTTCTTCGTCTGCTGCTTGTATCGACGTGGTGCCGCGGAAGAAGTCGTCGCCGAAGGGCTCGTTGGTGCCCCAGTCATTGGTGCCCCAGTCGTTGGCATCGTGGACGGGCAGTGCCGCGGCGCCGCTCGCCAACCCCTGCCCCGGCGTTAGCGCGCTGCTGCCGGCATCGGCGATCGAGGCCTCCTGGCTGCTGCTCCAGCGTTCGAGCAGGTCCAGGTAGGGGTTGGTGCCGCCCTGGAACGGGTACGGGTCACCCGGCTTCACATTGGGGTCGTTCTTGTCCCAGTCGATGGTGGCGGCGCGCTGCCGGGCGTATTCCTTCGACAGCAAGCCTTCGATAGGCTCCTCGGGAGCGAAGTCGGGGTCGCCGTAGTAGAAGTCACGGTCGGCGAACGCCAGGTTCATGGTCTGGTACAGCGCGTGGATGTAGCGCGTGCTGTTGTAGCCCATCTCCTGCAGGTCGAAGTTTTCCAGCAGGTTCAGGGTCTGCAGCATGACCGGGCCCTGTACCCAATGGGTGAGCTTGTAGACCTCGATGCCCTTGTAGGTGGTCATCACCGGCTCCTCGATCTTGACCTCCCAATTGGCCAGATCATCGGCCGTGATGAGACCGCCGATCTCCTGTGCTCCACGGGCGAACTCGGCGGCGATATCGCCCTTGTAGAAACGCTCGTAGGCCGCGTAGATGGCCTCCTCGCGACTCTTGCCCGCGGCCAAGGCGCCGGCCTCCGCCTCCACCAGCTTGCGCAACGTCGACGCCAGGTTCGGTTGGCGGAAAATCTCACCGGGGTAGGGGGCCTCGCGCTCTTCGCCGAGGTGCGGCAGGAAGACATCCGTGGAGTACGTCCCCCACTCTTTGAAGAGCGCCTTGTTGCGCTCGAGGTTGTTGGCGGCCGATGCCTCAATAGAATAGCCGTCGGCCATCTCGATCGATGGCTCCAGCACCTCGGCAAGGCTCATCGTGCCCCACTCGGCGAGCATCACCATCAGCGCGCCGGGCGTGCCCGGCGTAACCGCGGCAAGTGGCCCGGTCGCCGGCGGGTACTCGAGGTCCATGTCTTTGAAGAACTGAGCCGTCGCGCCGGTGGGCGCCACCCCGAGCCCGTTGATGCCGATGACCTTCTTCTGGTTGGGGTCGTAGATCAGCGCCTGCGTCTCACCGCCCCAGCCGAGTGTGTCCCACATCGTCGAGGTGGCGCCGAGCATGGCGCAGGCGGCGTCGACGGCGTTGCCGCCGCGCTGGAAGATCATGGCGCCGGCGGTAGCGCCGAGCGGCTTGCCGGTAATCGCCACCCAATGGGTGCCGTGCAGCACCGGCTTGACGGTGCGCTGGGCGTCGGCCCCGGTGGGCAGCAGCAGGGCGACGACCACGAGACATGCGATCCAAGACGTCGACCGGGACGGGGTTGGTCGGGACGGCGTAGATCGCGACAGATGACTGACGGAACCGCGAAGACTGTCGACGGATTGGCGCATGTTTCCTCCCAGGAGGGACGGTGATTCTGCGAGAGTCGGAGACACAGTACGAGTCTGTGTCCTCCCAGGTCAACGGTGCGCGCACCCGTTGTGGGACCGTCCACGGGCGCAACCCGGGGGGGCCGGGTGACGGCTGCCGCGCGTCGCGCATGCTACGTTCAACTTTCCGGTTCCGGGAAACCTCTCTTTTTCACGCACCGCCTTCCACATACCTCCCTTACGCACCTCGGCAGCAACCCCGCGAGGGGTTTCAGCACCCTGCGAGATGTGAGCCCTCAGGCCAGCCAGACGTGAGCGCCAACCAGCATCGCGATAGCGGCAAGAGCACCGGACTCGATTTCGTGCGCGCCATCGTGGCCGCAGACAACGCCAAGGGAACCTATGGCGGACGGGTAGCGACCCGTTTCCCGCCCGAGCCCAACGGCTTTCTGCACGTCGGGCACGCCACCGCCATTTGCCTGAGCTTCGGCATCGCGCTCGAGAACAGCGGCACCTGCAACCTGCGTTTCGACGACACCAACCCGACCACCGAGGATCCGAGCTACGTCGCTTCGATCGAGAACGACGTGCGTTGGCTGGGTTTCGAGTGGGCCAGGGAGTTGTACGCCTCGGACTACTTCGAGCAGCTCTACAAATGGGCCGAGGGGCTCATCATGGACGGCAAGGCCTACGTCGATTCGCTCAGCGAAGGCGAAATCCGCGAGTACCGTGGCACGGTTACCGAGCCCGGCCGCGAGAGCCCCTATCGAGATCGATCGGTCGAGGAGAACCTTGACCTCTTCCGGCGCATGCGCGCCGGCGAGTTCCAAGACGGTGCCCATGTGTTGCGCGCCCAGATCGACATGGCGCATCCCAACATGAAGATGCGCGATCCGTTGCTGTACCGCATCCGGCACGCACATCACTACCGCACCGGCGCCGACTGGGTCATTTATCCGATGTACGACTACGCGCACCCGCTGTCGGACGCCATCGAGAACATCACCCATTCGCTCTGCACGCTCGAGTTCGAGAACAACCGTGCCATCTATGATTGGCTCATCGACAACGTCGATGTCGGTGGGGCGCGGCCGCGCCAGTATGAGTTCGCCCGTCTCAACCTCGACTACACGGTGATGAGTAAGCGCAAGCTGCTGCGCCTGGTCGAGGAGGGGCACGTAGAAGGCTGGGACGACCCCCGCATGCCGACGATTTCCGGCATGCGGCGCCGCGGTATCACACCCGCGGCCATCCGCCTGTTCTGCGACCTCATCGGCATTGCCAAGGCCAACAGCCGTGTCGACATCGGCAAGCTCGAATACGCCGTGCGCGAGGACCTCAACCCCAAGGTGCGGCGCGTGATGTGCGTGCTCGACCCACTCAAGGTGGTGATCACCAACTACGCAGAGGGCGAGGGTGACGCCGGGGGCTCGTCGGTCGAAGAGCTCGAGGCGCCGTTCTATCCCCACGACGTGCCCCATGAGGGCAGCCGCATGGTGCCGTTTTCCGGCGAGCTGTACATCGAGCGCGAGGACTTCATGGAAACGCCGCCGAAGCACTTCTTCCGCCTCGCTCCCGGTCGCGAAGTACGTCTGCGCTACGGTTACTTCATCACCTGCGACGAGGTCATCAAGAACCCGTCGGGAGAGGTCGTCGAGCTCCGTTGCACCTACGACCCTGAAACCCGCGGCGGGGCCGCCCCCGACGGACGCAAGGTCAAGGGCACCATTCACTGGGTGTCGGCGGCGCACTCGGTGCCGGTCGAGGTGCGGCTGTACGATCGGCTGTTCACGGTCGCCAACCCCGACGATTCGGCGGCCACCTCGGGCAAGGATTTCACCGAATTCCTCAATCTCGAATCCCGTGTCACCATTCCCAGCGCGCGCCTCGAGCCGGCGGTAGCCGACGCCGAGCCCGGGACTCACTTCCAGTTCGAGCGCCAGGGTTACTTCTTCACCGACCCGGTGGATTCCAGGCCGGGCGCGCTGGTGTTCAACCGAGTCGTCACCCTGCGCGACACCTGGGCCAAGATCGCCGGCGGCGGCAAAGCGGCCGACGGCAAAGCGGCCGACGGCTCCGCCACAAGCGCCCACGGTGTGACGGACTCAGGGGCAGGCGCCGAGCAAACACGCACAGGCGCCGAAGCCGGCGGCAGCGGGAAGCGCCGTCGCATCAGGCGCTCCGGAGCCGAAGTGCGCGACCAGATGCGGGCCCGTAATCCCGAGCTGGCGAAACGCTACGCGCGCTACCAGGATGAGCTCGGCCTCGGTCCCGAGGAGGCCGACCTGCTCACCGGGAACATGTCGGTGGCCAAGCTGTTCGAAGATGCCATCGTCGCTCACCAGGCGCCCACGGAGGTGGCCAACTGGGTGATCAACGAGCTGTCGTCCCACTTCCGCGACGGCCAGGCCGATCATTTGCCCTTTGGCGGCGCCGAACTCGGTGCCCTGGTCGGCCTGGTTGCCGCCGGTACGATCTCGGGCAAGATCGGCAAAGATGTCCTCGCGGTCCTGCTCGCCGACGGCGGCGACCCCGCCGCCATCGTTGCGCAGCGCGGACTCGAGCAGATTACCGACGCGGGTGCCATCGAGGCCGCGGTGGATAAGGTGATTGCCGCAAACCCGGAAAAGGTCGAGGAGTACCGCGCCGGTCGCACCGGCCTGGCCGGTTTCTTCGTCGGCCAGGTGATGCGCGAGACCGGCGGTGCCGCCAATCCCGAGCTGGTCAACGAGCTGGTAAGCAAGAAGCTCGGCTGACGACCTTCTGACTCAGGACACTAGCTTTAGCTAGCGGTGCCGTTGCCCAGCAGCTTGCGCCACTCCTGGTCGCTGAGCGCTTGACGCACGGCGGCCAGTGCGGCGGCCGCCGACCGCAGGTCCGCCGGCGTCGCCGCCAGCGGCAGGCTCGACAGCAGCTCTACTTCGCGCCGGTCCAGGGAACGAACTAGCTCTCGACCGCTGTCGCTGAGCTCCGCCAGCTTGGTGCGCTTGTTCTCCGGGTCGTCGACCATCTGGACGAGGCCCCGCTTTTCCAATGCCTTGACCAGCTTCTGGGCGTGATTGCGGGGAATGTCGCAGTCGTTGCCGATGTCAGCGACACTGCGCGAGCCGTCGCGGGCGAGGCCCTGTAGCACAGTGCACTCGTCCTGTCCCAGCTCGTCGTGCAAGTGCATCAGCGGAGCGACGGCGCGTAGCCGCTGAAACAGCGCCACGGTTTCGGCGAATATCTGGTCCAGCGCAGGCAGCAGATCAGCGTCGTCACCGGCGGGCGCAGGGGTCGCTTGTTCTTGTGCTTGAGCGGTCATTGCTATTCATCAATAACGCCGAATGCGTTCCTCCCCCATAGAACATGACGAAATCGGGGCTTATGATCAACCCCGAAATGCTCGCCCGGCGCGAGCGCCAGGGCGCGCGATGACGGCGTTGCGCTTGATTCGGGATGCTCGACGTACCTAAAGGTACGCCTCCGCTCCCGAATCTGCGCGCGCCTTGTCCTCCCGCGCCCTAGCGCCCGCGCGCTTGGGAGGTAGGCCTCAGGCGTCCTCGCGCCCGCGCTTCCCGTTGAGAAGGTCGTGCTAGCGATTCTGCTCGCGGGCTGCTTTTTTGGCCTCCCGCTCGGCGACCAGCTCCTCGTATTGCTCCTGCTCGAGGTAGGTTACGTCGACCCACAGGTGTGCCATCTCGTCGACCGTGCGGTCGCCCCAGCCGACCCATTGCTCGGGGTCGGGGTTGCTGGGGTTGTCGGCGGTGTTGTCGTGCCAGGCGGTTACGATGAGCGTGGTGCCTTTGGGTAGCAGCGGCGCGGCGTCGTCGGCGTAGATGTAGTTGTTGTGCCAGTTCCACTGGAAGTTGTCGACTAGGCTCAACACCTCCTTGCGGCCGTCGGGGTAGATGGCTTCGAGGAGCATCGCCTTGCCACGCATGTGCATATGCGGCTGGAAGTTCTCCAGCCGCGCCGGGCCTCGCAGCGTGTGGAACTGCTGCGTCACGGCGATTTCACCGGGTGGGATATCGATGCCGGTGTCGCCGCGCGCGTCGAACATCGTCAGGATGGTGCGGTTGGTCGGCGTGTAGTCCTCGGGGTAGAACCAGATTCCGAGCTCCACCTGGTTGTCGACGATCTCCTCGCCCATGGCGTGCATATGCACTTCCCAGCGGATCTTCGAGCCCGGCAGCATGAGCTTGCCGGCGCCGTCGGGGAAGATCTCACCCGTCTTGCCCACCGCCCACTCCATGAACAGGCCGGCGCTACGGCGGCGGCCTGCGGTGCTTGCCAGCAAGGTGATGCCCTCTTCGTCTTGCTGCAGGGAAGTGAGCACGTGGTGCACGATGCGGCGCCCGTCGGGGAACGACGGCTTTATCTCGATCGCCTTCACCCAACGAGGTTGGTCGAGCCCGGTGTCGACCACGGGGTGGAACCATTTGTCCTGGGTCTCGGCGGCGAGCGTGTAGGGTGCCGACTTCACCACCAGGTCGGGCTTGCCGAACTCCGCGGCGAACTGGAACACGTTGGGGTCGGGGAATTCCTTCGGCGGCGGCATGTCGGCCGGGTCGCCTTCTGGTGTGCCGGCGTCGACCCAAGCGACGATGGTGGCGATCTGCTCGTCGGACAGCCCGCGGTCGTTCTTGAACTCCTGGATGCCCACCGTTCGGTTGATGTGCCACGGTGGCATGATGCGGGCCTCGACTCTGCTCTTGATGAGACGCGAGAAGCGGCGGGTATCGGCGTAGGTCATCAAAGCGAACGGCGCGATCGAATCGGGCTGATGGCAGATCTGGCATTTGTCCTGAAGGATCGGCGCGATGTCCTTAGTGAAGGTGACCTCCCCATTTTGTTGGGGTGCCGCGGCCCTCACCTGCGGCGCAACGGCGATGGCGAGCACTAGCGCCGCGAGTCCGATACCGGCGCCCCAGAGGTAGGTGGAGGTTTGTTTCTTCAGGGGCTGTTTTTTTATCGTCTGTTTCTTCAAAGTACGCTCCTGTCGTGTCACTGCGTCACCGACACTTTCACGAAACCGTTGGTCCAGCAGCACTGCGCGTGCCCGGCGCCCGAAACGCCGGAGGCGTCGTTGGCGCGCACCCGCAGCACGTAATCGCCGGGTGCGCTGAAGGTCGCCGCGGTTGTCATGCTGCCGCCCTCCAGCGGCACCTCGCCCGAGGGCTCGCTGAAGCTCACCTCGCCCGGCCCCTGGTGCTTGAACCAGGTAAGCGTTACCGGCACGTTCTGCCGGCCGCCGCTGGCGACGCTGGTACTCGGACGGCCGTCGTCAGAGGCCCACACGGTTACATCGAGCGGCACCCCGACCTTGGCCGTAGCGGTCGAGACGGTGATGCCGCGCGGCCCGGCGCCGTGGGGTCCGTCGGCGTCGAACCTGAGCACCGGTGGTGTGTTGCCGGAGCCGGCTTCGCCGGCGAGTGCATCGATCTTCCACTCCGCCTTGAGATGACCGGGAATGGCGAACGTCTCGCCACGTACCTTCAGCGTCCACACCACCCGGCCGTCACCGAAGTCCGCTGGCACCGTCACCGCGAAGGTGCCCCAATGGCGCCGCGGCTGAAAGTGGGTCGGCTGATTGCCGTCGAGGTTCGCCGGCTCGATGAAGTTATCCTCACCGAGGGGAATCTCGATGACCTCCTCGGTGTTCCGGTTGTAGTAGCCGAACGACAGGCTGTAGGTGCCGTCGGGGTTCGGATACCAGCCTTCAAAGGCGGGGGTGACAGTCCGTCCGGACGCCATCCTCGGTGCCAGCGGCATTTGCCCGTTGTTCTGGGAGGCTGCGGCGGGGGCCACTGATGAGAGAACGATACCGGCCAGGCCCACGGCAAGGGCGGCTACAGCGGCGTGGAGCTTCTTGGGCATCAGCACCTCCTCGTATCGGCGTCAGCCCACGGGCTCGAGCGGCTATGACGCCTTGTCGGGGCGAGGAAAGATCATTAGCAGACCAGGATGAATCTACACTAGCAGGGTGCTGGAGAACTCTCGGCAGCACCCCAGAGAGTTCTTCAGCACCCCGCTAGCGTTTGCCATGCGGTGGGAAGAAGTCAACCTGGGAGTAGTGGCAAGAAGGGTGCAGCGTTAGCGGTCTTGGTGAGCGGGTCATTGATTCAGCTCTCCGTTCAGTTCCAAATAGACGCGGCGAATCGCCGCCGACCCCTCACGGAAACGCTGAAAAGTGGACCTCGAAGCATGAGTTTTCACCGGTGACGCGTGTGCATTGCGGTGATAGGGTTCTGCACCGTATCAGGCATTAGCGGCAAGCGGCCCGGCGGCTCCCGTCGCGGTTCGGGCATCCACCTCAGGAGAGCACCAAGATGAAGCAGGCACGTAGGGTATTTGCGGTCGTTGTGATCGTCGCTCTGGCGACGGGTTTGGCGATGTTTGCCGACGCCCAACAGCGCGGCGGACGGCGGGGGAACTTGACCCCCGAGCAGCGTGCCGAGAGGCAGCGCCAGCAGGCCGAAGCACTGGCCGCGGAGCTGGCCGCGCCGCGTCCCATCGAAGCGCTCGACTCGGTGTGGATCGAAGAGCTCACCTGGATGGAAGTGCGAGACGCCATCAAGGGCGGCAAGACTACCGCCATCGTTCCTACCGGCGGCATCGAGCCCAACGGTCCCTATCTCGCCACCGGCAAGCACAACTATGTGCTCAACGGTGCCTGCGAGGGCATCGCCCGCCAGCTCGGCAACGCGCTGTGTGCCCCGATCATCAAGTTGGTGCCCGAAGGCAGTTACGACCCGCCGTCCGGCCATATGCGCTACCCGGGCACCATCAGCCTGCGCGAGGAGACCTTCCAGGCGGTGCTCGAGGACGTCGGCATGAGTCTGAAGGCCGGGGGTTTCGAAAACGTCGTTTTCATCGGCGACAGCGGCGGCAACCAGCGCGGCATGGAGGCGGTGACCGCACTGCTCAACGAACGCTGGAGCGACGCTGACGCCCACTTTATTCCTGAGTTCTACACCTACCGTGCCGTCTTCGAGTACATGGAATCGGAGCTGGGCATCTCCGAGGGCGAGAGCGACGGCTTCCACGACGACTTCGTGATCACCTCGATCATGGCCGTCGACGATCCGACATCGGTGCGCTACGAGCAGCGCGTCGCGGCCGGCAAGGCGTCGATCAACGGCCTCAGCATCGAGGATCTCGAGCACACCGTTGAAATCGGCAAGAAGCTGCTGCAGTTCCGCGTCGATACGACGGTGAAGGCGATCAACGCTTCGATCGGATCCTGATTGGCGGCGATCGCCGCCCGGCTCAGCGTTGCGAGACCGTCGCTCCGGTGAGCTGTGCGATCGCCGACAGGGTGGTCTGGCCGGCGTTGAGCCCGAGGCGAAAGTCGTCGTCGTCGAACGTCGTCCACACGTCGAGGGGCGTGTGCCAGGTGGGGTTCCAACCGCCGCCGGTCATCGCGCCGCGTTCGTTTTCCCGCAGGCTGATCGACGGAATGATGTCCTGGAATCGCCGCGAATCGGTGTTGGTCATGTGGGGCCCGACCGCCGCCGGGTAGTCGGTGTTGTAAGCGTCGGCGGCAGCCTTGAAGACGAACGCCAGCTTCATCGACTCTTCGGCCATCGCGGAATCCGACTGGAACTCGATGTTGACGTCGGCCTCGGGGCGCTGATCGCGGCTCACGGTGCCGTCGCTGCGTGGTGCGCCATGGTCCCACAGCATCATGTCGTGCTGGATCATGCCCAGCCAGGTGGGCTCGGGATACTGCCCGGAACCCGCCGGGCTCTCGATGCCCTGTAGCTCCCGGCGCTGGTCGACGTAGGCGCCCGCGCCGTTCGTCCCGGTTTCCTCGTTGTTCCACAGGGCGAAGCGGATCGACACTTCGGTCTCCACGTCGGGGGCGTTGAAGATCCGCGCCAGCTCCATCACCAGCGCTGTGCCCGAGCCGTCGTCGTTGACCGCCTCGTTGACCCCGTGCCCGTCCATGTGGGCGCCGATGATGTACATCTCATTGGGCCGCGTGGTACCGACCTTGGTGCAATACACCATGCTGCGTTCGCCGTCGACGGGCTCTTCACGGTTGAGCTCGCGGATGCGCTCCTCGGGCTGGGCGTCGAGGTCGCGGTTGACGCCGGTGCGTGCCCGGTAGCCGAAGATCGAGCTGCCGCCCGGTCCCGAGCCATTACGACCCAC
>SMVA01103687.1_pt1 | contig 10977 bp, 7 predicted proteins | sample 2456451 | NCBI WGS metagenome assembly SMVA01 (sample SAMN11095933, study PRJNA526329) | marine sediment metagenome | biome: Marine sediment; feature: Surficial sediment; material: Deep marine sediment; isolation source: Hadal surficial sediment | place: Pacific Ocean | collected 2014-05 | depth 0-1...
GCTTTGGACAAGCAAACGGGGAAGCAGCTATGGCAGCACGAACGCGAAGTAGATGCTCCGGGTGAAGCTCGCGACAGCTACACGACTCCGATCGTGATCAAAGTGGCGGAACGGGAGACCGTGCTTGTACTTGGTGCCGACCACGTTACGGCTCACGACGCAGCCAATGGAAAAGAAACCTGGCGCGTCGGCGGTTTGAATCCGAACCGACGTGGCAACTACCGCTCAATTTCTTCACCCGTTTTGGCGGACGACATGCTCATTGCGCCATACTCGCGCGGTGCGACCTTGACGGCCATTCGCCTAGGCGGTGACGGCGACGTGACGAAATCACACGTTGCCTGGACGATTGATATCTCGGCAGGCGACGTCCCTTCACCGGTTTCGCATGATGGAAAAATCTACCTTTGTGGTGATCGTGGGAAAGTGACCTGCGTCGAAGCGAGCAGCGGCAAACTACTCTGGACCGAAGATTTGCCGCGTAGCCGCTATTCCTTCAGCTCATCACCGATCGTGGCCGGTGGCAACTTGTATTTGACGCGGGAAAATGGAACTACGTACGTTCTCAAACTCGACGACAAACCAAAATTGATCGCAACGAACGTGCTTCGCGAAAACACTTATGCGACCCCAGTATTCATCGATGCAAAGATATTCCTGCGCACATCAGACTACCTCGTTTGCATCGGAGCTCAATAGGGTGAAGGAATTCTACCATCGTCGACAATTCCCAGGTTCGTGAGGCACGCGCATATGCATGTACCGTACGGGCTGCCGCGGAATCGACGATGAACTTATCAGAACTCCTGGCGACTTGGGCCGTTGCGTGGGTGGCCCTCCGCCGAAGTCAGCCGAATCTACACCGTTAACCAAAAACACGGATAGCGGGGTAGGGTATAACCGCCGCTATCCGTGAAGAAGCTGCTAACTCTGCTCCCCATCGCGACGTTCTTCTCGTTCGCGCTGCTCGCCGCGTTCCCGTCCGCGAGGTTCTCCTTTACGTTCGCCTTCACGGCTTTCACGGGCCTCGCCTTCGCGCCGTTCTCCTTCGCGCCGTTCTCCCTCGCGCCTTTCACGAGCATCCCCTTCGCGCCGTTCTCCCTCGCGCCTTTCGCGAGCTTCCCCTTCGCGCCGGTCTCCCTCGCGGCGCTGACCGACTTCGCGTTCGAATCGGCCGATCTGTTTGGCGGCCTGCGAAGCCAACTCGTTCAAACCGGCGGCCCGCAAGTGTTCGACGGCGGTACGCAAATGACGCAGCTTTTTGGCTGCCTCGCTCTCACGACGTTCGCCACCCTCACGTCGATCACCTTCGCGCCGTTCACCTTCGCGCCGCGAAGCGTTAAATCGTTGGAGCAGCTGCTTGGCTTCTCGCTCGACCGCCTGCGCCTCTTCCGTCTTTCCGGCCTCGCGCAACTCGGCGTGTCGGCGCTTGAGCTGTTCGAGACGCTCGCGCACTTCGCCCGGCAACTCGCGGCGTTCGCCTCCCTCGCGAGTTTCACGTTCGCGACGTTCACCCGCGCGCGGAGCAAACCGCTCGTACAGCTGCCGAAGTTCGCGTTCCACCTCAGCCGCTGCATCCAGCTTGCCCGCCTCACGCAATTCCTTGTTTCGTCGCCTAAGTTGTTCCATCTTTTCTCGCACTTCACCGGGCAATTCTCGGCGACTTGCGCCTTCACGTCGTTCACCTTCACGGCGCTCCCCGTCACGCAGTCCGGCAAGTTTTTCCTGCAACTGCCTGAACTCACGAAGCCGCTCTTCCACGGCGTCGAGCTTCTCAGCTTCGCGCAGTTCCTTAATCTGTCGCTCAAGTTGTTCCAGCCGCTCGCGCAACTCAGCGGCCTGCCGGTCGCGCTGGCCGCGTTCATCCCCTTCACGCTCCCGTACTTCCTGGCGACGCTCGCCCCGTTCCGCTTCGCCGCGTTCTCGCCCTCGTTCCTGCGCGGAACCGATGCCAACAGACGCGACGACCAACAAAAACACACCGTAGTACTGCCAGGATTTTATGTTCCGACACACACGCTTCTCCTTGTCTGCTTGGTTGAAACGGGGTTACCGACACTCGCTCCGTCAATTGAACTCAGTCAATATAGTGTTACCGATCTCCAAACACGTTTCAATTCCCACCGGAATTCTCGAAGAGAATTGAAAACAGTCGCTGCCAGAATTGCCAGTTCACAGGAAGACGCTAGTTTGCCCCTGCCGTTTCATAACGGCGTCGGTTGTGGTGCCTGTCCCATCCTGGATCACGGTCGCAGTTCTCCGTCGCGCCGTTGATTCCCCAATGTTCAGCGGGACTTCAGATTCACGGAAATGACAGCATAGACCTTAATCTCAGGCACGGTGAATGTCATGTGTCCACCGCGCGATTGGAATGCGAGTGCGGTTGGTAATTCCTGATCAGGAGTGTGCAACATGACGGAAGTCGCGCGACGATCAGCGGGCATGCGCAATCTCACCGATACGTCCGTGACCGCTTTCGGACGTTCGAGTTCGGGGCCTTTAAGGCCTTTGGTTGATTCTTCGTCCCGGTCGTAGTTAACGAGATGCAGAATGACACGGTTGGTCTGCGTGTATGCCGCCGCGCGGACGGTCCAGGGACATTCGATGACGGTGGCTCCGTTGTCTCGCAACTGGTCAACAATCGAGTCGGCGGCGGCAGTCGTCGAGTCGAGTGTGATCTTGACTTCGTTCTTGATGCGAGTGTCCTGTCGAGAACGACCTGATTCAGACAAGGAGCCCGTCTCACCGCGAGACAGTAGTAGCCCACCGTTGGCCGAATACTTGCGAAGTATGTCGAGTTGCTCGTCTGAGAGCACAATGGTTTTGGGCAGAACGACTGCCAGGTAACGCGACAGCCGCTCGGAGGACAAATGCTGATCGACGACGACATCCAATAGCACTTGCCGCTCGACAAGCGCCTGTCCGAGATCGCGAAAGGCGTCGAGCGCGTCTGGTCGCCGGGCCAGCACACTCTGCCGCGGCAGCACGATCGCCGCGTCGGCCCAGGGAACGGCACCGTCATACAATTGGCGGTGATTGTGCATGAAGTTTGTATAGCGGGCGAGCACTTCGAAGCCGACAGAGTTTTCGAATCTCATGTAGCGTCCCATGCCGAGTCCTCCGGTGGCGTACCCTTCGGCCATGCTGGCTGCCAATCGGATACCGTCGTACTTGCCCATCAGGAACGGTTTGTGTCCCGAAAGCTCGCGAACGTACAGGCAACTCAACCAGGCATCGCCTGCCTTCCCTTCGCTCAAGTTTAAATTTTTTCCGACAAACGAGGAGCCGCCGGAATACCACAAATAATCCTCGCCACGACCCCACAGACCGAGCGGCAGAAACATCCGTTCTTCATTGAGACTGACGTGACTCAAGTGGTTCCATTGTGCGACCAACAAGTCCTTCTTCAGCGAACGGCCATAATCGAGAAAGATCTCGTCGAACATCTGCTTAAAATGTTCGGCACCCCAGCGCACTGCGAGCCAATCAAGCTCACTCGCTTCGGCTGGCTCCGGATAGCCGGGAATTCGTGCGGGAATAGACCGAAAGACATGTTCCTTCAAATGGTCGATACCCAGTTTGGCATGCAGCTGGCCGGGTGTTAGGTGTTTTGAGAGCCAGACTTTGAATGCGTCCTGACAGTACGGGCAGGCACAATCATAGCGATAGTTGTAGTTGGTCATCACACCGTCCACACCATGATCGACGGCACACTTCAACATTTGCTTCAGCATCTGCCTCGCATGGGGACTGGACAGGCACAGCGTCAGCTGTCCCTTGTCGTAGCGAGAGACCTGAACGGGAACGCCATCGGCGTCTCGCTGCAGCAATTCGCTTAACTTGGGATGCGGTTTCGGTCCCAGCAGATCTTTGGGCCAGCGCTTGTTGTAGTACTCGACAAAACCAGTTTGTTCTTCCCAATCGCCCATCACCTTGATCAGGCGGAAATGTCCCACAACGGTCAACCCGATCGCATGCACCTTGCTGTTGAGTTTCCGCTGAAAGTCGAGTGCCGCCCGTTCGCCGACTACCGGCAGCATCATTGGGGTTCTCGTTGACTTGGGATCGTCGGCATATCCATGAAACATCGCTCCATAGTTGCCAATTTGCACGATTTCCGGGCGGGCCGTTTCGAGATATGGGATCAACCGCTCATGTGCGAGCGAGCGTGTGACAAAAAACGTTCTGAATCTGGGCTTCGACGTTCGATCCGCCTTCGAGTCAGTGTCGTTAGCCAGAATGGTGCTGTTGAGCGTCGCTACAACGAGTGCCGTGCAAAGCCACGCCGACGCACACTTGTGGTTTATCATAGCCGGACGGATGAGCATGAAGACGCCTTTCGACAGCCGCTGAAATTGATAACCACCCGGGGCCGACCTCTCCGATCGACGGGCCGATGTTAGAAGCCGATCATAATCAATCGCACGCGGCAATACATCGCATGTTCTTCTGCGATAAAATACAGAATGAGCATTCCGGAGGATCGCCGGTCGGTCAAAGGCATGCCGATACGAAAAGGGCAGTCAATATTCTGCTACACTAGATCCGGTTCTAAGCTGTTGTTTACCGAGTTCGGCATTCTGGCAATTGTTCTCTGCGCGAATCCGTTCCATGATGAAGAAGTGTCAGTCATCTTGCCGAAATCGGAGAGTCGCTTTCGCCGTTGTGTCGGCGATGGTTTTCAGTATGTCCGCGACCATCGCTGACGCGCAGGACGGCGCGGGACCGTTTCGGTTTCGTGATGTTGGCAAGGAAGCGGGGTTTCTGCCTGCTGCCGCCGGTATTCAGGGGCACGGAGCCGGGATTTGGCTACGCGTCGTCGCAGGAAGCGATTGCTCACTTCGGTCTGGGGGATCGAACGAAATGCGACGTGGTGGTTACGTTGCCGCACGGTAAGGGACGTCTCGTCCGAAAGGCGGTCAAGGCCGATCAGCGAATTACAATCACACCGTAATCTGCTCGTATGGAATCAACTCATGGCTCGACATTACAGATGCGGCCTATGTGCCGCGTTGTTGTTCAGTTGTATGTTCGCCACTGCGTCCCATGCATCGGCTCAGGAGAACAAAACGAGGGCGGGCAAACCGGCCCGGCCGAAAATAATTCGCGATGCCGATTTGCCGTATCCGCCAACGTTCGCTGACGGACAGACCGCTGCCACAGATAGCTCGCCGAGGTTTCTTCAGCCTCCGGAATCTCTGCGGAAGGGAGTCTCCGTTGCGAAGGCGCTGCCCACAATCGACTTCGTCTTCTATCCGGAACAGAATTATCCGGGCAAACCCTGGTCGAACTGGGGAGACGGCAGCGTTGCCGACGGTAAGTACTACTCGGCAGTCGGCGATCACTACGCCATCGGTCGCGGCGAATCGCGCCACGGCACCGGCACAGCGTTCGTTTACGAATATGATCCACTGACGAAGAAACTGCGATCGCTGGTCGACGTAACCAAGTTTCTCAACATGCCGAAGGGACACTACACACCCGGCAAGATTCACAGTCGTGTCGACATGGGCAGCGATGGTTGGCTGTACTATGCCACGCATCGAGGTTCGCCCAAAGCCGCCAACGATGCGAATCATTACAAAGGCGACTGGATCTTTCGTACGAATCCGAAGACGGGTCAGTCGGAAGTCGTTGTGCATGGGCCGGTGCCGAAGCACAGCATTCCCAACAGCGTGCTCGATCCCGAACGGATGATCTTCTACGGAGCAACCGCCGCCGGACCCGATTCACCACAACAGGCGATTCAGTTCTTCGCGTACGACGTGAAAAACCGCAAATTGCTGTATTCCGGATCGAACGGACCGGCACGATACATGATTCTCGCAAAGTCGACAGGGCGGGTATACTTCGTGCCCGGCAATGCGGACGGTGAATTGTTGCGATACGACCCGGCGAAGAAGTCACCGCCCAAAGCGACGGGCCAGACAATTGGCCTGCGGGCTGCTACAGAAGAGACCAAAGACGGATTTGTCTATACCGTTTCTACCGGGCAGCGGTCCGGTGATGCCGCACTGTGGCAGTTTAATACGCGCACCGAACAGGCAAAGCAGATTGGCACGATTGCCGTAGGCACACAAGCATACGTGGCGTCGTTGGATGTCGGTCCCAATGGGCGCTATCTCTATTACGTTCCGGGAGCCCACGGAGGCGGATACCGCGACGGCTCGCCGCTGGTGCAATTCGACGTCAAGACAGGGAAGAAGAAAGTCATCGCGTTTCTGCACCCGTTTTATCAGGAGAAATACGGCTTCACCCCTAAGGGTACCTACAGCACCGCGGTTTCGCCCGCAGGGGACAAGGTCTACATCACCTGGAACGTCAGTCGGGGAACGCGCGCATGGGACTGCTGCGGTTTAGCTGTTGTCCACATCCCCGAATCGGAGCGAATGCCGTAACCGTAGACGCCGTTCGGATCATACAATGAAGCTATGTTGAACCAAACACTCAAGTGGAGTTGCTTCGTGATCCTGGTGACCGCCAGCGTGGGGATTACTCGCGCGGACACGACACTCCGACGACAACTAACGCCATTCTTCGAACGATACTGCTTCGATTGTCACTCGGGCGACACTCCGCAAGCGGGGCTCAACCTGAAGACCTATTCTGTGGACCTCGCAGATGCCGACGTCCGGCAGCGTTCGGTGCATCTTTTTGATCGCGTAGCCAATGGCGAGATGCCGCCGAAGTCCGCAGACCATCCGGACGCTGAGTCGAAGTCGAAATTTCTACAGTTGCTCGGCGATTCGCTGACCGACGCTGACCTCGTCAATCGTGAGGTTGTTTTGCGGCGGCTGAACCGCAAGGAATACGAGAACACGGTTCGCGATCTGTTTGGCATTCACGTGGACGTTCAAGCTGTCCTTCCCGACGATTCGACGGAACAAGGGTTTGACACGATCGGCTCCGACTTGTCGGTTTCAGCGGAACAGATAGTGACCTACATCGAATCGGCCGACCTTGTGCTCGACCAGGTGTTCGGGGCAGCAAGACCGCCTAAACGCATCGACGAAACTGTCAATATCAGAGAGCTGCGATCAAAGACGACCGCCGACCGTATCTTACCGGATGGTGTCGTGCTCTTCAGTGGCGCGAAGCACTTGCCGCTGTATGGATTCAGCGTGCCAGAGCCGGGCGTTTATCGTTTGCGAGTTCAAGCGAAAGCGATCCAGTCCGATCGATCGGTCGTCATGCAAGTTGATGGCGGCGTCACGGGCCGGATTCCGGGACACGTCGCCGGGTTCTTTGAAGTTCCTCCCGGAAAAGTCGTGACAATCGAACTGACCGATCGGAGCGTCGAAAACCACGACACGTTCTCGTTCGGGCTGGTCGGTGGATACCCATGGTGGAAGGTGAACGGTGACGAATACAAGGGCGTCGGGTTGTTCCTTGGAGACATTGAAATCGAAGGCCCACTGGAAGAATGGCCGCCGCCTAGTCGGGCGAAATTGCTCGGTGACATCGATCCCGCGACAGGCTCGCTGGACGATATCAAAGCCATCCTGTCGCGGATAATTCCACAAGCGTTTCGGCGATCCACGAACGATGACGACGTCGCCCCCTATGTCGCGTTGGCGAGGCAAGCCCTCGACGAGGGGTCGACGTTCGAGAAGGCTCTACGACGCGGGCTCAAAGGCGTGTTATGTGCACCGGAGTTCCTGTTCCTGGAAGAGCGAGTTGAGTCGTCTCAGCACGCGGTCAAACGAATTGACGACTTCGCCTTGGCATCACGTTTGTCATATTTTCTTTGGAGTTCGCTGCCCGATGGAGAACTCTTGGCAGTGGCGGGCCGCGGTGAGTTGAAACAGCCCGCCGTGCTCCGCGGGCAGGTGGAGCGGATGCTAGGCGATCCAAAATCGCAGCGGTTTGTCGAGAGCTTCACGGGGCAATGGCTCCGGCTCTACGACATTGACTTCACGGTTCCCGACCGAAACCTCTATCCGGAATACAACCAGCTGCTGCGCCAATCGATGCTCGATGAGACGCATGCGTTCTTTCGTGAAGTCCTCAATCGGAATCTCAGCGTGCGGAACTTCATCGATTCGGACTTCGTAATGATTAACGAACCACTGGCCGATTTCTACGGCATCGACGGCGTCAAGGGACTGAAGATTCGCCGAGTCGAACTTCCCAGTGAAAGCGTGAGGGGCGGCGTGCTGACACAGGCCAGCACGCTGAAAGTCTCCGCCGACGGCACGCGAACGTCGCCGGTTCTGCGCGGCGTCTGGATTCAAAAGCACTTTTACGGAACGCCTCCTCCACCACCGCCACCCACCGTTGTGGCGGTTGAACCAGACATTCGCGGAGCAACGACGATTCGCGAACAACTTGCCAAGCATCGCGATCAAGAAAGCTGCAACCGCTGCCACCGCAAGATCGACCCACCGGGATTTGCGCTGGAGAGTTTCGATGTCATCGGTGCCCAACGTGATTGGTATCGCACGCGCCGCGGCGGAAAATACGTGAGGAAACCACGTCATGCCCAGGCCCCGAACCACTTCGTTCAATATCGGCAGGGCCCGGATGTTGACGCATCGGGGACGACAGCCGACGGTCAGCCGTTCGCCGACATTCGAGAGTACAAGCGTCTGTTGTTGAATGATGAAACAGCGATGGCCCGTTCGTTGACCCAGCTATTGCTGACCTACTCCCTCGGCCGGCATCTGGGATTCTCCGACCGACCCCATGTCGAACGAATTGTCAAAAGTACACGATCCAAAGATTACGGTCTGCGGTCGATTGTCCACGAAGTCGTGCAGAGCGAGACCTTCCGCCAACCATAAAGCAAAGCACTGCGGAGTCATGAAAATGTTTAAGCTCATCCCCAGACGAACTTTTTTGCGGGGCGCAGGTGTTGCGATGGCACTACCGGCACTGGATTGTATGCATCCGGTGGCCGCCGCCGAAGCTAAAGAACCCACGCCTCGCCGCATGGTGGCCATTAACTTCGAGCTGTCGTTTCATCCACCAAACTTGATCCCTGAAAAAGCGGGCCGTGACTACGAACCGACACGTTATCTGAATCTTCTCAAGGATTTGAGAAACGACTTCACCATCATCTCAGGCACTTCACATCCGGAGGTCGACGGCGGACATGCCGCGAGCAAATCGTGGCTTACCGGCGCCCCACACCCGGGTGCGGCAAACTTCAAGAACTCGATTTCCGTCGACCAGCTTGCCGCAAAAGAGATCGGTTTGCAGACGCGTTTCGCGTACATGGCTCTGGGCGGCGGCGGGCTCTCTGCATCGGCCAACGGAGTGCAAATCCCTGCACACGGCTATCCATCCAAGCATTTTCAGAGAATGTTCCTGGAGGGTCGGCCTGACGAGAAAGCACTTCAGATCGAACGCTTGCGCGAGGGCCAAAGCGTCCTCGACACCGTGCTGGCCAGTGCTCGACGGATGCAGAGCCGCGTTAGTCAACGAGACCGGCGGAAGCTTGATGAGTACTTCACCGCCGTGCGTGAGGCCGAACAGCAGCTACAAAAATCGGAGCAGTGGCAGAATAAGCCGAAACCGAAAGTGGACGCCCAGCCGCCGCAAGACATCCGCGACGGCAACGACATCATCAATCGAGCACGGCAACTTTATGACGTGATGTATCTCGCGTTGCTTACCGATTCGACACGGTTGATCACCTATTCGGTGGGCGATTCCAACGCCGTTGCCAATCTGCCCGGGGTCTCAATGAACTATCACGACCTCTCGCACCATGGCCAAGACCCGGAGAAGCTCAAACAACTCGCGGTCATCGAATCGGAACACATGAAGGCCACTGGCGACTTTATCCGTCGCCTGAAAGAAACGAAGGAAGGCGATTCGAACCTGCTCGACCGCAGCATGGTATTGCTGGGTTCGCATATGCACAGCGGAGGCCACGACAACCGCAACCTGCCGATCATCCTGGCCGGCGGTGGCTTCCAACACGGCCAGCATCTGGCCTTCGATCGTGACAACAACTATCCACTTGCCAACCTCTACGTCACGATGCTCCGTCGACTGGGGCTTGACGTCGATCATTTTGCGTCAAGCACGGGATCAATGGCCGGGCTTGAAATTGCCAACGGATGAAACGACCACGATGAAACATGAAGCGGCAGGGCCGCAGCCAAATACGAGCTCCCGCTCGTTCGTTGCAATCCCGCTCCCCGACCAACCTGCGGTCGGTGCCCGTCGCTGGAATGTGCGCCCGCTGCAATGCTTTTTGCCGTTAGCAGCATGAAGTACTCTTCGTCACTGATGCCATTGGCCGACAAATGGTTTGTAGTAGGCTCGCCATTCACGCTGGAACCAAACCGGGGACGACGGGAATCCCTCCTGACCAATGGCATCGACGGACACAATGTAGTAGCGGCGCGAGTTCGTGCCGGCGCCAGCGTCGGCAAAAACTGGCTTCGTGATGGGATCGGGCGTAAGCCGCGAAACGGAATCCTTGTTCCAGCGGCCATCCATGCGATAAACGCGATAGCCGGCAATGCCTTGTTCCGGGTTAGCGGCCCATTTCAGCTTACACGTCGTGCCTTCCTCACGGCTGAAGACCTGTTGCGGTGATGAAGGAATCGTCAAACAGGCAGACGAGGGCCCGCTTTCCACACCCGATTCATCGACGGCGCGAAGGCGATACGCAAACACCGCCAGACCATAAGCGCGGCCAGCCCGGTCCAAATGGTCCGCGTGCAGTTGCCTGTCGTAAACCGCTTGTCCCTCGACCGCCAACGGCTTGTCGAGATCGACCGTGGCGTCGACAAACGATGTTTGCTGGATCGGTTCAGATGTCAGCCGTTTGAACGAACCAATCCGCCGGATCGCGCCGACCGAGGGCGCCGCGAGCGGCATCGTGCGGCTCTTGAGATTCTGCAGCTGATCTTCACTCCAGACTTCGACCGTTGCGCGCTCGACGTGGTATCCGGCCACGCGCACGTCTCTCGAAGGCGGCCAGTGGATCTCAACTTGCTTCTTGGATACGACCGAAACCAC
>SMVA01134073.1_pt1 | contig 10977 bp, 10 predicted proteins | sample 2456451 | NCBI WGS metagenome assembly SMVA01 (sample SAMN11095933, study PRJNA526329) | marine sediment metagenome | biome: Marine sediment; feature: Surficial sediment; material: Deep marine sediment; isolation source: Hadal surficial sediment | place: Pacific Ocean | collected 2014-05 | depth...
ACCTCACTGGCGAGCCATATCTCATCGAACATCTTTCCGTAGAGTTTCGCGACAGCGGGTTCATAGGTATCGGCAATGCCTTCCCAGCGATTGGCTTGCAACCGATAAACGAGAGCGGTTTCGTCTGCGATGCAGAATGATTCAGGGTGTGTGCGTAAATCTTCACGAACATGACGAAATTCGATATAGGAATTCAGGCGTCGCCCGAGGTGCACGAAAGCGTTGCCATTTTTAATCGCGCGCGCGGGCTCGGCGATCAGCACACGAATGCGTGAGTATGCTTGCGATAAAACCAGCCGTTTGATGATCTCGAGATAATCGAGATCGTCATAAATTCCCGTTTCGAGGTCGTGTGTATAGATCGACACTTTGCGGGTCGCAATGGACGATATTTCCATCACCGCCTGCAGCATTTCCTCTTTAGTGGAAATGAGCCATCGGCGGCCTTTTTCTTTCGCTTGTGGCATGTTCATTTGAATCGGTACTTCGGGTCGGACAGCGGATTTGCTGTGTCGTTTCTTGCTCAAGAATTTCACTCATGCAAAATTCCTGGAGCATCGGCTACGATCTTCGCCCGAAGTCGGTATTCCCCTGTTATCGCGTGACGTAATACTAACGGCTGGCGGGGCTTTGCCGGTATTAACTGCGTCACGTTTTTTTAAACCTTCTGGTCAATTTTGACTGCTTGAGAATCTCTCTTATTGCTCCAATTCGGCGTTTGCAAAGACGTCGAACACGCCCATATTCAGCATCCAGTCGAGCGCCGCGCTTCTCATGGGCGTGTTTAGCAATCGTGCGTCCAGTTGGCGGGTGGCGCAGAGCGTTTGCATAAACCCCAGATTATGCAGCTCCGATTTTTTGTAATGGCCGTTGGCAAAAAAGATCAATTTGTCGCCTTCGGTCCACCAGGCGATTCGGGCCATACCGTGGACCGGTATCGGTTGTTGGGGATTATGACGACCAAGGAATGCACTTACCTCATCCGCTGACGGAGAATCCGGCGACAGCCACGCCTTCAGGTCGGTTGCAACGCAGCCGAGGGTAATGGCGAGTTGCTGGCTATCAGCCTGAGTTGACTCGCAATTAAGCACGCGACAGCGATCAATCGACTTTGCCGAAATCTGCCCGGGACTGGATTCCGTTTGGTCGAGATCGGGGTCAGAGTAAAAAGTATCATTTTCGTCAGCGCGATGCGGAAATGGATTCGTATTGTTCGGGAATTCTCGCTCGTAACAAAGCCGAAATTCGCCGAGAGTAGGAGCGCGCATCCCAATCGAATAGGTCGTACAGGCATCTTCTGCAATACCCCAGTGCGGAATTCCCGGGGGCAGGTACAAAATATCGCCGTACTCGGCGGTAAGCGGTGACGGGTCTGTAAATGGCTGCAGCAAAGACAAGTCCTCACACTCGTGGGAAGCATCAGTCTCATCCGCTTTCGCCAAGTGCCACTCACGACGACCACTTCCCTGGCAGAGGAAGACATCGTAATTGTCCTTGTGCGGACCGACGCTGCCACCGGGCGCGGCAAAACTGATCATCAAGTCGTCGATACGCCAGTCGGGAATAAACGCAGCGAGTGCAAACAGGCGTGCGAAGTCGGGCAGGTGTTTGTCGACGTCGAGAACCAGTAATGTCCAGTCGCGTTCCGGCAGACTGGAAAGCGTCAATTCGTCAAATGGGCCACTTTCGACTCGATAGCGTGTTTCGTTGCCGTTGCGCTCGGTGAATACGAGTCGGGATTCGACATCTTCCTGAGTGGCAAGCCATGCCAGTTCTTCGGGCGGCAGAATTGATGGCAGTTTATCGACAGCGCCCGGCATGAAAAGCGCTGATTTTTGCCAGTGCGCTTCCAGGAACGACTCTGCTGTCATGTCGCCGGGAAACTTCATTACGCGGAATCGCTTAAATCAATCGGTCCGGGTTTTGGCAAGTGTACTCGCCAGGCCGGTATAGCTGGCTGGTGTCATATCAAGCAGCCTTTTCTTCGCATCATCGGGTATTTCCAGCGATTGAATGAAGTCCTGTAATAGCTCGCGCGTAACCTGTTTGCCACGGGTGAGAGCTTTAAGTTTCTCGTAGGGTTCTGCAACCCCGTAGCGCCGCATAACCGTTTGCACGGCCTCCCCGAGAACTTCCCAGCGGTTGTTAATGTCGTCGCTGATGACTTGTTCATTTGCCTGCAATTTGCCCAGGCCTTTCTCTACCGACTGAAACGCGATGAGAATGTAGGCGATGGCGGCGCCAAAATTTCGCTGCACGGTGGAGTCGGTAAGGTCGCGTTGCCATCGTGAGATAGGCAGCTTGGTGGCAAAATGTTCGAGCATGGCCTGAGCCATGCCGAGATTGCCTTCCGCGTTTTCGAAATCAATTGGATTAACTTTGTGCGGCATGGTCGACGAACCGACTTCGTCTGGCGCAATTTTCTGGCTGAAATATCCGAGAGATATGTAACTCCAGATGTCGCGACAAAGATCCAGCAGAATCGTGTTGTAGCGAATGAGTGCGTGACAATACTCTGCGGTCCAGTCATGGGGCTCGATCTGGGTCGTCATTAAATTGGCATCAAGTCCCAGTGATTCGACGAATCGCGTGCTCATTTCCGGCCAGTCAATTTCAGGATAAGCAGCAACGTGAGCATTGAAATTGCCTACCGCGCCATTGAACTTGCCGCGAATCTCGACGTTCGAAAACTGTTTGCTGGCTCGGCTTAGCCTTGCAATAACATTTGCAAATTCTTTACCCACCGTTGTTGGGCTGGCCGTTTGCCCGTGCGTTCGCGCCAGCATCGGCAACTGCGCATAGTTGTCTGCGATGGCCTGAAGTTTGTCATGCAGTGCGCTCATGCCCGGCAACACCACGTCGTCGCGTGCGCTCTGCAACATCAAACCGTAGGCGAGATTATTGATGTCCTCAGAGGTGCAAGCAAAGTGTATGAATTCGCCGATGTTGCCGGATTCATCTATTTCACCGATTTTTTCGCGAATGAAATATTCGACGGCCTTAACATCGTGATTGGTCGTCGCTTCGATTTCTTTAACACGGTTGGCGTCGGCGTCCGAAAAGTTGTCCGCGAGGGCGAGTAGAGCTTTGTTCATCGCACTCGACAGCGGCGGCAGTTCCGGGATTGCTTTCTCGGCCGCCATGCATTGCAGCCAGCGAACTTCGACCATCACGCGGTAGCGAATCAGGCCGTACTCGCTGAGGATCGCGCGAAGACTGTCAACTTTGGTGGCGTAGCGGCCGTCAGTTGGGGATAGGGCTTTGAGGGTCATTAGAACTATTTCGGGCTAGACTTGGGCGCACAAAGCGCGAATCATACACCATTGGGAAACGTTAATTTCCCCACCAGAGGCCACCGGAGTAAAGAGCAAATGAGTGACAAATCATATCGCACGGAGAGCGACAGCATGGGGGAATTGCAGGTGCCAGCCGACGCCCTTTGGGGGGCGCAGACACAGCGTGCGGTCAACAATTTTCCGATCAGTGGTTTGCCCATGCCACGTCGATTTATTGCGGCGTTGGGACTGGTGAAATGGGCAGCGGCAGGCGCCAATGCCGAGCTGGGTCTGCTGGAGTCTGATAAGGCAGCTGTGATTCAAGCGGCATCTCTCGCGGTTGCGGGCGGTGAATACGATGAGCATTTTCCGATCGACGTTTTTCAGACCGGATCCGGCACCAGTTCGAACATGAATGCGAACGAAGTGATCAGCCACCTTGCGACCAGTGCGCTTGGCTCGGAGGTACACCCGAATGATCACGTTAATATGAGTCAAAGCAGCAATGATGTGATCCCTACCTGCGTGCATGTCAGTGCCGCACTCGCTATCGAGGGCGAATTGCTGCCCGCACTGAAGCACCTTTCAGGCGTGTTGGAGACCAAAGCAGGCGAATTAGCTGACGTTGTAAAAACGGGGCGTACACATTTAATGGATGCCATGCCGGTGACCATCGGGCAGGAGCTTGACGGCTGGCGGGCGCAGATCGATCACGGCGTCGATCGCCTGAATGACACCATGAAGCGGCTGACCGCGCTTGCGCAAGGTGGCACGGCTGTCGGCACCGGCATCAATGCGCACCCGAAATTCGGGCGCAAAGTGGCAACATTGTTGAGCGAAAAAACCGGCGTCGAATTCAGCCAGGCAGACTCGCTGTTCGAGAGCATGAGCTGCCAGGACGCGGCTGTGGAAACATCGGGACAATTGCGCGTGCTGGCCGTCAGCCTGTCCAAAATTGCCAATGATCTGCGCTGGATGAACTCCGGTCCGCTGGCGGGTTTCGGCGAGATCGCGCTGCCGGCATTGCAGCCGGGTTCCAGCATCATGCCGGGAAAAGTCAATCCGGTTATCCCGGAGGCTGTTGCCATGGTTTGCGCCCAGGTAATCGGCAACGATGCGACGATTACGATCGGCGGCCAGTCCGGAAACTTCCAGCTCAACGTAATGCTGCCGGTGGTGGCCTTCAACCTGATACAAAGCATCGAAATACTCGCCAATGCCAGCGTCTGCCTCGCCGACAGCGCGATTGCCGGGTTTACGGTTAATCAAGCCAACCTGGATGCGGCGCTCGATCGAAATCCGATCCTGGTGACCGCGCTCAATCCGGTCATTGGCTACGAGTTGGGTGCCGCTGTGGCGAAAAAGGCCTACGCCGAGGGTCGTCCGGTGAAAGACGTTGCAAAGGAAATGACCGATCTCAGCGACGAGGACCTGGACCGCTTGCTGGACCCCGCCGCACTCACCAAGGGCGGTATTCAGCACTAGCGGATGACCGCCATCAAAACGCAAATTGGTCTCGACGAGATTCGGCGCAGGTTGTCGGAAACGAGTGCCCCTGCAGACCCGCACCAGGCGGTGATGCCACCGGAGTCCAGACACTGGCCGGCGAAATTCCTGCAGCTGGCCTCCGGCGACCTCAAGGCCGCCGGGGTGTTGATTCCCATCATCGACCGGCCTGAGGGATTGACGGTTCTGTTAACCCAAAGATCCTCTGAATTGCGGCTGCATGCGGGCCAGGTGAGCTTTCCGGGCGGCCGTATGGAGGGTGCCGACGAAAATATATTGGCGACTGCATTGCGCGAGGCGCATGAGGAGGTCGGGATACACCCGGACAAGGTGGAGGTCGCCGGTTACCTCGATCCGGCGCCTACGGTGACGGGATATGCGGTCACGCCGGTGATCGGACTGGTTGCGCAGTCGGTATCCATCGTTATCGATCCGGGTGAAGTCGAGGCGGCGTTCGAGGTGCCGTTGCAGTTCCTGCTCGACAAAGGGAATCAACGGGATTCCATGCGCATATTCGAAGGCGTGGAATTGAAGATCGTCGAGTTTAATTATGCCGGGCGACGTATTTGGGGCGCTACGGCATCGATGCTGATACAGCTTAGGAAAAAGCTGTTAGATCAATAATATATGAGTGAAATAGAGAAATTACTCGAACTAATGGCAACCCTTAGAGATCCGCAGAAAGGTTGCCCCTGGGATCGAGAGCAGAGTTTTGCATCGATCGCGCCATACACAATCGAAGAGGCCTACGAGGTGGCAGACGCGATTAGCCGTGATGATATCGACGGTTTGCGTGATGAGCTTGGGGATTTGCTGTTCCAGGTCGTTTTTCACGCCCGCATGGCCGAGGAGGAAGAGGCCTTCGATTTTGCTGATGTCGCGAAGGGCATCAACGATAAAATGCGGCGCCGGCATCCACACGTTTTCGGTACAGCGCAAGAGCGACGTGAGGGGCAGCAGATAGGCAGCTGGGAGCGTATCAAGGAAGAAGAACGCGCTGCCAGGGCAGGCAGCAGCACGGCAAGTGTGCTCGACGGTGTCGCCGTGGCATTGCCTGCATTAAAACGGGCCGAGAAACTGGGACATAGGGCTTCTGCGCAGGGCTTCGACTGGCCGGACACCACTGGCGTGAAAGACAAAATCGCTGAAGAACTGGCAGAGCTTGAGGAGGCGATTGCGGCTGCGTCAGCAGATCAGATGGAAGATGAACTCGGTGACGTGTTGTTTGCAGTCGTCAACCTGGCCCGTCACTTGAAAATGGATCCGGAGAAGGCTTTGACACGCGCCAATCGCAAATTTGAGGCTCGATTTCGTGAAATGGAGAGGACGCTGCAGGCGCAAGGTATTGCGTTCAAGGGGCTATCGATCGAAGCGCTTGAAGCAGCCTGGAGTGCCAGCAAAAAGCGTCTCTCGTAGAGCCTCATTCGTTCAGAAACCGTTCATTTCAGGGGCTTTCGTATTCAGCTTCAGTTCATTGCCGGGCGTCTATTATTAGCGCCAAGGTCCGACCTGTCTTACGGGCCTAATGCTGAAAATGGAGAACGACTATGAACACCTTGCCCATGACGACGACAACGAATACGACGATGATCAAGATGATCCTGGCCGCTGTCGTATTATCACTGGGCTTGTCTGTCACCTCGGCTGAGGCTGGCGGGTATGCCTACAAGGATCGACGATCCTCACCGGTAGTATATGACTATGCCCGTGTTCTGAGCGCGGAGCCGATTATTCGTTATGTGACGGTTACCACGCCGGTAAAGGAATGCTGGGAAGAGGTTGAATACTATTCAGTCGACCACCACCATCGTGGAATCGGTGTCAGGACGCTGTTCGGTGCAATTCTGGGCGGTGTCATTGGTCATCAGATCGGCGGTGGACGAGGTAATGATATCGCGACCGTTGCCGGTACTCTCATCGGCGCCTCGATCGCCAAAGATGCGGCTTTACGCAACGGTGATTATGGACGACGCGAGTATTCACGCCCTGTTACCCGCTGCAAGACCCATTACCAGACCCACGAAGAGGAGCGCATTGACGGATACCGTGTAATTTACAAGTATCACGGCCAGAAATACGCCACCAATACGCCGAATGATCCAGGCAAACGGCTTCGTATCCGGGTCGATATTCGGCCGGCTTACTAGGCCTGGGCCTTGTTACCGGCCGATTGTGATGCGACTCATTGCAATCGGCCGGACGACGCACCACACTTACAAAACGCCAATCATAAAGTCAGGCTAATGCGATCATTGCTTAAAATTCTGCTTCTAGCTATTGCCCTTGGGTCACCGTTGATGGTGCAGGCCGAGTCGGCGCTCAGGGCACCGATTGTGCTTGCAGATGGTGGCGGCAAGAGTCTGAACGAAGCGGTCGAGCAGGTTCGCCGGCAATACAAGAATGGCCGAATTATCAGCGCGGAAACCAGGGTCAGCGGAGGGCGTGAGGTACACCACATTCGTATCATGGTGGATGGCACGGTAAAAACCGTCAAAGTTAACGGCCGCAAGCGCGGTTAATTGGATCAGAAACCATGAGACTGCTTGTAATCGAAGACGATGAAACATTGCGCGAGTCATTGTGCAAACAATTGTCAGACGTGGGCTATGGTATGGAGCAGGCCGCAGATGGCAAAGTAGGCTTGTATTTCGCACTTGAGTATCCGATCGATCTCGCGATCATTGATCTTGGCCTGCCGGAAATTTCAGGCCTGGAGATCATTCGCGAAGTACGTGAAAAAGGTAAGACCTACCCGATTTTGATTCTGACCGCCCGGGATCGCTGGCAGGACAAAGTCGATGGATTGAGCGCTGGCGCAGACGACTACGTGGTAAAACCGTTTCATTTCGAAGAAGTATCTGCACGGGTAAATGCATTGCTGAGACGCAGTGGAGGCTGGGCGTCATCAATTCTTGCTGCAGGTCCCGTCGTGCTCGATACCGCCCGCCAGGAACTGAAAGTTCACGACAACGCTGTCGATCTCACCAGTTACGAATATCGAATCATCGAGCACCTGATGATTCGGGCCGGCGAAGTCATATCCAAATCGGAGCTTACCGACAGGCTCTACGATCAGGACTTCGAGCGTGACAGCAACGTCATTGAAGTGTTCATCGGGCGACTTCGCAAAAAAATGGACCCGGACAATCAATTCCAGCCCATTGAGACCTTACGCGGACGTGGCTACCGATTTGCATTAGAGCGCGATCAGGACAGTTGATTTGTTCGCATGACGTTTTTCCGAAAAAACGCGACATCGTCCCTCAGTTCCCGACTACTCATTTCCGTTAGTGTCTTGCTGTTGTTTTTTTTCGGCGCGACGATCGCGGTTCTCGATACCGCGTTTCGCGAAGCAGGCGAACAGGCACAGGAAGACATCCTGGACGGCCAACTCATGGCCCTGCTGGCCGCGGCCGAACCGAATATCTATGGCGAACTGGAAATGCCGGTCGACTTGCATGAGATCCGATTCAGCAACCTTGGTTCCGGCTTGTTCGGCGAGTTGCTCGATGACAGTGATGAGCCGGTATGGCGATCACGATCCTCACTCGGTCTGGATATCCCCTACGGCGACACGCCGGCGTTTGGCACGCACCAGGTATCGCGTGTCTTTCTGGACGATGGCACGCCATTGATGGCGCTTAGTCTCGCTGTCGAGTGGGAGCTTTCAGACGGCGAATTGCGACCGTATACGTTCAACGTCGCGGAGAGTCTGGATTCGTTTAATTCACAGCTCGCACGTTTCCGGCGGCAGCTTTTTGGCTGGTTCGCTGCGGTGGCACTCATCATGCTGTTCAGCATTTCATTGTTGATGCGCGGTGTCCTGAAACCGCTGCGGATGATCGAAGAGGAGATCAGCGATATTGAAGCCGGGAAGCGCGAAACACTGTCGGACGGATACCCGACGGAGCTCACCGGCGTGGCACGTAATATGAACATACTCGTCGGTAGCGAACGGGCGCGTTCTGAACGCTATCGGCACACGCTGGATAATCTCGCACACAGTTTGAAGACACCATTGGCAGCAATTCGGGCCGTGCTTGGCGAGCAAAAGGTATCGGAAGTCTCTGCGCGAATCGAAGCGCAAGTAGACCGCATGAATGACATCGTTCGTTACCAGCTGCGAAAACCTGCGACCTATGCATCGGAGTCGATCGCAGTTGTCGCAGTGGATATCGACAAGGATCTTCGACGTCTGGTAGACGGATTGCGGAAAGTTTACAAAGAGAAAGATCCGGACATACAAATTGATGTGACGCCCGGTACAAAATTTCGTGGCGACTCTGGCGACTTTCTGGAGCTGGCCGGCAATCTGCTCGACAACGCGTGCAAGTGGTGTGAATCGAAAGTCCGATTGACCGTACGTCCGTTGGACGGTAACGATGCGGGTTCCGGTGCGATGCGAATGCAGGTTTGCGACGATGGGCCCGGCATTCCGGATGATGTTGCCGAGCAACTTATGCAACGCGGCATGCGCCTCGATGAATCAGCACCCGGTCACGGCATTGGTTTGGCCGTGGTGAGAGAAATTGCCGCCAATTACGGTGGCGATATTTCGATCGAAACCTCAGAGTGGGGCGGCGCTAAAATTACAGTCAGTATTTTAGCGAAATAAGTCGAGTTGGTGGATGAGAAAAGGTGTCAAGAAAAGGTGTCAGGTTTATTTATCAGAAAATAAACCTGACACCATATTTTTGTTGATCGAAACTATTGATCTTTTTTCAGTTCGTCGCCCAGTTTCAGCAAAGGCGTGATGAGATCAAGCGGCAGCGGAAAAATAATGGTATTGGTTCTTTCGCTGGCGACTTCTTTCAATGTCTGCAAATAGCGCAATTGCAAGGCCTGTTTCTGCGACCCCAGTATCTCTGCGGCTTCGGCCAGCATCTGCGCGGCCTGCTTTTCACCTTCTGCGTTAATAATCTTGGCTCGCCGGGCACGCTCGGCTTCTGCCTGCTGCGCAATCGCGCGAATCATGCTTTCGTCGAGATCGACATGCTTGATTTCGACATTGGCGACCTTGATTCCCCAGTTGTCTGTCCTTTTGTCAAGGATAGCCTGGATGTCCGAATTCAGCTTGTCGCGCTCGGATAACATGTCGTCAAGTTCGTGTTGACCAAGGACCGACCGCAGCGTTGTTTGCGACAACTGGCTGGTTGCCTCGAATACGTTCGCAACCCGAATGATTGCTTTTTCAGGATCTACAATTCGAAAGTAGATAACCGCGTTTACCTTCACGGAAACATTGTCGCGAGAAATGACGTCCTGCGTCGGTACGTCCATGACGATAACGCGCAGGTCGACTTTCGTCATGACCTGTACAAAAGGGAAAAGCAGGATTAATCCCGGCCCCTTCACCTTGTAGAAACGGCCGAGCAAGAATACGACACCACGCTCGTATTCCTTCAGGATTTTGACTGTGTTGTACAGCACCAATACCACCAGTACGGCGACTATTCCAATGTAAGTAACTTCCATTTGATTTCCTCTGTTTATTCTGGTCGTCAGTTTTCGATGCTAGTGCTTCATCGGTTCGACGAGCAGCGTTAATCCATCGATTGCACGTACACGAACAGGCTGATCTTTTTCAATCTGTACGCTACTTGTGGCAGTCCAGGTTTCACCTTCGAGCCATATTCTTCCATTGCCGCTGAAGGCTTCCATCGCGGTGCCGACGCCGCCAATGATCGATCCTGTGCCGCTGACAGCGCCACGGCGCTGTAATTTCAACATGAATGTCGCCAGCAGGAACATCAAACCGCCAACGACGATGGCAAACGAGTAAACGAATGCCTTTGAGATACCAAAGCCGGGTACGCCACTGTCAAACATCATGATTGCGCCGAAAATGAACGCAGCTATGCCACCGAGGCCAAGCGCACCGAAGCTCGGGACAAAGGACTCCGCAATGATCAACGCGAAGCCGACAATGATGAGTGCCAAACCGACATAGTTGACCGGTAACACCTGCAATGCATACGCAGCCAACAGTATGCAGATAACCCCAACCACGCCCGGGTAGATGGCCCCCGGGTTGTAGCCTTCAAAGAGCAAACCGTAAGTGCCGAGTGCTATGAGCAATAAAAGCACCTGCGGATTGGCAATCGTTTTCAGGAATTTGATGCGCCAGTTGGGTTCGACCTTTTCGACAACGAGTCCTTCCGAATCAATTGTTACGGTCTCATTGTTCACATTCACT
>SMVA01058374.1_pt1 | contig 10976 bp, 8 predicted proteins | sample 2456451 | NCBI WGS metagenome assembly SMVA01 (sample SAMN11095933, study PRJNA526329) | marine sediment metagenome | biome: Marine sediment; feature: Surficial sediment; material: Deep marine sediment; isolation source: Hadal surficial sediment | place: Pacific Ocean | collected 2014-05 | depth 0-1...
CTGTTGGCCCAGGGCGCAACCGGGACCATCTCGGGAGTGGTTAGCGATTCAACAGGCGCGGTTTTGCCTGGTGTAGAGGTAACCGTTACCAACGTGGGAACCGCACAGAGCCGGCTGGTCATCACCGGTGATGAAGGCCGCTACAGTACTTTGCAGTTGTTGTCCGGCGACTACGAGGTCCGGGCCGCGCTGGCTGGTTTTCAGACCGGTGTGCGCCAAGGCATTCGACTCGTGGTAGGGCAGGTAGCGGTAGTGAACTTCAGCTTGCAGGTGGGTTCCATCAGCGAAGAGGTGATCGTCACCGGCGAGGCTCCCTTGGTGAATACCACCAACAGCGCACTGGCGTCGATCATCGACCAGGGTCAGTTGGCCGATTTGCCACTCAACTCCAGGGATCTGACCCAGTTGAGTTTGCTCACTCCCGGTGTCCAGCAGGTTCGCGCCTCCATTAGCGGAGGCGTCATCCAGGGGGCTGCCGGTATCCGAGTCTCCATAGGCGGAGCCCGAATTTACTCGACCGGTTTTCTGTTGGATGGATCCGATGTCACAGACGTCTCCCGGGGCGTTGGCCCAGGGGGAGCCGCGGGTACTCTGTTTGGGGTGGAGACGGTCAAGGAGTTTCAGGTCATCACCAACAACTTTTCTGCTGAATACAGCCGTTTCGTGGGCGGTATCATGAGCATGGTGACCAAATCAGGGACCAACGAGGTTCACGGCTCCGTTTTTTACTTTGGCCGCAACGATAACCTGGACGCTCGCAATTTCTTTGATCTGGAAGTGGCTCCAGAATTCCGGCGGCACCAGTTCGGCCTCACCGTCGGCGGGCCCATCGTCAAGGATAAGACCTTTGGCTTCTTTAGTTGGGAAGCTTTTCGCCAGGAACAGGGTAATACTTTTCTGAATATCGTTCCCACTGTTAACGCCAAGCTGGGTCTTTTTCCCGATGACGGCAGCAGCTGCAGCACGATCGGTTTTGGCGCCACTCTGAACCCCGCCGGCCTGTGCCAGGTCCCCATCAACCCCGACGCCCAGGTCTTTATTGATCTGTATCCGGATCCCAACGGCGCTATTTTGGATGCGCAGAGCGCTGAGTTCATCTTCGCCCCGGGTACTCCCACTAACGAGGACTTTTTCAACGGGCGAATTGATCACAATTTCTCCGATCGCGATTCCTTCTTCGGCCGTTACACCATCCAGGGTGGAGACAGAGGATCGCCCAGAGACGGATCGGGCACTTCCCTGCCTTTTGCCGCCACCATCCTTAATAATCGCAACCAGTATCTGACGCTCGAATGGAGGCACATCGTTTCCCCCACAACCATCAATACGGCGCGCTTCAGCTTCACGCGAAACCGCTGGACTGAGGACCCAGACCAATGTGGACAGGGACCGCTGCTGAGTTTTTCCTTCTTCGACGATGCCTGCATGGGGCAGCTTGAACTCCGAGGTCCTTTTAACAACCTGGGACTGTGGGTGGAAGGCCGCAACGTTAGCAACGCTTACCTTTACGCTGACGATCTAACCCTGACACGGGGACAACACGATATGAAGATGGGTGTCATCATCTCCAGATACCAGACCAATGATTTTATTTTCGGCAACAGGGGCGGCGAATGGCGATTCGATGGTGATGTCAAGAATCTGATCACCGGATCGCCCTCCGTGTGGTTTGGCCACGTCACCGGATCTATTGGGGAACGAGGCGTCCGGGAAACCACCTTTGGCATCTATTTTCAGGATGATTTCAAATGGCGCCCCAATTTCACCTGGAACCTGGGACTCCGCTATGACTGGGCTGGTGTCCCCACCGAGGTGAATGGTTTGCTGGGCAATCTGCGCGACCCACTCAACGATACTATCTTGACAATCGCCACAGATGAACCCTATTTTGTGAATCCACAAGGGAAAAATTGGGGACCCCGGATCGGGTTCGCCTGGGATCCTTTCAATGATGGCAAGACTTCCATCCGTGCAGGCTTTGGCCTCTTTTTTGAGACCATCTTGCCCTATCACTTTGCCAATCAGATCCGCCGCTCACCACCTTTCTCAAAGTCGGCTTTCGTTGCCGGTCCCGCTGTTAAGGCAGCCTTTCCGGGACCGCCTCCGGAGGCCTTGCTGCCCACCAGCCTCGGCTTCCAAATAGCGGAATTTGAGCAAAAACAGCCTTACACCATGCAGTGGAACTTCACCCTGCAGCGAGAGGTGGCCAACGACATCACGCTGACCGCTTCCTATGTGGGCAGCAAGGGAACTCACCTGCAGGCACAGAGGATGATCAATGCTGCTGAGCCATTCGTCCTGCCCGACGGGCGGAACCTGTGGCGCACTGGATCTACTTGCGGGACCACTGGCTCGGAGCCTTGTAACCCCCGCAGGAATACGAACTTCACCGACCTGGACTACTGGGAATATTCTACAGATTCAACCTACTCTGGAATTCAGCTTTCCGGCAGGAAGCGCTTTGGCGCAGGAGTACAGTTTCAGGCCTCCTATACCTACGGCCGCAGTATCGACGACAATTCCCGGGTGAACTTCAGTGACATTCAGGACAATTTCTCCAAGTTCCCCACCGACAACTACGCTCTCAAGAGCGTCAACCACGGTCTGAGCGATCACGATATCAGGCACAACTTCACCTTCAACTACGGCTACGACATACCTGTCTCAGGAATGTCTGGTGCTGCCGGGGCCTTGTTGATGGGCTGGCAAATGAATGGGATTCTCACTCTCACTACCGGAGGACCCTTGACGGTTCTTTTGGGTATTCCCAGTGACTGGGATAGAGATCGGGAGTCTCAGGTTCTGGCCGCCCGACCCAGCATTGGGCCGGATGGCGACACCAGTCCGGTCAACGGAGACGGAAGGAATGCCGCCCAGTACTTTGATCCTACCGCCTTCACGCTGCAAAATCCGGGATTCCACGGAAACCTGGGGCGCAACACTCTGATTGGTCCGGGAATTTCAACTTTCGACTTCTCCCTGTTCAAGAACACGGCCCTCAGCGAAGGGGTCAATCTGCAGTTCCGAGCGGAGTTCTTCAACATCTTCAACCGCACCAACTTCGCCACTCCCAGCCGAGGAGCCATGGGCGTTTTCAATGGTGCTGACACCGTGCCCGTGGACTGCTCAGTTTATGGAGCACCAGCCGGAGTCGGCGGCTGCGATATGGTGGTTCCAGGGACGGAGCAGATCAACCCCATCGCCGGCCAGCTCGACAAGACCAACACCACCAGTCGTCAGATCCAGCTGGGTTTGCGGATCACCTTCTAGTCGGAAGTTCACAAGAACACTCGGCCTGAAAGCCGGGGCAAGGGCGCAAGTCCTTCCCCGGCTTTTTTGTGTGAACTTCAGGTCCGTAGGGACGCACCTCTGAGACTGTCTCATAAAAACCCCCACTCGCTCATGAATAAGGCTTGTGGGCGCACGTCTGTGCGACCCTACATCGGCATTGAGCACAACGGCAATTCAGGCAAAGAGGCGAACGAACATGTCGCCGAAGAAGTATCCGATGACGGCCACGCCCAGTCCTACCAGGAACATGTCGATTCCGCTTCGGATCAGGCCGCGTCCTGTAAAGACACTGCGACCGGCCCCAACCAGAAAATGACTGAGCATGCTCAGGATGCAGCTATTGACAATGGCCACCGTTCCAGTTGAAAAAAGAAAGGGAAGAATGGGTAAAAAAGCACCGACGGCTGTTGCCGAACCGGTAATCCAACCTTCCTTCAAGGGCGAGGTGGCCTGATCGGGATTGAGACCCAACTCCAATCGAACCATCTCCTCCAGCGCCTGTGGCTTGTTTTTTGAAACGGTTTCGGCACGCTGGCGGGCGGATGCGGCATCCAGGCCCTGACCCTGGTACAAGATCACCAACTCTTCCTTTTCCAGTTCCGGCATCAACTCCAGTTCTTCCTCTTCCATGCGGATCTCGTTGGCATAGAGTTCCTGCTCGCTCTTGGCAGCAAGATATCCACTCGAACCCATGGACAAACTGTCGGCAATCATGCCGGCCAGCCCGGAAACCAGAAGGACATGGTGGTCCACCTGGGCGCCGATCACAGCCATGACCAGACCGAAGTTGGCCGTGAGTCCATCGTTGAAGCCATAGACCACGCTACGAAGGAAGCTTCCACTGCTGACACGATGCCAGGGTTCCCCCGTGAAATCCCCCAGTTGCATCAGTTCCTGAGCGTGTTCTCCACTCTCGTGGGCGATCTGGCGGAACACCTCTCCCGCCTCTCCCTCGGTCTGGATACTCTCGCGCAGGTACTCCCGGGTCTCTCGGCCTTCCGCTCGAATAATGGAAGGGAGCAAGGCATCAATCCCAAAGAGCCTCCCGGCAATAGCCAGGAGGCGCACCCGTAGAGCCGGGGAGAAGCCGGGCAGGGGAATTCCCTGCTCTTTCAAGAGCTCAGCAAAAACGTTCTGGTGGCGCCGCTCGATTGCGGCCATTCGAGAAAAGAACTCCTTGCGGTCCGGTTCCTTGTCGGTTTGAGCCAGTTGCTGGTAAAGAAAATGAAAGTCGCCTTCATCCTGCCAGTGCTCGAGCAACCTGTCCGCTTCCATTTGATCCAAAGAATAGCAACCATCTCGTCAGAGGTTCAACCCATCGACTGGCTCGCCGCTATTGCCCGCACGAAGGCGTGAATTCAAGGTGGCTTCCTTGGAACAGGCCACAATGTATTTGGTAGGATGATTAAGTGCGAAGAAAGGTGGCTTTAGGCTAAAAGGTTGCACCTGTGACACCCTCCTTGAACATCCTTGATTTCCCGGAAGAGATTCGATTCAGACTTCCAGCCCTCGCGGCCCTGGTAATCATCGTCTTACTTCCCTCAGAAGGAATGGGGGTCCTCCTGTGCCCCTTTTCTTTTCTCTTTGATTTACCTTGCCCTGCATGCGGCCTCACCCGAAGCATGAGTTCTCTCCTTCACCTGGAGTTGGGCAAGAGCTTCTTCTTTCACCCGCTGGGCGGGCTGGTGGTTCTACTTCTGGTCACTTGCTTGTTCACCAACCGCCCCGATCGCCTGGTCTGGAGAGTTCACTTGACTGAGAGATTTCAAATACCTGTTTTCACCTTACGAAATGTTGTTTTCCTGTTTCTGGCCGTCTGGTTTCAGCGGATGGTACTTGCAATGACCGTTTTATAAATTAAGGAGTGTCGAAATGGGGATGACGTTTAAGAAATGCCCTAACTGTGACTTGACCAACCCTGAGACCTCAATGCAGTGTAAGTGCGGCTATGACTTTTCATCAGGGCGGATTACCGAATCATCACCGCAGCGAGAATATGCAAGCGTGCTCACCCGATTGGGCGCCATCTCAATTGACGGGTTGATCCTGCTTCCCTTTTACATTCCCATCTTTGTCACGGTCTCCATGGTAGAAAATAATGCATTGCCTCCGGAGGAACAGATCGTGCCCTCGATTATTCTCTTGGTATTCCTATTGGGATCGGTCATTTTTGCCCTGTGGAACAGCATTATCCGTATGGGAAAAACGGGACAGTCACTGGGGAGAAAGTTTCTCAACATTGCCGTACTGGATGAGAATGGCCAACCCATTGGGACGGGCCGAGCCTTCATGAGAGAGGTCGTCGGTCGATGGTTTTCCAGTTTGATTTGTTATATCGGATACCTCAACGCCTTCTGGGACGCCCGCAAGCAGATGTGGCACGATAAAATGGCCAATTGCTTCGTCTATTATGTAGACGATAATTTTTCATAACTCCCACCCCAAGCCCGCTTTGACTAAGAATACATCGCGAGCTTTGCCATATCGATCGCGAATACCAGACCGTTGTTCAGAGCGTGCAGAAGAATGCAGGGAAGAACCGAGCGGCTTCGTTCATAAAGCTTTGCCAGCAGATAACCCAGCACGAAAATGTAGTAGGGGATCTCTGCTCCAAATAAGAACGCGGCCAGGAACACGTGAGCTGCGGCAAACAACATGGCATTCACCACCAACCGTTCTCTTTCCCGTTTAAAAGCGGTCAGCATGGAAGTGTACAGATATCCTCGAAAAATCAGTTCTTCAAAAATCGGAGCCAGAATGACGGTTGTCAGAAACGAGAGACCCCGCAACAAAGTCGTCTGGTACTCCAGACCTAGCTCGGTGTCTTTGCTGAGAGAGGAAATCAATAGAACAGCAACGGCACAGCCGCCAAAGTACCCCAGAACGGTGTTCAGGTATGGCCCTAGGCGCGAATCAAGTCTAAAGAGATGGCCGGGTAATACGCCTTGGCTTCGGAGGTCCCAGAGCACTATCCCCATTAAGAGAACATACCAAGTAATGATTCCGATCTCTGAGTAAAAATAATACTCCTCACTGAGACCTTCCAGGGTCATGCCATAAGCAAAGCTCAGGACCAGGCTGTAAAGTTGACTGGTGAAAATAGCGAGGGCTATCACCAGAAAAGCTCGGTTGAAGTTCAAAGTGGGAGATCCGATGGTGGGAGAATGGGATAACGATTGCAATGGATCTTTCCTTGTGGGTAGGAGTATGAACTAGAAGCCGTGGACACAGCAAGATCGACACCAAGGAGTCTTGGTGAAATTGGGTATTGAGAAGCGCGCTGACCCAGATTCGATAATCCTTTCTCCAAAGTGGTGTATACTTGTGCCATGCCGATCTTCGAGTACCGATGCAGCGACTGTGAAACAAAATTCGAGAAAATCGTCTTGAGTCAGTCACTCGATATTCAATGTCCCGACTGCAGCTCGGCCCACATCGAAAAGCTGCTTTCCAGTTTCGCCGTCAGTACGGGATCGACCCGCACCTCATCAGCACAAGCTGAACGTGCCTGCGGTCGCGGGAACTTCACCTGAGCGGCCTAGGTCTAGTGGGGCCGTCGGCTCCGACAATCTCCTCGTTGAATCTCTTCTGCAAGTAGTGTCCAGCGCGACCCGGGTTTGTTACACTCCCATCTCTGCATCCCATTCACAGAAGATACATGACACAGGAGCAGAATCATGTGGACCCACAACAATCTCTTGATTGATATTCTGGGATGGATTGGCGCCATAGGTCTTCTAGCCGCCTACGTCCTGATCTCGGCTAAAAAAGTGGAGGGTGATTCAACAAGGTACCAGCTTTTGAATCTGGTCGGCAGCTTCTTCCTCATCCTCAATACCCTCTACTACGGAGCCTACCCGTCATCTTTCTTGAACCTGTTTTGGATAGCGGTAGCCCTTTATGCACTAAGAAAGGTCATCGGCAAGTATTTCCTTTGGGCACGATAGCTTTCGCCCATTGAATCTAGAAACAATACCCGGAAGAGAGGAGAACATCTCATGGCGAACATCCTGCATAGGATTACCATCGATGCTGCGCCCGATCGAGTGTTTGACGCACTGACGCTCTCAGAGGGTCTACAGAGCTGGTGGACCCGGGACAGTAGTGCCACACCTGAAATGGGAAGCGTGGCCGTCTTTAAATTCCTCCAGGGGACGATTGTGTTCCGGATGCGGGTCGAGGAACTTGTTCCCGGGAAAAGGGTTGCCTGGTTGTGTCAGGGAGACCTTCAAGAATGGGAGGGAACCCAGCTCACCTGGGAACTGGAGCCTACTGAGAGTGGCGGGACCGATCTGCGTTTTGCCCACAAAGGTTGGTCTTCAACGGAGGGAGAATACCCGAGGTGCAACACCACCTGGGGCCACCTCATGCATGTTTTGAAGGATTACGCGGAGGGTAAGCCGGTGGAACCGCACTTTTCGGGATGACCCCTCAAAAGAGCGTCCCAGAGGGGGAACCGGATTAAGGCCAGATTCCCCGCTCTAAAGTCACCTTAGCGACCCGCTCGATGGCCAGGACATAGGCTGCAGTGCGCAGATTCACCGATTGAAGGGGCTCTCCCGAAGGATCTTTTTTCTTTCTCTGCTTCTCCAGAGCGTCCAGGGAGTCATTGATCTTCTTCTGCTTGTCGATGACCCCGTCCGTCGCCCGTTGCATTTTGATCTTCAGTTTCTCATTCACTATATCTTCATCCCACTGTTGATTCTCGAAGTTCTGGACCCACTCGAAGTAGCTCACGGTAACGCCGCCCGAATTGGCGAGTATGTCGGGGAGTACCGGTATGCCTTTTTCAAAGAGAATCAGGTCAGCTGCTGGGGTAGTGGGCCCGTTGGCCGCCTCGACCAAGAAACGGGCTCGCACCTGATCGGCGTTATCGGAACGGATCTGGTTCTCCAGTGCCGCAGGGATCAGGATGTCGCAGGGCAAGGCCAGGAGTTCCTCGTTGCTCACGTTCTTGGTATTGGACAGGCCCACGACCGAGCCAGTTTTCTTTTTGTGTTTGCGAGCAGCGGTCGGATCGAATCCCTTCGGCTGGTAAATGCCTCCTCTCGAATCGCTGACGCCCACGATCGAGGCACCCGCTTCCGCGAACAGTTCCGCCGCAATGGATCCGGCATTCCCAAACCCCTGAACCACAACCGAGGCACCCTTCACCGATTCCAGGCCTGGAACGACTCCCCGCCCCAAGGCAATCTGGGTGGCAAAGAGGCACCCGCGGGCAGTGGCCTCGCGACGGCCCAGGGATCCACCCAGATCGACGGGTTTTCCGGTCACCACTCCCAGATTGTTCTGGCCCCGGTGCATCATCTCATAGGTGTCGTAGATCCAGGCCATGGTCTCAGCGTTGGTATTGACGTCAGGAGCCAGGATATCGGTGTGGGGACCGATGTTATCGCCGAGCTCGGCAATGTAGCGCCGCGTGATCCGGCGCAGATCATTGGTGGTGAGAGCCTTGGGATCACAGACGATGCCTCCTTTGGCACCGCCATAAGGTAAATCAGCGACGGCACACTTCCAGGTCATCCACGAGGCCAGAGCCCGCACCTCATCGGCCGTGACATCGGGGTGATAACGCAACCCTCCTTTGCCGGCCCCTCGACTGCGGCTGTGTAGAGCTCGAAATCCGATGAAGTTCCTGACCGTTCCATCCTCGGTCTGAATAGGAAACTCGACGGTGACCAACCTCTTGGGCTTTTTAAGAAACATTCCCAAGCCGGGCTTGAGGTCGGGAAGGTAGCGGGCAGCCCAGTCAAACTGGGCCTGGGCGATGTGGTAAGGATTCAGATCCTCTTCGGGTGGTAGGGCTGCAATAGGTTCTTTTTGTTGTTGTGCCATAGCTTGTCAACTCCTGGGTGAATGGAAATCCGTTTCGCCAATCAAGTCACCTTTCCAGTATAGCCAAAAATGCCAGCATTCAGCAGTACAGTCCCTTACAGAGCGCTATCGGACTCCTTCCCCATACTTGGATGTTTCACTCAGAAGAAGGTGAATCACTTACGGGGGCATCCAGGACGGAGGCCTCATAGTGAGCATTCTCCAGGCCCTCCAGGATCTGCTTAATATGGTCCATCCCCAGGGCCTGGAGTACGAACTCCACCTCGGCTACGCGTAAGGAGAGATTCGTGAAGGCGCGCTGATGGCGGACCTCGATGATATTGGCATTGGCTTCACCAATGACTCGACTGGCCTCTGCAAGTGCTCCTGGAACGTCAGGAATCCCGACGCGGAGTCGTACCAGGCGACCGGAGCGAGCCAGACCGCGCTGGATGATGGAAGAAAGTGCCAATAGGTCGATGTTGCCCCCGGAGAGGATCAACCCAACTTTTCGATCCCGGAACCTGTCTCGATTTTCGAGCAACGCTGCCAGACCAACGGCTCCTGCCCCTTCCACGATCGTTTTCTCGACTTCGACCAACAAAAGAACCGAAGCCTCGATGGTACTCTCCTGGACCAGCAGGATGCCGTCCACAAACTCCTTGACCACAGGCAGGGTGTGGCAACCCGGTTCCTCTACGGCAATTCCCTCTGCAATGGTACTGGTCCCACACTGAATTGGAGTTCCTTCCAAGGCCTGAGCCATGGCCGGAAAGCGTTCCGTTTGTACCCCAAGAACCTCGATGGAGGGCCGAATTCCTTTTGCCGCGATGGCCATACCCGCAATGAGGCCACCCCCACCCACCGGAACCAAAAGCACCTCCAGATCAGAGAAAGTCTCCAGCATCTCCAGGGCGACGGTTCCCTGTCCAGCAATGATCTGCTCATCATCATAAGGATGAACGAACTCCAAGCCCCGGTCGCGCGCAAGTTCCTGGGTGTAGGCACCAGCCTCATCCAATCCGCTGCCGTGAAGGATCACCTCGGCCCCGAGTTTCCGCGTATTCTCGACCTTGACGTTGGGGGTATAGCGAGGCATGACCACGGTGGCGAGGATCCCCAACTGCTGAGCATAATAGGCGACGGATTGGGCATGGTTGCCGGCCGACATGGCAATGACTCCTTTTTTGCGTTGCTTGGAGGTGAGTCCCAGAAGCTTGACCAGGGCACCCCTGTCCTTGAAGGAAGCCGTGAATTGTCGATTCTCAAACTTGAGCCGCACATCGGCTCCCGTGATTGTGGAAAGCGTCCTGGATCTTCTGCAGGGGGTCTTCACCACCCGACCGGCAATGGCATCGGCAGCCTGATAGATCTTCTCTAGAGTAACCGCCATGATTTCCCTTCCGTCCCGGATACTGACAGGCTGAGGTTTATCTTCTCAATACCCCCGATCTGGATGAACCACCCGGGTCATGGTAACCCAGGAGGAGTCCTCGCTCATAGTATCCGAGAGGATTCTCCGGACTGGTGTAGCCCGCACTATGCATAAGTTCTCTACTGCAGCGACGCAATCATTCGGCGTGCGTTGCGCACCGCCTATGTTGCACTCGGTCGACCTCCTCAACGTACTGCAGAGCGTACGTTTCCGGGGGCCTCAGTCGCGCGTGGGGGGTACCCGCTTGCGGGTCGCGCACCCAGGGTCGACGCTTTCGTCACTTCGTGACGAGAACCTATGAATAATCCGGGCTCTGAAAATGCACTCTTTGCGTGCAAGACGCTAAAAGACTTCACCACGCTGCCTGTTGCACGACGTATTCACAACGTTTCCACATTTCTTGTGGAAAGTGCCTTTTTTGGATAGTCTGTAAATC
>SMVA01228114.1_pt1 | contig 10974 bp, 9 predicted proteins | sample 2456451 | NCBI WGS metagenome assembly SMVA01 (sample SAMN11095933, study PRJNA526329) | marine sediment metagenome | biome: Marine sediment; feature: Surficial sediment; material: Deep marine sediment; isolation source: Hadal surficial sediment | place: Pacific Ocean | collected 2014-05 | depth 0-1...
AGCGCCCGCGCATTGTCCGAGCCCATACGCTGGACGACATAGGCCACATAGGTTGCCTCTGATAGCTGGAACAGGGCCTGTATCGGGTCGACGCTCACCAGCGTGTTAAGGCTGCCGCTAGTGGGGCCCACCAGGTCCCCGGTACTGAATTTATTGCGGCCAATGCGCCCGGTTATTGGCGCCAGTATGCGGGTATAGCTCAGGTTGACCTCGGCGGTTTTCAGCTGCGCCAGGGCAGATTGGACGCCGGCATCGGCCTCCAGCTTATTCGCAGTGAGCTGGTCCATTTCCGAGGCTGATATATTGCCGTCCGGCAACAGGCCTTTACCGCGCTTAAAATTGCTGCCGGCCACCGCCTGGTTGGCTTTGGCCCTGGCCAGGTCGGCGCGTGCCCGCGCCATCTGTGCTTCAAACTCGGCGGGATCTATCTCGTAGAGAAGATCGCCGATGTTGACCAGTTCACCCTCACGGAAGTTGTGTGAAAGCAGGTATCCCGTGACCTTGGCCTGGATGGACACATCGTCGCGGGCATGCAGGCGACCCACAAAGGAGGCCTTGGGTTGATAGGGGTCCAGAACAACCGTGTCGACAACCACTTCCACCATCGGCGGTGGAGGTGGCTCTTCCGCGCAACCGGCCATCAGGCACAGGGCAAACACAAAGGTGATACTGCGCACGCTTATCTCCCGGTGAAGCATCCTTGCAATGTAGCAGAGCATACACAAAAATGCCGCCTTGAAGGCGGCATGTCGAAATCGGGATCGTCTACTGGCTGCTGTCTATCATGTAATCAACCGCCGCCGTGACCTCTTCATCGGAGCAGTTGCCACAGCCGCCCTTGGCCATCATGCCGGTACCAGCCAAACCATTGATGCCGCTGTCGAGTAGCACATCCCGGCCCTTGGCGATACGGTCCGCCCAGGCGGCAGCATCACCCAGTATGGGTGCACCGGCGACGCCGGAAGCGTGGCAGACCATGCAAGACGTGTTGTAGACTTCTTCGCCGGAACGGGCAGCAGCACCGGCAGTGTCCGTCGCGGCACAGCTGGCGTCGCCCTGCAGGCAAACTTGACCCGCGGGTTTGATGCGCGCTTCAATTTCGCTGCGTTGCCTTTCGGTCTGTGCCTGTGTTGCCAGGCTGAATACGGCGCTGAGGCATAAAATCACCAGCACTTTCAAAGACTTGATCACAATTATTCCTCATGGGAAGGGCTCTCGGGGAGCGCATTATAGCGAGTTACGGTGTTCGCGGAAACTCACCTGTACTGGTAATTGGCTGAAGACCTGCCTAAGATCAATTTCCCCCAACCGCGGATGATTCGTCATGAAGCTATATACCTTCGATCTCGCGCCCAATGCCCGCCGCCTGCAACTATTTCTGAACTACAAGGGAATAGAATTGGAGACCCAGCAAATTGACCTGGGGAAACTGGAGCAACACGGTGAGGAGTACGCTGCCTTTAATCCCCTGCGCACCATTCCAGCGCTGGAGCTGGCCGACGGCACCCTGCTCACCGAAGTCATCGCCCAGGTGGCTTACCTGGAATCACAATACCCCGAAAAACCATTGCTGGGCAGTACTGATGTCGAACGCGCCCTGGTGCTGAACTGGGATCACCTGATGATGATATCCGGCTTTGCTGCAATCAGGGATATGTTCCGCAATTCGGTCAAGGGCTTCAAGGACCGCGCTTCGACCGGGGCACTGCCGCTGACCCAGATTCCGGACCTGGCGGCGCGAGGCAAGCTGCAGCTCCATGATTTCTGGCCCATGGTCGATACGCGGTTGGGCAAGTCCCATTGGCTGGCAAGTGATAACTTTAGCTACGCCGATATCGACCTCTACTGCCTGGTCGAGTTCTCCGGCTGGGTAAAAGAAGGCATTCCGGATGACTGCACCAACCTCAAAACCTGGCACGAACGTGCCACCGCCGAACTTGCATGAGCACTATTTAAGCCCCGGGGTTGCAGCAGGCACCCTGCTACCGCGCGCCTCCGACCCCAATCCCGGGCTGCACCACACAACTACTTCGTGCGAGAGAGCATATACTCCGCAACCGCGAACCGAGTCTCCGGGTCCAGGTAATCCTGCTTCGGCATCTCCGGATAATCCTCACGCTTCCTGGTCGGGTTGGCGATGTATTCCGCCAGCCCCTGGGGGTTATCCATATACAGCGCCTGGATGATCTGCACCGGCGGCCCGATCATGCGGCCCGTGTAGGTGTGGCAGCCGGCACAAATACCCAGATAGGCAATCTTGCCGCGCTCGCCGGGCTCAATCACCCGTGCCGGCACCGGCGGTAACAGGTAGTTGTCGATGCCGATGGTGCTGGAAAACTCACACTCGGCGAAGTCGTTGACCCCCACCGTCACATAGCGGTGGCGGTTGATAATGCAACTGTCGGTGGTTGGTCCTAACACCAGGATATCCAGGTTGCCGGTCTTTAACTCCGTCAACATGATAGCCTTGATCTCATCGATGGTTTCATAGCCATTGTTATGCATGGTGTTGTTGAGAATCATCAGGCGATCAGCGTTGGGATCAGATTCGGGATCAATGGTGACATTGGTCAGCTGGGCCGCGGTGTTGTGATCCAGCGACATAATGCCCACGGTCTTGTTATTAGTGATGATGTTGCCCTCAATCACCACGTCATCAGCAGCCATGACCATAATGCCGGTACCCGCCGGAATACCGCCCACGGTGGAACCCGGCGCACCAAAGTTTGGCGTGTTGTTATTGGAGATCCAGTTGTTGCGGATGATTACGTCGTAGGTCGTTTTGATCGGCAGTCCCGGGGTGATAAAGACCAGCACGCCGCCGGTGTTGTTGTAGACGAAGTTGCTCTCGACAATCGCGTGGCGGCTGTTTTCAATCTCGATACCTGCGACGTTATCGAACACCTCGTTATAGGCCACATGGGTGTTATCGCTCATACCCACATAGATGGCGGCATCTTCGATACCCGACAGGATATTGTGCTCAATCAGGCCATTCTTGCCCAACTGCGGGAAAATGCCGTACACGCCGGTATCCACAATGATGTTGTCGCGGATCTCGTAGTTGTTACCGGCCTGGCTCATGATCCCGTTACCCTTGTATTGGGTAATGCGGAAACCTTCGACAACGATATTGTTGCCGGAGAACAGGATGGCGTCGTTGAGTACACCCTTACCGTGCAAGGTGGCGCGCTCACTGCCCTTCACAATACCGATCAGGCGAATGCCGTCCTTGTCGATGTAGACGGTCTCGTTATAGGTGCCCGGCATCACGTGAATGGTGGTGCCTGGTTCCGCGGCTTTGACCGCCTCCTGAATGGACTGGCCGTCTTCAACCGTCACCACCACATCAGACATGGGCGGGCCAGCTACAAACTTGCTGCTGCCCTGTTTGGTCAGTTCATTGGCCGCGGATTTCTCCGAGGGCTGCGCCGCGCCACCATAAGCCGCACCTTCACCACCGCCGGTGATAACCGTCGCCGGCCCGCTGCTCTTGCGGCCCAGCTGCATGCCACCGGCAAACGCCAGTACCACCAGCACTATGGCCAGAATTTTTCCCCTGTTCATGATGAATCTCCCTGTTGCTTCCGCCCTGTTATCGCTATTGATTGACGGGATTGATGATCAATTGGAGTGAGACCTGAAGGGACTCTCTCCGGTATCCGTGGTGTAAAACTTTCATCGGTCAGGGTGCGCAGAAAATCCACTACCCGGTCCATCTCGTAATCTGTCAGCTTTGGCTCCCAGATATGCCAGTGCAAGTGCATCTCCACTCCCTCTGGTACCGCGTGGCCCCGTCCCTTGCTATAAAAGCCCACTGTTTCGCGCAGGGTCTCGAAACGACCTGAGTGCATATACGGCGCCGTTTTTTCAATGTTGCGCAGGGTTGGCACTTTGAATCCACCCTTGAGCTTGGCGGCGTTAAAGGTCTTCTCTGCACCGATATCCAGTGGCATGCCCGCCGGCTCCGGTGTACCGATTACGGCGACCTGCTGGTTGGTGAACAACGGCGGCGTATGGCACTCGGCGCAGCGGGCAACGAATGACCGAAACACGTTCATGCCCTCAATTTCTTTCTGGTTGAGCGCGGCGTGATAGCCGTGGGCATAGCGGTCATAGCGGCTATTCAACGAGATCAGCGAACTCTGGAAGGCGGCGATTGCCCGATACACCTGGCCCAGGCTGATTTCGTCCAGTTCTCCCAGGGGGTAAGCCTGGCGAAACAGCTGACGATATTCGCTGTTGCTACTGAGAGTGCGCAGCAAGTTCTGCGGGGTATTGGCCATCTCGTCAGGAGCGTAGAGCGGCCCCAGCATCTGCTCCTCCAGCGATGTGGCCCGGGCATCCCAGAAGAACCGGTTGAGGAAGGCTACATTCCACAGACTGGGTGCCGAGCGAGCACCCTCGTGGCCCGCCACTCCCACGGAGCGCCCACGACCATCGGCAAAACCCTTGTCGGGCTGATGACAGCTGGCGCATGACATTGACCCATCAGCGGACAAAGCCGGGTCGAAGAACAGGTAACGGCCAAGGTCAATCTGCTCTGGCGTAAATCCATCGCGATGCATGGGCAATGACGTTTGCGTCCCTCCGACCCCACGATCCTGCAGGGAGTCATAGAACTGGTACATAGTGCGCAACTCACAGACACCCGCGCCGGTTTTCTCAAAGCCCGGCGGGCACAGTTCGCTCAAACGGAATGCCGCGCCCGGGGCGCCGCCACCCGCGGCACCGGCACCCGGGACGCCGGATCGCTCCGACCCCACAAAGGGGGTCAGGGCGAGCAGCAGGACTGTCAGGATGTGGATTTTCACTGGGAAACGATGTAGCCCATCACGTCATTGATGTCTTTCTCAGAGCTCAACACTTTCGCCATCATCTGCATCTGCTTGCCGTATCGATCATCCGGGTGAGAGCCGCGAATACCCGCCGCAAAATTGTTGTATTGCCGGCGCAAATAGACCGCATCGAGACCGGCCAGGCGCGGTGCATTGAGTGCTGAATTCCCCTGGGCTTTGGCACCGTGGCAAGCGCCACAGGCGGCGTTATACTGGTTTGCACCGTTGCGCTGATCATACTCTACCGCCGCGCCCTGGGCGGGCGGCAAGCTGCCGATATAGACAACCACGGCGGCAATCGAGGCATCATCGGCCAGGGTCGAAGCCATACCACGCATCTGCAGTCCCGGAGCATCTTTTGGATCCGCCCCACGCACCCCTGACTTGAAATGATGCAGCTGGCGCTGGAGATAGTCAGGCAACTGCCCCGCCAGTGCCGGTGAATTCAAAGCGACATTGCCCGCGCCATCAGCCCCGTGGCAGGCCGCACAGGAGGCATACAGTGCCTCGCCCTGTTGCGCCTGAACAGCCCCAACGCCGAGCAGAAAGAACATACTGGAAAAAAGTAAAGCTGCTTTCATCACGCCCTGCCTGGTCATGGCCAGCCCCTGTTATCGATGCCGCATTATGACCCGTACCACGATCATTTCTGCCGGATTTTAAAAATTCGTCAGCTTTTATCGCCCTGGTTCGAATAATGGTTTCAAGCGCCCTCTTCTTGCCGGGCCTTCCTGTAGGCCGTTGGCGTTGTCCCGTAGGCATTCCTGAAGGCGGTATTGAATGAGCTCAGCGAGCGAAAACCGGCATCCATCGCAATCGTCAACACGGGTAAGTTCTTCCCCTGCACATCGGCCAGGCGCTGTGCCGCCTCGGCAATTCGATAGCTGTTGAGAAAATCACTGAAGTTACGATAACCCAGCGCCGAATTGATCGCCTGTCGCAAGCGGTACTGGGGCACGTCCAGCTGGGCTGCCAACTGGCCGATGGTCAGGCCCATTTCTCGCCAGGGCGACTTTTCTTCCATGTGCGCCTTCAGCACCGCCACCAGTTCGGCAGCGACCCGGTCTTCCGATTTATCCTCCGAGCCGGCGCCCGCCCGTAGCCTGCCAGAGCCCGCCGCCCCGAACAGTACCCCGCTGCGATACTGCAATAGCGTGCCATTAATCGCCAGCAGCAACAGACCCTGGATCAGGTATTGCCAGGTGGCAAGCCAGGCCTGGCCGGGGAACAGGATCTCCCGCGAGAGGATAAGAATAAACAGGTAAGTGCCGTTGAGACCCACAAACCAGAATCGCAATCGGCGGCGTGTTTCCACCAGGTCGGTACGCCAGTGTTGTGCCACAACCCACAGCATTAATCCCAACAACAAAAATTCCGCAGCCTGCGGCAGGGTGAAAAAAAACCAATCCAGGCTTAGGCCCTGCGTATCAAACAAACGACCCAGCAGGGGCAGCACCACCGTGTACAGCACCAGGCCCAGTTGCCACCTGCGCAGCTGGAAGTGGTCATCAAAGAGACTGGCACTGAACAGCCAAAACATGCCCGGCACTGCTGTCTGCATGGTGCTGAACAAAACATCCAGCACACCGGTAGACACCAGCGGCGTCAGCAGATAACCCAGAATGGCCAGCAGCAACAGGCAATAGAGCCGCTGTACCAGCCCCCAGGCGGGAACCCGCCAGAGCAGGAGCAAGCCCAACAAGATCTGCGAGAGCCCAAATCCGATGGCGCCGCTGAGCAGGGTACTCATCAAAAATACCAGGCCAGTTGGGCGAACACCGAAGTGCCGTAGCTGATCTCGTAGTCTTCAATGCCGCTGCCAAAGCCACCGTATTCGCTGTCGGATGATCCCACTGGCAGGTTCACCGCACATAACAACTGCCAGTCCTGGGCCACATCGTATTGAGCCACCAATTGCGCCAGCAGCGAGCCGTCATCCAGGTTCACAAAGAGGTTGGGAGTCAGGTGTAACAACGGTGTTAATTCCACCAGTACTGATCCTGCCAGGTAGTGCTCACCCAGGGTGAACAATTCACCGCGGGCCAGGCGCTTGAGCAGGTCAGGGTTTTGCGCCAGGTTGTCGAGGGCGTAGTTTTCGTTGCCCTGGCCGAAACCATTGAAGTAATACTCCACCACACCGCTCATGTTCTTGCCCCCCAACACCCACGACCAGGACCAACTGCCGACCGCGCTCCACACCGTATCATCGGGGGTATCGGTAACCGTGATATCGGCCCGCAGCACCGCCCCACCCCAGGGCAGGGACCCTCCGACCCCAATGATGGTGTCGTCGTAGTGTTCCGACAGCAGCAGATCGTATTCAAACTCACCGCTGAAGCCGTGGTATTTCAGGGCCAGGGAGTTCACCTTGCTATCGGTGTTGTTGTCGATGTCGCGGCGCAACACCCACACCATCTGCCAGTCATCGCCATTTTCCCGCAAATACTGGCCATAGAGCATGTCATCACCGGACTTGTACTCGGTATCCACCGCCGCCGGGTCGAACGGGTTGAGGAAATCCATCGGCGTGTAGATCAGGCCGTTACCCCAGCTCACCGCCTGGCGACCCGCCCGCGCCACCCATTTATCCCGGCGCAACTCAGCGTACAATCGATCCAGCCGCTGGATGACAACCCGGTCATCGTTGTCGCTGATAACATCGCTCAGGTCCATGAGTCGCAGCTTGTCGTCTTGCACCACGGGGGGCAATAGTGGCAGCCCGGGCAACGCCCTTGCCAACTCCAGGCTATCGCCGAACTGGGCGATCAACTGATAATCTGCCCGCAGCGCCCAACCGGTATCTTCGGTGCCAAACTTCAGCCGCAGATCCCCTCCCTGGTCGAGGGCCGGGTCATCGCCAAATGCACCGATCAGACTGTCGTCGGGATACTGCGCCGCAGTCAGTCGCAGCTTGGTATGGCCGCCATCATAAATGTTGTCAAAGGCACCCTCAGCGCGAGATCCGGCCGCCAGCAGCAGGCCGTACAACAGCAGGGCGCATTGCCGCATCAGCTCGCTGCCGATCCAGCCTGGCGACTTTCGTCGCTGACGATGCGGCCGTCGCGCATACGAATCAACCGCCGGGCATAGGCCATCACACCTTCATCGTGTGTCGCTATCACGAAGGTCACACCGTGCTGGAGGTTCAGATCCAGGAACAATTGCATCAAATGTGTGGCCGCGTGACTGTCCAGGTTGGCGGTGGGCTCATCGGCCAACACCAGGCTGGGCTGACTGACAATAGCGCGCGCCACGGCAACCCGTTGCTGCTGACCGCCCGACAACTGTGCCGGGCGCCGATCTTCAATTCCCTCCAGGCCGACCTCTTCGAGTATGGCCCGCGCACGCTGATGCCGTTCGGCGGCGTGCAGCCCCTGTATCTGCATAACGAACTCGATATTCTCCCGCGCGGTAAGCACAGGTATCAGGTTGTAGGCCTGGAACACAAAGCCAATCCGGTGCAGACGCAGATCGGCCAGCGCCCCCTTCGCCAACAGGTCAATGCGCTCCTCGCCAAGCAGAATCTCACCGCTGTCAGGTGTATCGAGGCCGCCCATGGCATTGAGCAAGGTGGTTTTGCCGGAACCGGAAGGGCCCGATAGACAGACGAACTCACCGCTGGCGATCTCCAGTGAAACCTGGTCCAGACCGGTTATGGTCTCTTGCCCCTGGTGAAAGGTCTTGCACAAGTTGCGGCACTTAATTGACGACACTAACTTGATCTCCTCAGGTTTTTCCCAATGCTTCTATGGGGTCGAAGCGCGAGGCGCGCCAGGCCGGCAGAAGACTGGCCAGCAGGCCCAGCACAATAACCAGTGCCGACGTCGCCACCATGTCGACAATGCGCAGCGACGGGTACAGGGTTGTGCCCATACCAAACATTTCCAGGCCGTCGGCAACGCCGGAAAGATCAATACCCGACTCCAGTGGCCGGATCGTCAGTACCGCCAGCAGATTGCCAATAACCAGCCCCAGTGCCAGCAACAAAAAAGACTCCATCAACACCTGGTACAAAATAGTAATGGGCCGCATCCCCAACGCCTGCATCAGGCCGAACTCGCGCATCCGCTCAAACACCGCCATCGCAATGGTATTAACCAGGCCAAAGGACAGTACCGCGAAGATCACCCCGACAAAGATCAGGATCATGCCGTCTTGCACGCGCAACATACTGGCCATGTAGGGGTCGAGTTCGGTCCAGGACAGCAATTCCACATCACTCCCCACAGCGGCCTGCAAACCGGCAAACCAGGGCGACAAATCCCGATAATCCGTACCCAGCACAGCCAGCTCCGATAGCGACTGGCCGACACCCAGCATTGACTGCAGGGTGGCACGACCGACATAGGCCGACTGTTCCTCCTGGGCCTGCAGTTCTGCCTCGAAGATACCGACAACCCGAAACCCCCGCTCGACCACATTGTTTTGCGGATCCTGGGACATCACCACAACCCGCTTGCCCAGACCCGTCTCCAGGCGCTCAACCAGCTTCGCCCCCAGCACCAGCCCACGATCATCCACGCCCTCCAGGGAACGGCCTTCGACAATCGGGCCGGGCACAAAGCCCAGCGCCGCCTCGGTGGCAGGATCAATGCCCAACAACACCAAACCCCGACTTTCCCGCTCACTCGCTATCACCGCCGGCACCCGCAGGCGAGCACTCCAGCCGACAATGCCGGGCTGGGCCAGGGCGTTCTCTAGCTCAGGGCTTAGCCCAGTCATGGAATTGACAATGCTGGGGTCATCCCGATACAGCGGGTGGTGAATCTGGGCATGGCCGGGCAGTACCCGAATGGCACTCCTGATCATGTCGTCTACCATGCCGCGCATCACCGCATTCATGAATATCATGGCCCAGACACCGACCACAATGGCCGACAACATAATCAGCGTGCGCCGGTAATTGCGCCACAGGTTACGCCAGGCCAGTTTAATAATGGCAGCCAGGGGCAGCACGCTATACCGCCCTCATGGCCGTGACCGGCTGCAAGTGCAACAGCCGCAGTGCCGGGTAGATGGCGGCCAGCATAGCGCCGAGAAATACCAAGGAGGGACCCCACAGCATCGACAACAGGGAGACCTCGGGATAGACATAGGCGGGCAGGTTGAATTTTTCACCCATCTCCTCCATGCCGGGATAGGTAAAGCCCGCCACACTCAGGTAGTACGCCAACATCCAGCCAATACCCACCCCGATAGAAAGACCCAGCAGAGACATCAGCGCGGTCTCCTGGACCACCAGGCTGCCCAGCCGCCGCGGCCTGATCCCGAGCGCCAGCATGATGCCAAACTCACGGGTGCGCTCCAGTACCGACATCAGTTGGGTGTTGAGAACACTGAAGGCGACGAGAACTATGAGTATGGCGTAGACAAACCAGGCACTGGTCATATCGGCGCGAATGGCCTGGCGCAAGCCCGGCTGCAAGGTATCCCAATCCAATACCACCAGCTCGCTATCGGTCGACAGGAATTGCTCAATGCGCTGTTGATAATCTGCCACCTGATCGAGGCTTTCCAACTCAAATACAATAGTGTGCCCATGCCCTGCCATCGTAAAAACATCGTCAAAATAGCCTATCGGTATTTGCGCCAGTGAGCGATCAAGCCCTGTCATGCCCGAATCCAGAATACCGACGACACGGGCAATACCGGCAGCAAACGAGCCATCGCGGCCACTGCCAATAAATGTAATCTCATCACCCAGGCCAAGCTTGAGATTGCGCGCCAGCACCTTGCCCAGAATAATTTCCTCGGCATCCACACCACTGAACCAGCGGCCCTCACCGACCAGCCCCGGCAGGCTGGATACCAGGGGTTCGTAGTCAGGCTCTATGCCCACAATCTGAATACCCAGTGAGCGCTCATCGCTGGAGGCCAGGGCAAAGGCGGAAGCCCGGGCCGCCAACGATTCCAGGCCCAGTTCCTCGCGCAGCGCCTGTGCCTTGTCGAGCGCTGCGGGAATAGAACGGCGCATTTTTGGTTTCTCATGATAGCCGCGGTGTTGCACTTGCAGGTGGCCGGTGAACGCGCGCAGAGTGCTTTCAATCATCATGTCGTAACTGCCCAACTGCAGGGAGATCAGGAACACCAGCAGAACATTGGAGAACACCATCGCGCCGACCGTGAGCCAGGTACG
>SMVA01146587.1_pt1 | contig 10964 bp, 7 predicted proteins | sample 2456451 | NCBI WGS metagenome assembly SMVA01 (sample SAMN11095933, study PRJNA526329) | marine sediment metagenome | biome: Marine sediment; feature: Surficial sediment; material: Deep marine sediment; isolation source: Hadal surficial sediment | place: Pacific Ocean | collected 2014-05 | depth 0-1...
CTGTTGTTCCGCTGGGAGTCGACCCAGCCGCTGAGCGCCAAGCGCCTCGCCGCGGCGCTTGGCGGGCTGGTGCTTCTATACCTAGCCGCCGCACTTCTGACCTAGGGCGAGCGCGAGGGCGCGCGCATTCGCGACGTTGTCCTTGCATGACTCGCGCCCACCGCTTCGCGGCCCGTTCTAGGGCTTTCTGCTCAGCCGGGCAGGTGCTTGAGGAAGAACATGAGGTTGGCGGGGCGCTCCGCTAGCCGGCGCATGAACCACGGGTACCAGGCTTCGCCGTAACTGATGTAGATGCGCACCGGAAAGCGCCCGCTGGCGGTGTCGTCTTGCAGGTCGCGCGCGATGCCGTACAGCATCTGGAACTCGAGACCCTGGTCGACGCCGCGGTCTATTGCCAATGCCTTCGCTTTTTCGACGAGCGAACGATCGTGCGTTGCCACCGCCAGTCGTACGCCGGCGGCGCGCGCGTCGTCCTGGAGCATCCTGGCGGCGAGCTGCTCGAAGTTGTGGTCGACTTCGGCCTTGCGGGCGAAGGCGATGTCGTCGGGCTCCTTGTACGCTCCCTTTACCAGCCGCACGGCGGCGCCGTTGCGAACCAGCGTCTCGATGTCGCCGGCGCTGCGTTTGAGGTACGACTGAATGACCACGCCGACATCGGCAAATCGCTCCCGCATCTGCCCGTACACTTCCAGCGTGCGGTCGACGTAGGCGGAGCTCTCCATATCGATGCGCACAAAGATGCCGTGGGTCTGTGCGGCCTCGAGGATGCGCTTGAGATTGCCTGCCGCCACCTCTGTGCCCAGGTCGAGGCCCAGCAGCGAGAGCTTTACCGACAGGTTCGCATCTAGTCCCTCGGCGTGAGTCCGCGCCAGGATCGCGACGTAGGCGTCGGTGGCTACGGCGGCCTCTTCGTCGCTGTGCACGTGCTCGCCCACCGGGTTGAGCGATGCCGACATTCCACGCTCGTTTATCCGCTGGGCGGCGGCCACCGCGTCGTCCAGGCGTTCTCCGGGCATGAAACGCTCCACCACGCGTCGGGTCACCGACCACCCACTGATGCGCCGTTCCCAAGCCGGGCTATCGGACATCTTCAAGATGATGGCGCTGGCAGGATTCATGGTCGGTCAACCGGATGCCAAGAGACTCCGGGAACTCTTCGGCGCCCGTTGAGTTATCCAGGTTAGGATCGTCCTATCAGATGGTGTCCGATCAGCATATCCATGCGAGCCGCACGTCTCCACAGCCAAGCGCCCATTGATACCGAGCCGTTGAGGGTCGAGGAGTGCGATGCCCCCGAGCCCGGCGTGGGGGAGGTGCGGGTGAAGGTGTCGGCGTGCGGCGTCTGCCATACCGATCTGCACATCGTCGAGGGCGACTTGCCGCTGAAGAGGTCGCCGTTGATTCCGGGACACCAGATCGTTGGCGTCATCGAATCGGTCGGCGAGGGGGTGGATGCAGATCGCCTTGGCGTACGCGTCGGCGTGCCCTGGATGTCGAGCTCGTGCGGCGAATGCGCCCTGTGTCTCGATGGTCGCGAGAACCTGTGCGAGCGTGCTCGCTTCACCGGCTACGATATCGATGGCGGATTCGCCGAGTTGGCCGTCGTGCCGGTGGAGGCCGCCCACCCGCTGCCCGGGAAGTTCGCCGACGCGGACGCCGCGCCGCTGCTCTGCGCCGGAATCATCGGCTACCGCTCGCTGCGATTGGCGGGGCTCCGTCCCGGCCAGCGGCTCGGGCTGTTCGGGTTTGGCGCGTCGGCGCATCTTGCCATCCAGGTGGCGCATTATTGGGGCTGCGAGGTCTACGTGTTCACCCGCGGCGCGCCGCATCGCGAGCTGGCCCGGCGCCTCGGAGCCGCGTGGGTCGGGGGGGCCGGAGATACACCGCCCGCCAAACTGCACGCCGCAGTCACCTTTGCGCCCGCTGGATGGATCGTGCGCGAGGCGCTGCGCGTATTGGCGCCGGGCGGCACCGTGGCGATCAACGCTATTCACCTCGATCGAATCCCCGAGCTTGACTACGGCGAGCATCTCTACGGCGAGCGCACCCTGCGCAGCGTCACTAATCTGACCCATCGCGACGCCGAGGAGTTCCTGCGGCTGGCGGCGGAGATTCCTGTGCGAACGACGGTGAAGGAGTTTGCTCTGCAAGACGCCAACCGCGCGCTGTCGGCCCTGAAGGAATCGCGGATCGAAGCGGCCGCCGTGCTCGTGCCCTGACCCGTTGATCAACGCGGCCTCGGCTCGATGCCGAGTCGGACCGGGACTCTTCGCGTGTCCTCGTGTTCACCCGCTTCTCGATCCTTTGAGAAGTTCGGGCTCGGGGCCGACGGCGGCGATCAGTTCTCGAGCAGGATCAGCTTCGCCAGCAGGCTGGTTTCGAGGTAGGGCAAGTTGAATGGCTTGGTGATGAAATCCGCGGCGCCGAGCTCCAAGCTCCGGCGGGCGGTGGCTTCGTCGGCGTTGCCCGACATCGTGATGATGGCGACATCGTCCGATGCGTCGCGCAGAAGCTGCAGCACCTCCAATCCGTCGATTTTCGGGAGTCGGATGTCCAGCAAGACGATCGCCGGACGGCCCTGCCGGATCGCCTCGATAGCGGCCTCGCCATCTCCTGCTGTCCGTACCTCGTACCCACGCCGGGTGAGGAACTTGCTGAGCAGATTGCGGACGTCGGACTCATCGTCGACGACGAGAATGTGGTTGGTACCTTGTACCGGCATAAAACTTGACAAGGATACGCTCTCCAGCATATTAATATATAGCTAAAAGCTCTAAAAAATAACTATACACTGTAAAAATCATTATAGAAAGAGAATCCTAACGATTAGTCAGCACCAATGCTCTAAAGTGACGCCGGGCCAGCGGGTTCCGCACAGAATCAAGCGCGACGCAGGAGTCATACCTACCTCCGCCAATAGCGCTCGGCCCGCCAAACGGTGCCCGCCAACTACCTCTGTCGGCTGGCACCCAAGGATCGCTTGTCTCCGCGCCGCGCTGTGGCGGACCTGTGGGTTCCGGGTCCAGGTGCGATCTAGTAGGAACGGTGCAGCTAGCGGCGGATCGACTCCGGCAGCACGTCGTTGAGCTTCGGTCGTCCGGCGCGCGTGGCGAGCTCCCACGCCGATGCGTAGATCGTCCGCGTGATCTTGAGCATCTTCTCGTAGTCGATCTTGTCGGCGTGGTCCGAGGGACGGTGGTAGTCCTCGTGAACACCGCTGAAGAAAAACGCTATGGGGATGCCGTTGCGAGCGTAGTTGATGTGGTCGGAGCGGAAGAAAAAACGCTGTGGATGATCGACGGCGTCGTACAGCCGGTTGAACTCCAAACCTAGGTACGACTCGTTGACGCCGTCCAGAATCTCGCCAAGCTCTGCACTCTGCACGCCCGGCCCGATGACGTAGACTTCGTTGGGGCCGGTGAGCTCGTCGTTGTCCGGGTTGGTGTCACCCTCCGGGCGGCTACGGCCGATCATGTCGATGTTCAGCGCCGCGACGATCTGTCGTGGCGGCACCGGCGGCTTCTCATTGATGTAACGGGAGCCCCACATGCCGACTTCCTCGCCGGTATGCCAGACGAAGAGAATCGAGCGCTTGGGGCGCTCTCCTTTGGCAAAGGCCTCCGCCATTGCCAGCATCGCCGTGGTACCGGAGCCATCGTCGTCGGCGCCGTTATAGATGGCATCGCCGTCGACCGGGTTGCCGATGCCGACGTGATCATAATGCGCCCCCACGGCGACGTACTCGTCTTTGAGGTCCGCGTCGGTGCCCTCGACGATGCCGACGACATTCTGCGTCCAGACGGTCTCGGTGTCGACGTCGATCTCGAAGCTCGCGGTCGTGCCCAAGGCAAACGGCGCGCCCGGGTTGTCGCCACTGGCGGCCGCCATTACCGTCTCTGGCGTCATCGCCGTGTGGGCGAAGATGGCCTCGATCATGGCCTCGGAAGCGGTGATCGAGGGCAAGGTCATGCCGCCGGAATCGAGCCCGACAACCCGCGTCCTACCTCGCCGCCCGGCCATCTGCACGCTACGCTCCCAACGCTGCAGGGTGCGTCGGTTGGGCACCGTGATCATCATCGCGGCGCCGTTTTCAGACAGATATTGAGCCGGGCGCCGGACGTCGTCGCCGCCGATCTGGTCGCGGCCGACGCCGGGAGGCAGCGATCCGGTGACCACGACAACGGCACCGCTGACATCAATGCCTTCATACGGGTCGATGCCCTGTTGCGGGATCACCCAGCCGTGGCTGGCGTAGATCAGCTCACCGGTGCCGCCACCCGCCGTCTGCGCGGACAGAAAGCCGTCGCCGAACGCGAAGCGCCGGCCGCCCACCTCGACGAAGCTCGCCGTGGTGTTCAACGTGCTGCTCTCCAGCTCGATCATCTGCAGGAAGGTGCCGTCGTCGCCGGCCGGCGTCAGGCCCCAGCGCGACAGGTTCATGGCGATGAACTTGGCGGTGAGATCCAAGCCGCGTGACGGCGCCCGGCGTCCCTCCATCTCGTCGGAAGCAATGAAGAACAAGTAGTCGCGCAGCTGCTCGGCGGTGATCAGCTCGGCGCTGCCCGGGTGCTGTTGTGCCAGCGCCGGAGTGCCGCCAAGTGGCGCGGCGAGCGCCGCCACGAGCGCTGTGACGAGCAGGATTCCGAGGAACGGAAAGAAGGGTGTGTTTCTGCCGAAGCTCGGTGTCATCGTGGGTCTCCTTGGATGGCTGATGTGGTGTGTGCGATAGGGGCGGAGCGGCCGGTCGTGCGCTACACCGCCTCAATTACGATATCGTACTCCGAGTTGTGCTCAAGGCCCTCTGCCACCCGGGAGCGCGCCGCCGCAGGTTGCGCCGGTGCGCACGCGGGTCGTCGTCGGGCACGGATGCACGGGGGTTCGTCGATGTCGGCTAGCAGCTAGCGCGCCGCAGCGATCACCTCGATCTCGACGAGGGCGCCGATCGCCAAGCCGCTGGCAGCGAGCGTGGACCGAGCGGGCGGATCATTGGGGAAGTAGGTCGTCTCCGGGAGTTGTGGATCGTTGGCGAACCACGTCAGGCTCGCGACAGAGCGGCGATGACCCGCTCAGGCGTGATGGGAATCTCATGAAAGCGCACACCGATGGCATCGTAGACGGCGTTGGCGATGGCGGCAACGGTCGGAGGCAGCGGCATCTCACCGCAACCGCGCGGCTGCCCCGGGCTCTGGTTGTCGAGGAAGGCGACCTCGATCGGCGGCGTATCCGACATACGCGCGATGCGGTAGTTGGCGAGCCCGGTGGTGTGAGACCGGTGGCCGTCGATTCTCACCTCCTCCAACAGCGCCGCGCCGATGCCCCAGATCATCGAGCTCTTGACGCCGTTTGTCGCCAACTTCCGGTTGATTACCAGGCCGAAATCGAAGGCGCCGGCGAGCCGCACCATGGTGACTTTGCCGGTGGCGCGATCGACGTTCACTTCGGCGCCGACCACACCGAATTGGCTGCCCCCGTGATTGCATAGGGCGAAGCCGATTCCGTTGCCTTCGGGGGGTCGGTAGCCGGGGTAGTCGACCATCTTGGCGCAGGCGTCGAGGAGGGGAATGAACCCCGAATGCATGACATTTCGGCGGCGAAACTCGATCGGGTCGATGCCCGCTGCCCGCGCCAACACGTCGGTGTGGCTTTCCATGCCGAAAACGCTCTGCACGAAACTGGTGCCGCGCATCGTGGCATGTCGCACCGGCAACCTGGTGCGAAAAAGTCGCATACGGGTGTTCGGGATGCGGTAGGTGTACCGCGTGCCGTTTCCCTCGTCCTGGTAGATATCGATCGTCCGGGCGACGATTCGTCCCTCGGCATCCAGAGCGCTGGCTATGTCGAAGACGACTGCCTCTTTGTAACGGCCGTGCCGGCGTATGTCGTCGTCGCGGCTGTAGACATATTTCACCGGCCTTTTCGTGAGTTGAAGCATGCGCGCGGTTTCCTCACCGACGACGTGGTCGGCTTTGGCGCCGAAGGCGCCGCCGGCGGGCGTGGTGATGACGTGGACCTGTGACGGAGGTATGTCCTCCTGCTCGGCGACCTTGTGGCGCACCCAGAATGGATTTTGATTGCTCAGGCGTAACGTCAGGCGCCCTGCTTCGATGCTGGCGATGGCGGTGTCAGTCTCTAGCGGCACCTGGCTCATGTACTGGGTGAGGTAGGTTTCGCGCACCACCAGGTCGCTACTCTCGAGCGCGTCGTCGACTTCGCCGAAGTTCTCCAGCACCTGCAGGAGCTCGGCGCCGCTGCGGATTTCAGCTTCGCGGTCGAACTCCACCGAGCCTGCGGGCGGGTGCCACTTCGCGTTGAGCGCCTCGATTGCCTTGCGTGCCGCCGGATAGGTCTCGCCGAGGACCACGACCTGGTTGCCGATCTGCTCGACCCGTATGACACCAGGGACGGCTCGTGCCTCGGGTAAAAGGGCCGCCCGTAGGCGGGCGAGCGGAGGGTGGTCGACTGGCGACAGGTAGGCACCGTACACGCAGCCCTCGGGCAAATAGTCGCCCGCGTACATGAGCGTCCCGGTTACGATCGCCTCGGCGTTGACGTTGGGCGTTCCTCGATCGACGTACGCCGGCAGGCGCGAGGCATCGGTCTCCGGGTCGACCTTCAGACGACGCACGCGACCGTCTGCCAGATCGCCGATGCCCACCCTGCGGGAAGGATCCTCGGTATCGACGATCTCGCCATCGCGGTACTCGAGGGCTTCGGGCGGCCCCCCCATGGCTTCGGCGGCGAGCAAGACCAGGTCTTCCTTGATCTGGTGGCAGGCGATCCAGAACGCCCAGGCCACGTACTTCGTCGCCGCGCTTCCGGTGGTTGGCCCATGGTGTGGGCACAAGTCGGTGTCGCCGAGTACCACGTGGACACGGTCTCGAGGGAGCTCGAGGGCCTGGCCGATGAGATCGTGCATCACGGTTGTCAGACCCTGCCCAAGCTCGGTTCTCGAGGTGTAGGCGGTCACCGAACCGTCGGCCGACACCACCAACCATTCCCGTACGTCGATTTCCAGGTCGTTGGGACGACCGCGGGGGTTGTCCGTTGCGGGCGGCATCGTCGTGGCCGCTCCCGGCTCCTCGTCCGTTTCGCGTGGGGCACACCCGACCTGCAACGCGTAGACGAGCGTGGTCCCGCCCAACCCGGCCAGCACGCTGCGGCGCGTTGGGCTCATTCGGCGCCGTCTGCGGCGTTCGGGCTGGCCAGTGCTTCGACCGCCGCGAGGATGTTCGGATAGGCGGCGCAGCGGCACAGATGGCGGTCCATCGCTGCGATGATTTGCTGGCGTGTCGGATTGGGGTTACGTTGCAGTAGAGCCGTCGCGGCGATGATCTGGCCCGGCGTGCAATAACCACAGCCGAAGGCCGTGTGCTCGGCGAACGCCTTCTGCACCCGCGAGACGTTGCCCGGCTGGCCGAGCCCCTCGATGGTGACGATCTCCCGCCCGTTGACTCGCGAGACAGGAAGCCTGCAAGTGCGCTCAGCTCTCCCGCTGATCAACACCGAACAGGCGCCGCAGATTCCTTCACCACAGCCGAACTTTGCTCCGGTGAGCCGCAGGCGGTCCCGCAGCACCCACAGCAACGGCTCGTCGTGCGGTGCGCGCACGTGGTGGTCGGCGCCGTTGATGCGCAGGATGTAGTTGCCTTCCTGCAAGAAAGAGACCTCCAATAAAGCCGGGATGACCCCAGGGTACCGTGCCTTCTCGCTCAGCGGAATCTACCTGAGGCGGGGTGGTTGGCAAACAACAGCGGGGCAGGTCCCTTCTGGGGCCTGCCCCGCGTTGTCGTTTGCGGAGCCGGCGTGCCGAACCCAGGCTGCGCTCTACTGCTGCCCGCCGATCACCGGTCGCGGCCGGTCGCGGTACTTTTGCCACAGATCCGTGTGTTTGCTCGACAGGTCCACTGGGCGGCCGTCGATCCACTCGCTCAGCACGTTGGTGCGGACCTCGAGTATGTCGCCGTCGGTGAGCACCAGGCTGGCGCTTTTGCCGACCTCGATGGAGCCCAGTGCGTCGTCGACGCCGAGGATTTGCGCTGCGTACAGCGTTACCGACTTGAGCGCCTCCTCCCGGGGTAGGCCGTAGCCGGAAGCGACGCCGGCGTGGTACGGCATGTTGCGCAGGTTGGGTCCGCTGCCGCCGTTGCCGCCGGTGCCGGCGATGGCGAACCTGACGCCCGCCTCGTGCAGCTTGGCGGCGCGGGCATAGGCCTCGTCGTAGCCATCGTCGGTGCGCATTGGGTTCGACAGGATGCTGGTGATGATCACCGGCACGTTCTGCTCGGCAAGAAAGTCGGCGACGCGCCAGGCGTCGCCGGAATCGACGAGCACGGTGCGGAAACCCTGCTCGGCGCCCCACTCGACGGCGCGCCGAATGGTGGCGACGCCGGTGGTGTGCAGGAAGACGGGCACCTCACCGTTGATCACCGGAACCAGCGCCTCGAGGCGTGGATCACGCGGGTAACGCGGCCCGCCCGCCGCTTCGGCGTCCTTGGCCTTAGCGTATGCTTTCACCTCTTCGAGCTGTGTCTCGATGCGGGCGAGTTGTTCGTCGGCGCGCTCCGCCACGTTGCCGGCGTCGCCACCGCCGCGGCCGCCGCCAAAGCCGCCCCGGCGACCTCCGCCGGCCCGATACGAGGGGAAGGAGATGTGCAGCGCCGTCGGGGCGACCGAGGTGAGCTGTTCCCAGGTCCAGCCGTCGAGGCGCAGCAGCGCCGAGGTCCCCATGACGAGGCCGCCGCCCGGGCGCGTCAGCGCGTGGGTGATGCCGTTGGCGCGGGTCACCGGGATGGCCGTGGCCTCCCCGTTGACCGCGACTTCGGCGCGGATGTTGGCGTTGAAGTCGCCCATCTCGCGGATGTCGCTGCCTTCATCGACGCTGCCGATCTCGGTGAGGCCGAGCTGGCTATCGGTGGCGATCATGCCGGGGTACAGATGCTGTCCGGAGGCCTCCACCCGGGTCGCGCCGCTGGGGATCTGCGTGTTCGGACCGCCCACCGCAGCGATCTTGCCGCCTTCGATGACCACCACGCCGTTGTCGATGTTGTCGCCGCTCACCGTGTGCACGGTGGCGCCGACGATGGCGATGGTGCCGGCATCGGGCATCATGCTGGCGCGGTAGGTGAGTTGCCGGGCGTCGGGATTACGGGCGATTTCGACGGGCGTTGTTTCGTCGTCGGCTGTTTCGTCGGGGGCTGTTTCGTCGGCGGCTGCGTCGCCACGTCCGCGACCTCCCCGACCGCCGCGCCCTCCGCGACCCGTTCGATCTGCAGTGCTGTCATCATCGCTGTCATCGGCGCGCGCCGCGGCGATCAGCCGGGCGCGCTCGGTCGCCACGTTGGCGAGCATCTCGCGATCGAGCTCGCGGTCGAACATCTTGCGGCCGTCGACGAACGTCATGTCGGGGCGCGAGTACACCGACAGAGGGTTGCCGTTCCAGATCACGAAATCGGCGTCTTTGCCGACCTCGAGCGAGCCCATGCGATCGTCCAGGTTGAGCTGGATCGCAGGGTTGATGGTAACGAACTTGAGTGCTTCTTCTTCGGACAGGCCGCCGTACTTGACGGCCTTGGCCGCCTCCAGGTTCAGGCGCCGCGCCAGGTCCCCATTGTCGCTGTTGAACGACACCACGACGCCGGCATCGTGCATGATGGCGCCGTTGTAGGGAATGGCGTCGTAGGCTTCGATCTTGTAGGCCCACCAGTCGGAGAAGGTCGAGGCGCCGGCACCGTGTGCGGCGATCTCGTGCGCCACCTTGTAGCCCTCGAGCACGTGCTGGAAGGCGCCGATCTGGAAGCCGAACTCCTCCGCCACCCGGATTAGCATGAGGATCTCGTCCTGGCGATAGGAGTGCGAGTGCACCATGCGTTCGCCCTCGAGGATCTCCACCAGCGTCTGCAGCTGCAGGTCGGTCCGCGGCGGTACGTGGCGCTCTTGTTCCTCCTCCGTCAACGAGTTGTATTCCTCCCACTCGAGCTGGTAGTCCTGCGCCGCGATAAAAGCGGAGCGGATGGTCTGCTCCACACCCTGGCGGGTGTTGGGGTAGCGGTTCTGATTGCGCTTGACGTTCTCACCGAGGGCGAACTTGATCGTCGGGACGACGTCCTCGATGAGCAGGTCCGAACCCTCGTTGGCGCCGTAGCGCAGCTTGATGATGGCCCCCCGCCCGCCGATCGAGTTGGCGGAGCCGTGCAGGATCTGCGCCGCGGTGAGGCCGCCGGCGAGCTGCCGGTAGAGCGCCAAGGTGTTGGGATTGAGCACATCCTCGATGTTCACCTCGGCGGTGACGCTGTTGGACCCTTCGTTGATGCTGTCGGCCCCCGAGTGGCTATGGGCGTCGATGAGGCCCGGCGTCATCTGCCGGCCGGTGGCGTCGATTATCAGGGCGCCGTCGGGGGCGTCCAGGCCGGTGCCGATGTCGGCGATCTTGCCGTCGCGCACCAGCATGTCAGCGTTTTCGAGGATGCCGTCGGGCCCTTGCGTCCAGATACGCGCGTTCCGCACCAGAATGACGCCGGGGTTTTCCGCCGTGTTCCAGGTGAGCTCGGTAACCGGACGCTGTTGCTGAGCCAGGGCCAGTGGCGCCAGCAACACCATGACGGCGACAAGCACCGAGATGTTGCAGCGAACATTCTTCATCATGCTTCTCATTGTTGATCTCCGTGCTCGATCGTTGCGTCAATGGGTCCGGGCCCCGATGTGCGTCGGCCACGGACGTTCATGCTGAATCCCTGGGCGCTGAAGCCGCCGTTGAACGAATCGCCGGTCAGCGTCACGTCGACCGTGAACTGGCCCATCGGGATGGTCATCGTCACCGTGAGCTCGTTGTCGCGGAAGCCGATGCTGTCGAATGGCTCGCCGTCGACGGTGCCGCCGTAGGTGCCGGGCTCGCCGCTGATGCGCCAGGTCATGTCCATGGAAAAGTCACCATTGCCCATGGTTACGGCCCAGGTGCCGAGCGGATC
>SMVA01357305.1_pt1 | contig 10963 bp, 9 predicted proteins | sample 2456451 | NCBI WGS metagenome assembly SMVA01 (sample SAMN11095933, study PRJNA526329) | marine sediment metagenome | biome: Marine sediment; feature: Surficial sediment; material: Deep marine sediment; isolation source: Hadal surficial sediment | place: Pacific Ocean | collected 2014-05 | depth 0-1...
CTATCACGCAACCCATCATCCATATAGACGGCAGCACCGGGCTCCAAAAATTCCTGCACCAACGGGATCGTTCCAATGCGTTCTCCATAATCGGCAGCAGGGCCGTCAATTAATACAAAATCTATTTGCACTTGGCCGAAAAACTTCTGGAGTTCCGAATCAGAGACTTGGTAACAGTTTGTGGATATATGATGGAGAATCTTCGGCCCCACAGGTGCATGCAATATTTTGACAAATCGTGCTAACCCATACTTCTCCAATTGATTGGATGTTTTTTGAACATGCGTGGCATCTTGCTCGATACTCAACACGACCGGAAAGGGGGTTGCGGGATATATATCCGCCATAGCCTGTGCCAGGATAATCGTACTCACCCCGCTCCCGAACTCTAAAATTGCCCTTGGTTGTCTGGTTCGAATTTCCCCGGATAAGAATTCAATCGTCTCGACATCTAATGTCCATTCGCCTAATCGCACACCCTCTAAGATTGATTGAAGTTTTGGATCTTTCAGTTGCCCTCCCCATCCGACTGTTTCTCCAGGTATTGGCATTAATGAATCAGAGGGTGCTTGTTGCTCTGCAAAAAGCCTCCGTAACTCTAAACAAGCCGATAGAGGCATCGGCCGTTCATGAAAGGCATGAATCGCGTTCGCCCTAGCTTCCTGGACAGTCATAGATTGATGAGCCTGAATCATATCTCCTTCCAATCAACGAAACACATTCCATTTTCTGCTACCATGGTTTTTGGCAAAAAGCATAGGCACCCATAATGGGAATCGGACTGTCAGGGCTGTCTGGCTCTGCAATACCGTGGCCTGCAGAATAATTTATATGGAACGCTCCTTCGAGATAGATAAATCCTGATTTCGTATGTATGGTTTTCAAGGCATCGGGGGAAAAACGCCAATTATCACGAACATCATGGATAGGAAACATGAATGGCGCCGAAGTAAAGAGATATCCACCGGGACGGATGATTTGAAAAAGAGCATGACTACATTCAAAGGGATCGATGACATGTTCGAGTACTGAAACGAGTATCACCGTATTAAAGGCTTCCGAGTACAGCTTCGGAAGATCCTCAATTCCTGGATCGCCATATTCCGGATTCAGAATGCGGTAATCGGGATCAATGAAATTCCAGGGCCGAATAATCGTGACATAGCGATCAGTTTGATTGGCATGGGGGACAACAATGTTTCTGGCCTGCCCATCGAGTTGTATCGACATTCGATGAGCTTTTTTCACGGAGACTTCATAATCGGCAATGCACGGTTGCTCTAATCCACCGGCATCTAATAACGGTCCCTGGAGGTGAAACGCTTCGTGCAGCCGCTTCATGACATCGATATCTTTTTTCCACATACCGTTTGGAACACTCCACTCTCTTTACATACGATGGTTACCATTTCAGCGAATGTCTACATCAACAACCTCTTCTAATTCATGCGTGTCATACAATCCCGAGCCTTCAGAAGCAGCCATCACGTAATTGATTCCATACAACCGCTTTGATTCTTCCTCAAGATCCGCCTTCACCATCGTTCGAATTAACTCGTGGAAAGACATTCGAGGTTGCCAGCCCAATTGCGTTCTCGCTTTCTGACTATCTCCAACCAATAAGTCTACCTCTGCCGGTCGAGTATACCGTGGGTCCATTTTCACATATTTTTGCCAATCTAAATCAACCGCACCAAATGCCTCCTGTAATAAATCTTTCACGGAATAATGTCTTCCCGTTGCAATGACATAATCCCTTGCCTCATTTTGCTGAAGCATCAACCACATCGCTTCGACATAATCTCCTGCGAATCCCCAATCCCGTCTGGCTTCCAAATTTCCTAAAAATAATTCATGTTGGAGTCCGAGCTTTATCCGGGCTGCCGCTTTGGTAATTTTCCTTGAAACAAACGTTTCCCCGCGCCGTGGCGATTCATGGTTAAACAGAATTCCATTGCAGGCAAACAGGTGATAGGCTTCACGATAATTGACGGTGATCCAATAGGCATAGACCTTCGCCACGCCATAGGGGCTCCGTGGATAAAACGGAGTCTGTTCATTTTGAGGAATGGCTTGAACTTTTCCAAACATCTCACTTGAGGATGCTTGATAAAATCTTGTCTGGATTCCAGAATCCCGGATAGCTTCAAGAAGACGTAGCGTCCCGACACCGGTAATTTCAGTTGTATATTCCGGAATATCAAAACTCACTCGCACATGACTTTGCGCGCCAAGATTATAGATCTCATCAGGTTGAACAGCACGTAAGATTTTATTCAGTGAACTGGCATCATTGAGATCCCCGTATACCAGTTGTAGCCGGGGATTGGGATGATGAGGATCTTGATAGAGATGATCGATACGTCCGGTGTTAAAGGAACTCGAACGCCGCATCAATCCAACAACGTTGTACCCCTTCCGTAACAAAAATTCCGCTAAATATGATCCGTCCTGTCCAGTGATTCCTGTAATGAGGGCGACTGGCGCTTCCTTGTTATTTTCAAGCTGCGTTCCCTGATGAATCATGTCACGATGAGCTGCATTCAACATTTGTTCAAAGTTTTTCTATAAAGGTCCTATGAGTATAGATTCTGTTGATTCAAGTTATGTGCCATTCTTTCGGCAATTCAAGGCAAAGAAATAACTACACCACAATTCAATCGCACGAACATTCGGGTTAGAGTAGGAAAAACTTGCAGCAAAGGGGAAAAATATTCCCGGCAGAAGACGGAGAGAATAATCAGAAACGAAGGGAGGAGTTTCCTCGAAATAGCTGAATGGAATTTCAGATACTACTGAGTAGCGCTCTGATGGCCCACGGCGCGCCCAGACCACGGAAGCAATGTTCAAGTTTGTTAGGAGCGAGAAAGGAATGAGAATTTTTTACTATGCGATTGGCTTCTTGCAGTTTTCTAGTTTCGGAAGATTTTTCAAAATGTTGGGGGTTGCTGACTGAGCATTCAGATTTTCCTGACGGACGGCTTCGTAGAGTTCTTCGCGAAGAACCCGCATATCAGAGGGGCATTCAATGCCGATGCGGACTTGCCCGCCTTTGATTTGTACGAGAACAATTCGGATATCTTCGCCAAGACGTATGGCTTCATCTTTTTTTCTGGTCAATATAAGCATAAGGCCTTCCTTGGCTGAGAATTATCAACTCTCGATTGAGTGAGGTCATGAGTGAGAAATATTTTTTGACACTGAAAACCTCAAAAACAACACCCTGATTACACCGTTGTCGGTTCAGCAACCATGTCTGATTTTTCTTGAACCGCTTCCCCGTCAAACATCAATGAAAATTGTAAGGGAATGGATTCATGTAAAATAATTTGCTTGCCTTTCCGTGTTCGGAGATTCACGACAAGCGGCGCACGAAGATTCGCCGTGGCCTGCTCAGGTTGACCGGAAGGAATGGTCACCACCGCCATAATGAGAACAGGATCCTTTTCAATCACACCCAATTCTGCTAACCCTTCATCGGAAATCTGTGCTCGAAAGTCTGGATCAAGGCAATGCACATCAATGATCACCATCGCCAAATCTGGTTCACCGATGGCTTGCAACCATTGATAGGGACTCTCTTCCGCCACATCCAGAACCACAAATTCCTGGATAGCCGGGAACCCTATCAGTCCGGTTGGAAACGTCAACAGGGTATCTTCCGACACCTCAAGCTCACCAAATCGACTTGTGTGAATTGTCATCATATTCACGTTCTCCTAGAGGTTCTGATTTTTTCACATGCCCTCGTTTCAGAATACATCCGCACAGGACATTACACCCGGCTTCCGGAAAAACAGGGTTCCGCCGAATCATGGTGTTTCAGCACATCCGCACAGACATGAGCTAATGCATCTACGTCATAGGGTTTTTGAATGAACCCCGCCACTCCCTGATTAAGCAATTCTTGCACCGCGTGATTCCGATCATATCCCGTACACAACACAATCTTACTTTCCGAACAAATGCGCCGCAATTCGGCACAACATTCCGAACCGCTCATGTCCGGCATCACCATATCTAACAACACCAAATCCACCTGATGCGAAAATTCCCGGTAAAAGGCCACCGCATCTCGCCCACTCAAACGAATGGTGGTGGTATACCCTAAAAACTCAAGAATGGCTTGAGCCGCCTCTGCCACCTCTTTTTCATCGTCAATAATCAACACATGGCCGGTTCCTTCAGACGGTATGGACACCGGCTCCTCCTTCGTCTGCGAATTCTCACACAGAACAGAAGGAAGGTACACCCGCATCGTGGTTCCCACGCCAAGCGTACTCGTCACACCGATATAGCCATGATGATTTTTGACAATGCCATACACCATCGCCAACCCCATGCCCGTCCCCTTCCCCTGCTCCTTCGTCGTAAAAAACGGCTCAAAGATATGCGCCTGCACATCTTGCGGAATGCCCTCGCCCGTATCGGTGACCCGCACCACCACATAATCACCGGCCTCGAGTCCAGGGATCTGTGAGGCCTGTACAGGAGAAACCGTTTCATTGCTGGTTTGAAAAATGAGTTCACCTTTCTCAGACATGGCATCCGACGCATTCACCGCTAAATTCATCAGCACTTGATACAACTGGTTGGGATCACCCACGACCCATGATTCCTCAGCTAAGAGATCCTCTTGCAACGTAATCGTCTTCTCAACCGTCCGCCTCAGCAGTCCAATGACCTCTTGAATGACGCAATGAATATCGACCGGAACATGATGATGCTTCCCCTGCCGGGCAAAGCCTAACAGTTGAGAGGTGAGCTCCTTGCCACGATGGACAGCTTTCTCAATCACATCACCGGCAATCCACGAGGGATGCTGTTCATCGTCGCGAGCTTTCAATAAGCCGGCATGTGCTAAAATGGCGGTCAGAATATTGTTCATATCATGCGCCACGCCAGAAGCCAATCGACCCACCGCTTCCATTTTTTGCACCTGACGCAACTGCTGTTCTAATGTGGCATTTTCCTGTGCCATGTTCTGACGAACACTCATATCCCTGGCAACCAGGAGTATTTGCCGGTGACCTTGATACTCAACAGCTCGCTCCATGATTTCAACCGGAAGGTCGGTACCATCCTTTCGCCGTAGCTGCGAGTCAGTCCAACCCGGACACACATTCTCCCCTTCAACGTGATTACGCTCCAACGAGACATTGAAAGGAGAGGAGTGAATCTTCTCGAATGACAGACCTATCAAGTCATGGGGAACATACCCTAATTGCCGGGCGCCACTCGTATTAATATGTTGAATCACACCCTGCGCGTCATAAATCACGAGCACATCGGGAAGGATTTCAAATAATTTTCGAAATTGCGCCTCCGATTTTTTGAGATCGCTGGTACGTACTTCAAGAAGACCTTCCACACGAGATAAGGCTTGTTCCCAACGCCATTTTTCACACAAGACCATCAGCGTCAATGGATCACAACTTCTTGGCAGAGACACAACAGACAACGCCATGACACCGGAAGACGGTCGCCTTCCGTCAGAAGCCTCCCTCACGATACACAGAGTCTCAGGATATTTACGCTTACACCACGCCAACAGATCTTCAGTCGTCATATCCGAAACGGGAAGATCCAGAATCACGATATCAGGAGCGGGTAATGCTGACGCCGACTGCAACTGCGTTCCATCTGACCACCCATGAACCTGCCACCCTCGCTCGGTAAAGACAATCCGGATACGTTCGATTTCAGAATCATCTGCAGAAACCATCCAGGCCTGAAAACGTTGTGGCGCCACGGGCTCTTCCAGCAGTTGCCGAACGCGCTGCCGAATCCGTGCCGGCTCTGCGGGCAATGACAGAAAATCCGATGCCCCCATATCTTTCACCAAATCTTTGGCATCCAAACCAGCGTATGTCGCCGACACAATCAACACAGGTGGTACCCGGCCGCCTGAGTTCCTCTGTGTATGCAATAATTCACAAAATTTCCACCCACTGATGCCTGGCAGATGAAGATCCAACACAATCCCGGCAGGAACATGCCCGTCTTGAAGCCACTGCCATGCGGTATCGGCACAGGTAAACCTCATGACAATCTCATAGTCCTTTTCTAGTAAACTTGCTAGAAAATGGAGTTGGATGGGATCGTCATTAATAACAAGGAGAGTGGTCATCATGACGATTCATTGCCGATTGGCGACACCAACAGTGATTCAAACGCGTTCTCCGCCTGCCAATGAAACTGGACATGTTCAACACCATTCCGTCCGTTGTGCTTCACCTCATACAAGGCTTGATCCGCAGCCTGAATCAGCCGTTCAACAGGAATAGGATCAGGCTCCGTCCACGTCACCACGCCTTGACTGATCGTGATCAGTAAATCAACCGGCTGAACTCCAAAAGACTCAGATGAGATAGCCAGCCGAATTCGTTGGGCTAATTGTAGCGCCTGTGTTTCTTCACTGTTGGGCAGAACAACCAGGAACTCTTCTCCCCCATATCGACCAATGACATCATAGGACCGCAAACAATTGCGCATGCGCCTCGCCACCTCGACAAGAACCTGATCGCCCACCACATGTCCGTACGAATCATTGACATTCTTAAACCCGTCAAGGTCGGACAAAATAAGGCTCACAGATTGATGTTCACGGTGAGCCCGATTGATTTCGCTCTTCAGGCTATCCAGGATCGCCCCATGATTGAGAATGTGAGTGAGGGAATCCTGCATGGCTTGAACCCGCAGCGTTTCCCGTGTGTCAATCAATTCTGTTTGCAAATCTACAATACGTTTTGCAGCTCGCAATCGAGCGTCCAGCTCACCTACATGAAACGGCTTCGTCAAATAATCATCGGCTCCCGCATCTAACCCGGCAATCAGATCTTCCAAATTATTTTTCCCGGTCAACAACACAATATAGACATAGGGGCAGTCCGTGCGCGCACGGATTTTCCCGCACAATTCAGGGCCATTGATGCCGGGCATCATCCAATCCAGAATGGCCACATCGGGCATCGTTCCATTCTTCAGTCTCTTCCAGGCAGCTTCCCCGTCCGCATAGGAAATCACTTCGTGCCCCCATTGGCGTAATCGAGACACCACCTTATGGAGGGTTAATGGATCATCATCGACAACAAGAATTTTCATAGCAGTTCGTTTTCTATTGATCGGATACACACAATCCTAAATGAAGCCACCTACACCAACTTTAACCTAAGTTGAGCGATTCTTATGGATGAGATGTTCCAAGACCTTGAGATGACAGGGGTTTTGAAAAACGCAGGCAGACCCTTTCGGTCTGTCGAGGCTTTTCAAAAACGCTAGCACGCAAGAGATTGGTGCAGATTGCCATAAAAAATCGCTCAATTTAGGTTTAAATAAAGTCCAATAAATTCGTTCGAAATTGCCTAGCCAATGTAGCCATTGATGCTTCTAAGGTACCCTGCAATGACGCGAGATCTGATGCCACTTTGGCAAAATCGGCATCTTCAAAATTCGAACGCAATGTTTGGGTATTGAGGGAGACTAACTCCAAGCTGTCCCGAATCGTATCCAAACGATTCACATTTGCGCCAAGGAAGGCACGGGCATTATTCACCTGGGCCAAGGAGTCATTGAACTGCCCGATGGCTTTTTCAATTCCATTCACATCATTGGTGACTAAGGCTTGATGAAAATCTTGCAGATTCGTAAACAGATTCGTCTTCGGACCTGAAAACACCCGGCTTCCCGGGATATTCGTCTGAACCGTCTGGTTATCCCCGATTTCCACATTGATGGCCGCCCCGTCACCTTGATAGATATAGCCCACGCGCACAGTAAATTGATCGCCCGTTGCCGGAGGACCGCCGCCGTCAGTAATTGTGACATTCACCCCGTCAAACGAAAATGCCGCGCCCGAGGTATAGGCATTCCCCGTCGACACCGTTTGATTGGTCGTCAGATTCACAATGTCAAATTGCGTCGGTGAGGTAAATTGAATTTGATACCCATCCGGCTGAAGCGCGGATGGCGTGGCCACTGACACAGCAATCGTGGCGCTGCCGGTATTCATCGTACTGGCTGCACCCGTCACGTTTCCCAAGACAAACGGCTCGGCCTGTGTCTCATGTCCGGCAAAAAGAAACCGGCCATTCAGTTGCGTATTGGCAATCCCCGCCAACCCGAGAAGCAATTGTTGGACTTCTAATGCGGCATTGCGTCGCTCAACAGCCGTATTGGTATCGTTTCGCATCTGAACAGCCAATTCACTGACTCGCTGAAACGTGTTCCCTGCTTGATCCAACACACTGTCTGATAAATTCAATCTTCCAACGCCCTCGTTCACGATTTGCAAGCGACGCTCGGTCGTTCGTAAAATATTGCGAAACTGATTAATCCGTTCTGCTGCGGCCGGATCGTCGGAAGGCCGATTCACACGTTTACCGGATGAAATCTGCTCACTCCGGGACGCAATGCCGCTGCGAAGACTTCCGATAGCCGTAAGCAGTGCATCGACTTGTTGCCGTTCCGTCACTCGCATCTCGTTGCCCCTTCACTCCTGTGATATCCCCTGGCATGTAACTGAAAATTCCTCATTGAATCATCTCTCACCTTATTATCGACCCATATTCAGGACGGTTTGCAATAATTCATCCGCGACCGTAATCATCCGGGCAGAGGCTTCAAACGAGCGTTGAAAGCTCAGTAAGTTCGTCAATTCTTCATCTAACGACACCCCGGAGACACTTTCCCGAAGACCTTGTATTTGTTCAAATTCTAATGTGGTCGTGTTGAGAAGTAATTCGGCTTCCCGTGTCGCACTGCCCACATTGCCTATGGTAATCGTCTGGTAGTCATTGAAAGTCAAATTCCCGAGCGCCGAATGTCGGTCGGTATGCAGGTTGACCAGAGCCAGTGCGTTGACATTATTTCCCGGAACACCAAGAGCCGTGGAGGAGGCGGCAATTTTATCTGTATCCGTTATAACAAGACCAAAGCGTTGAGCTGCACCTTTGTGAACGCTCAGGGTAAAGACATCTCCCGTTGCCGGAGTACCGGTTATCACGGCATCAAGCCCATCAAAGTTAATGGCGACACCTGAAGTATAGGATCCCGTCGTCACAGTAGACCCCGTCGTCGTATTCACAATGGAATAGGCGGAAGGACTTGTAAATCGAACCTCGTAATCCTGGAAGGTCAACAGCGAGGAATTGGCAATCGTGACTGAAGTCCCGGCAGCCGAACCACTATTCACATCACTGGCCACGGGCGCCTCAGGGGTTAACGCCGTGAAAAAGAGATTATTGGTAGAACCATCCAATCCAAAACCAGCTTGATGCTGCTGATTAAATTCCTGAATGAGGACAGCCGCCATCCGATCCACACGATCTTGAAAACTCACAATATCGGCATCTCTCACCTGAAGGAGTCCTCCGATTTTTCCACCTGTGAGTTTCGAAGAAATCGCAAAGACACTCCCATCACTCCGCACAAACGCCACATCGCTCATAGGTGGATTATCGGCATCAGGAATGGTTGATAACGCATTGGCATGATTCCCCGCCACCAGCAATTGCCCACCGACATTAATGCCGATACCGTCGGCAAGTTGAATTTGTTCCACATCAACCAATTCGGCCAACTCATTAATGAGCACCGCCCGCTGATCTCGCAAATCCAGCGCATTGCGGCCACTCGATTCCGATTTGAAAATATTATCGTTTAATGACGCCAGACGAATCGCCAACCCATTCACCGTTTCGACATGACGAAAGATTTCTTGATCCGCACCCAATCGTATCTGGCTCAAGGCTTGAGCTTGAGTGACAAACTCAAGACGCAGCGCTTCTCCTTTGGCCAGGAAGACAGTTCGTTGGATCGGACTTTCAGGATTCGCAGTCACATCGCGCAACGCGTTAAACAATTCCGTCACACTATGAGACAAGCCAGAGTGATCCGTTTCACCCACAATCCCCTCAGCTTGCACCAACAAGGCATGCTTCGCCGCGATCAATCCAAGATCTTCATGCTTGGCGGTCAGTTGATTTTCCAGAAACGTATCAACCTTCCTCCGAATCTGCCCGACCTGAACCCCACTGCCAATGACGCCTTCTGCGGGCCGTGCATTTTCCAATATCACTTCTTGCCGGGAAAATCCCTTGGTATTGATGTTGGAAATATTGTGAGCAGTCGTGACCAGCCCTTGCTGATGAGCTTGGATTCCCGAACGGGCAATATTGAAGATGTGACTAATGCCGGCCATACAGCACCTATCCCCGGAGATGAACCGACCCGGAAACGGAGGCGTACTGCAAGCTCCCGGATCCTTGATACACCGGGCCAGCGCCTAATCCGGTATAAATCAGGTGAATCGCTTCTCGAACCACATGTTGCGTCCGACGAAGGCGCGCCTCGTTTTTTTTGCCTTGCGCCTGGATTAATCGTGATAGCACGCCTAATTCTTGAAGGATCGTCTTGGCAGAAGAGGCTTGCGGTTGCCGTGCCTTCTGCAACCATGCCCCGAACCGTCCCTGATGATCAGATCCCGCAAGTTGATGCAGCACAGCCACCACTTGCTGCTCGTATCGGCACATCGCATCCAACGCTTGCTCTTTTTTTTCCGTCACATCGGCGATTTCTTTTCGATCCATCCCGAGCAGGATACGTTTCTCATCACGAAGCAAGACCATGAATTCGTGAAAAACCGAACGCATCTCTCCTAAGAGCGCCAAAAGATGATCCCAGGTCTCATGGGTACGATTCATCACATTCTCACCCTCCTTTTCAACTCACCATCCTTACGATCCCAGGTTATTGAGAATGGTCTCCCGGGCAATCGCGTCAGCCAGCTGACCCGGCGTCGCCAACTCTTTCCCCTCAGCCAAAGTCTGTTGAATCTGTTGTATTCTGTCAGTTCGAACGTCAGGCAATTGGGCGGCACGGACAGAATTCGTGCGAATGTCCTGTGCCAACCGTGAAAGATCCACAGCATCCGTTGACCCACGGGAAACAGTCTGTGGCTGGC
>SMVA01172764.1_pt1 | contig 10962 bp, 9 predicted proteins | sample 2456451 | NCBI WGS metagenome assembly SMVA01 (sample SAMN11095933, study PRJNA526329) | marine sediment metagenome | biome: Marine sediment; feature: Surficial sediment; material: Deep marine sediment; isolation source: Hadal surficial sediment | place: Pacific Ocean | collected 2014-05 | depth 0-1...
AAGCCTTGACGATGTCCCGCATCGCCCGAGGCTTCCCTCCTACCCAGCGGATCGCCTGCCCGATCTCTATGGGTCATTATCAAGAACCTTTGGTATAAGGACCGGCGTGCTTTGGACCGGACGTACTTCAAGTCCAATCCAGAATCACCTTGCCCGATTGGCCGGAGCGCATGATCTGGAAGCCCTCTTCGAAGTCGTCGATCGTGAGGCGGTGGGTGATGATCGGGGCGATGTCGAGGCCGCTTTGCAGCATCGTGGTCATCTTGTACCAAGTCTCGAACATCTCGCGGCCGTAGATGCCCTTGAGCGTCAGGCCCTTGAAGATCACCCGGTTCCAATCGATCGGCGAGGGCTCGGGCGGGATGCCGAGGATCGCGACCCGGCCGCCGTGGTTCATGGTGCGCAGCATGTCGTCGAGCGCCTGCGGGTTGCCGGACATCTCCAGGCCGACGTCGAAGCCCTCGGCCATGCCGAGTTCGACCATGACCGCGTCCAGGCCCTCGCGGGTCACGTTGACGATGCGTGTCGCGCCCATCTTGGCGGCCAGGTCGAGGCGGTAGTCGTTGACGTCGGTGACCACCACGAAGCGCGCGCCGACGTGGCGGGCGATCGCGGTCGCCATGATGCCGATCGGTCCGGCCCCGGTAATGAGCACGTCCTCGCCGACCATGTCGAACGACAGCGCGGTGTGGGTCGCGTTGCCGAGCGGATCGAGGATGGCGCCGATCTCGTCCGGGATCTCGGCCGGTAGGTGGAACGCGTTGCCCGCCGGTATCACCAGGTACTCGGCGAAGCAGCCCGGGCGGTTGACGCCGACGCCGACCGTGTTGCGGCACAGGTGGCGGCGCCCGGCCCGGCAGTTGCGGCAGTGGCCGCAGGTGACGTGCCCCTCGCCGGAGACGCGCTCGCCGATCTCGAAGCCTCGGACCTCGCCGCCGACGGCCGCGACCTCGCCGGCGAACTCGTGACCGACGGTCATGGGCACCGGGATGGTCGCCCGTGACCAGGGGTCCCAGTTGTAAATGTGCACGTCGGTGCCGCAGATCGCGGTCTTGTTGATCTTGATCAGGACATCGTTGTGGCCGACCTTGGGCTTGGGCGCCCGCTCCATCCAGATGCCCGGTTCGGCCTTGCTCTTGACCAACGCCTTCACGGGCGCCCTCTCCGATCCGTGTCCGTGACTCCTACGCCGAGCGGGTCGTGGTCAGACCACACCGCTGGCATTGGCGCCTGGTGACCCCACCGCCCGCTCCGAAACCGAAGGTGGTGTCGATGAGCCGGAAGTCGTGCAGTCCGAAAAAGCAGAGAATGCGGCCCAGAATCGCCGGCATCGTGCGCTGTCCTCTCTAGCGTGCCCTTCCCGATCTCCATCTTACCCTAAATTCGCCCGAGTCGCGGGCCGAATTCCGAGGCTGAATTACAACGCCGGCGGCGGCCAACCCAGGAACACCCCGCAAAGCAAGACCTCGACGCCGAGATAAACCAGAGTCGTCGAACCCGGCGCCCCATCGACCAGCAGGGAATAGAGCCGGGTCAGGACCAGCATCGCCATCACCACGCCGAGCGCCAGCACGAGCTTGCGCGAGTTCTCGAGGTCCCAGCACGCCCACAGCGCGATCATGCCGAGCGCGGTCATCATCGCGTTGAGGCCGCGCAGATGGTTCCTCGCGTCGGGCGCCTCGGCGATCAGCCAGGTGCGCCCGATCCCGGGCCGGAAGGCGCCGGCCAGGCCGGGACCGATCAGACTGAGGCCGAGCAGGCCGAGAAGGCTGTACAACACGGCCATGTGTGCGGCGCTCATGTGCGGCGTCCTTCCCCCTGATGTGCACAGCGTAGAATTATGCCTGCAACAAATGGCACCCGATATCCGATCGTTGAATTCTCACCACAAAGACACAGCCTTCGCGCCTGTGTGGTGAATCACCCGCTAGGTTACGAGGCCTCCTCGGCGATGTCCCTATCCATGGCGTCCAGGATCGAGGCGGCCAGCTTGACCCCGGTCGCGACCAGTTCGGGCACCACGACATGGGCGCCCAGCTTCTCCAGCTCGTCGGCGTGCGCATCGTCGCGCGCGCGCGCGTGAACCTCGAGATCGGGAAAGATGTAGCAGACCATCGCGACCAATTGCAGCGCCGCCTTCGGGCTGTCGACCGCCACCACGATCGAGCGCGCGCGCTCGAGGTGGAGCGGGTCCAGGATCTCCGGGCGGGTGATGTCGCCGTAGAACACCGGCAACCCGCGCTGGCGCGCCTGGGCGATCCGGTGCGGATCCAGGTCGACGGCGATATAGGGAACCTGCGCCGATTCCAGGCGCGCGGCGACCGCCTGGCCGACCCGGCCGAAGCCGGCGATCACCACATGGCCGTCGAGCGCCTCGGTGTGCTCCGGGATATCCTCGACGCGCACCGCCCCGGCGCGCTCCACGCGTTCGCACAGCGCCTGTCCGAAGCGTGCCAGGAAGGGCGTGGCGCCCATGGTGAGTGCGACCACGACCAGCAGAAGCTGCCCGTCCTCCTTCCCGAGCACGCCCGTCGCCATGCCGACGCCGAGCAGCAGGAAGGCGAACTCGCCGCCCTGCGCCAGCAGGATGCCGAGATTGAGCGCTTGCGCCCCGGCGATGCCGAACAGGCGGCTCAAGCCGGCGAGCAGAACCGCCTTGCTGAGCAGCAGGGCGAGCACCAGGCCGGCGATCATCCAGCCCTCGCGCAGCAGGAGCTCCAGGTCGATGCGCATGCCGACGGTGATGAAGAACAGCCCCAGCAACAGGCCGCGAAACGGCTGGATCACCGCGCCCACCTGATGGCGGTAATGGGTCTCGGCGAACAGCATGCCGGCGAGGAAGGCGCCGAAGGCCATGGACAGCCCGGCCAGATTGGTGAGCATGCCGGTGCAGAGCACGACCAGCAGCGTGAGCGCGGCGAAGATCTCCGGGTCGCGGATCTGGGCCACGGGCCAGAACACGTGGCGCAGGACGATGCGCCCGACGCCCAGGATCGCAAGCACGGCCACCGTCACCTTGAGCGCCGCGAAGCCGAGCGCCGCCGGGATCGAGGGCCCGGCCGCGCCGAGCGCCAGCACGCAGACCAGCAAGGGGCCGACCGCCAGGTCCTGGACCAGGAGGACCGCGAAGGCCGAGCGCCCGAAGCGCGACGTGATGTCGCCGCGATCGGACAGAAGCCGCAGGACGATCGCCGTCGAGGAGAGCGCGAGCCCGGCGCCGATGACCAGGGCTGCCGGGCCGTTCACGCCGGCCAGCCAGGCCACCATCGCGATGACCGCGGCGGTCGCGATCACCTGCGCCGCGCCCAACCCGAAGGCGCGCCCGCGCATCACCTTGATGCGTTCGAACGGCAGCTCCAGGCCGACGGTGAAGAGCAGGAAGACGACGCCGAGCTCGCCCAGCGCCCGGGTCGTCTCCGAGTCGCTGACGAGCGCAAGCCCGGTCGGCCCGATCACCGTTCCGGCGACCAGATAGCCGAGCACAGAGCCGAGTTGAAGGCGTTGAAACACGAGGACCGAGACGACCGCGGCCAACAGGATAACGATGACCTCGAACAGGTATCCGGCCTCAGGCATGGCCTTGCTTTATCGGCTGCTCTGGACGCGCGTTCCGACCTTGGCCGATCGAGCCGCGTTTGTCAGCAAGATTGCGCGCGGCCCGGGCGCGCGCCAGCGGCTGGTATTATGGCTTGGGCGGGCGAACGTCCGGCGAGCGCACGCCCAGGCGCCGCAGTCCGAGCGAGCGAGCGCGCATGAAATTGGCCAGCGCACGGGTGTGCTGACCGGCCGCTTCCAGGGCGAAGCCGCGGTTGTAGTAGGCGCCCGGGAACTCAGGCTTGTTGACGATGGCGGAGCTGTAGTCGGCGATGGCGAAATCGAGGGCGCCTTTGTAGGAGCGCGCATTGGCCCGGTTGAAGAACGCATCCGCCAGATGGGCGAGCGCCAAGTCGCCGCCCTCGATGGCGCGCGTGTAGAACTCGATGGCGAGATCGAAATCGCCGGCGAGCACCGCCGCGTACCCCTTCGTGAAGGCGTCGTAACCGTCGGCCATCGGCCGGTTGAAGGCGGGGAACTTCAAGGCCGACGGCGCCCGGGCCGTGCGCTCGCCGGTGCCGCCGCCGGTCGCTTCGCCACCCAGGAGGACCTGAGCGGAGGGCGCCTGAGCCGGCGCGGTCCGAGCGCGGGGGACCGGGCCCCCACCCGGTTGCACCAGGCGGGCGATCATGTTGTCCAGGTCGAAGCGGGCCTTGGTTTCCTCCGCTGCCGGCGCCTCGGCCTCCTGGGTCTCGGAGGGCGCCGGGGCTTCCGACTCCGGTGTGGGTTCGTGCTCGTGCTTGGCCGTTGGAGTCTCTGCCGCCTCGGGCTCGGGCTCGGTAGGTTGCGGCGCCTCGGCCACCTCCGGCTCGGGCTCGTGTGGCGGGGCCTCGGCCACCTCCGGCTCGGGTTCGGGCTCGGGCTCGACCGGTTGCGGTGCCTCGGCCACCTCGGGCTCGGGCGGTGGTGTCTCAGCCGCCTCGGGTTTTGCCGGCGGGGTCTTGGCTGCTTCGGGTGCGGGCTCGGGTTCGGGCTCGACCGGTTGCGGCGCCTCGGCCACCTCCGGCTCGGGTTCGGCCACGGCCGGAGCCGTTTCCAGTTCGGCGGGCGGCGCGGCCTCGGCTTGGGCGGTGGCTTGTGTGGCCTTCATGTCCGCGAAAGCCTGGACGACCTGGCGCAGCTCTGCGAGCAGCATCGCGCTCGGCACCCCGTCGACCGGCAGGGCGGCGAACTCCTGGTACAGCCCGACCGCGGTCCGGGTCCGCGCGTCGACCACGCCGTCGATCTTTCCCGGGTCGAAGTTCAACTCCGCGAGCAGGCGCTCGAACTCCACCAGTTCCTCGGCGCTCAGCCCGCGCGCGAACGCCGCGCCCGACAGGGCCACGCAAGCCGCGGCGGCCAACAAGAGTCCCTTCGCCGCTATCTGGCATCTCCTTCCCATGGCCCGACTTTAGGCCAAGATATCGCGCCGGGCTACCGCGTGGCCGCTAATGTTCCGATTTTAACACTATCGTTCCCGCCCTGGCGGTTTCGAGTGTTTTCTTGGCGCGGGCGGATTCTTTCGAGGAAGGCTTATACCAAATCTCGTCGATACGAGCCCATTTCATCGCGGCGGATTGGTCTTCCCGGTCACATGGTGAATATTTAAAGTGAACGAAGAAAAAACCATTTTCATTTGCATTTTATCTAAAACTCAATCATAATACTTATGGCTGTGGAAGTTAAATTAGCCACGTGTGGTGTATTAATTAAGACAAGGGCTCGATTTCGCGGGGGCCAACGTCGCGTGGCGGTGTTCTGATCGGCAGACGATCCGCCCGTTTGGGTCGGTCGGTGGGCGCGCAAGGCCGGGTTTTCGACGATCGTGCGGTGAAGGAGTGTTGAGATGGCAACGGAAATGACAGTCAATCTCGAGGTCGTGCAAGATAACGACCAGCGCAGGCCACGCATCGTGGTGATCGGCGTTGGTGGTGCCGGTGGCAACGCCGTGAACAACATGATCCAGTCGAACCTGGACGGGGTCGAGTTCCTGGTCGCAAACACGGATGCGCAAGCCCTGCAGAATTCGCAGTGCGAGCGGCGCATCTTGCTCGGCCGGGACATCACGAAGGGGCTTGGCGCCGGCTCGTGCCCGAAGCTCGGGCGGGCGGCGACGAATGAGACGCTGGGGGAGGTTCTGGCCGAGCTCGAGGGCGCCAGCATGGTGTTCATCACCGCCGGCATGGGCGGCGGCACCGGCACGGGAGGGGCGCCGGAGATCGCACGGGCTGTGCGTGAGATGGGCATCCTGACCGTCGGCGTGGCGACCAAGCCGTTCGACTTCGAGGGCGTGCGCCGCATGCGCGTCGCCGAGGCCGGGATCGCGGATCTCACCCAGTACGTCGATACGCTGATCATCATCCCGAACCAGAACCTGTTCCGGATCGCCGACGAGAAGACGACCTTCGCGGACGCCTTCAAGATGGCCGACGAGGTGCTCTATTCCGGGGTCCGCGGGGTCACCGACCTGGTGGTCATGCCGGGCCTCGTCAACCTCGACTTTGCCGACATCCGCTCGGTCATGACCGAGATGGGCAAGGCGGTGATGGGCACCGGCGAGGCCGAAGGCGAGGGCCGGGCGCTGACCGCCGCTGAGGGGGCGATCTCCAATCCCTTGCTCGACAACGTCTCCATGAAGGGCGCAAAGGGCGTGCTGATCAACATCACCGGCGGCATGGATATGACGCTCTTCGAGGTCGACGAAGCAGCCAACCGGATCCGCGCCGAGGTCGACCCCGAGGCCCACATCATCTTCGGCTCGACCTTCGACCAACGCCTCGAGGGCCGCATGCGCGTCTCGGTCGTCGCGACCGGGTACCAGACCGCGGAAATCCAGCGATCAGAGCCTGCGACGCTGGGCCTCGTCGTCAATGGCGACATGGCCCGGAAATGGGCAACCGAAGCGACCTCGCAGCGCGCGGCCGTAAGTCGGCGGGCCGAGGTACGGCAAGAGAAAGACACAGCGAATAGCCTCGACACGGGGGATGACGGTCCAAAGCGGGACCTCGATGCCGCCGTTGGAAGCGGTTGATCCGCCGTCGCACCCGGTTGACCGGCCCAGTTTGGCGGCCGGTTAGCCAAAGCATATAAGCGAACCAAGCATTTAGCACCGGGCACGCCGCCCTTGCGATGTTCGACACCCGCGGCGATCAATCAAAGCTGGCTTATTATAAGTTAGCTTACTATGATCCCGTCATGTTCAACGAAAATCCGGATCGCAACGTCGGATTTCTGCTGCACGACGTCTCGCGCCTGCTGCGCAAGCGCTTCGACCGGCGTGCCCGCGCGCTCGGCCTGACCCGCGCGCAGTGGCGGGTCCTGGCCCACCTGGCGCCGCGCCAGGGCATCAACCAGACGGCGCTCGCCGAGATCCTCGAGGTCGAGAACATTACCCTCGGCCGGCATGTCGATCGGTTGGAGCAGACCGGCTGGGTCGAGCGCCGGCCCGATCCCGACGACCGGCGCGTCTGGCGCCTGTTCCTGACCGAAAAGTCGCGCCCGATTCTGGACCAAATGGAGATCCTCGCCGTCGAAACCCAGGAAGAGGCCATGGCCAGCCTCTCGGCGGGCGAGCGCCACGGTCTGATGGCCCTTCTGCTCTCCATGAAGCGCAACATGCTGGCGCGCGAAGCGGCGAATTCGGAGACCGGCGAGGACAGCGATCCGACAGCCGAGAGCGAGACGCGCCATGTCGGATGATCCTACAGGGATTTCGAGTCCCGGACCGGCCGATCCCAGACCGGCCAATCCCAGACCGGCCAAGCGCTTGGCCCGCGGGTTGGGGCGGGTTTTGCTCCTGGCCCTCGGCCCGGTCGTCGTGGCCGGGGTGGGCTCCTACTACTACATGACCTCCGGGCGCTACGTGATCACCGAAAACGCCTACATCAAAATGGACAAGGTCGCGATCAGCGCCGATGTGTCGGGCCACGTCGAGTACGTCGGCGTCCAGGAGAACGACTTGGTCGAGAAAGGCACGATCCTGTTCCGGCTGGATCCCGAGCGCTACCGCATCGCGCTCGACCGCAGGAAGGCCGAGTTCGAGGTGGCGCGCGCGGAGGTGGCGTCGCTGCGCGCGGTGTACCGCCAGAAGATGGCCGAGTTCCAGGTCGCCAATCACGACGTCGACTATTACAAGAGCCAATTCGAACGCACCGCGGGCCTGCAGAAAAAGGGGCACAGCTCGCAAGCCAAGCTCGACAAGGCCAAGCGCGACTGGCTGATGTCCAAGCAGACGATCGAGGCGATTCGGCAGAACATCGCGGGCGTCCGGGCGAGCCTTGGCGGTGACATCAAGATCCTGACCATCGAACATCCCCTCGTTCTCGAGGCCATCGCCGACCGCGACCGCGCCGTGCTCGACCTCAAACGTACCGCCATCCTGGCCCCGCAGGCCGGCACCGTGTCCAACATCGAGCTCCAAATCGGAGAGTACGTGGCAGCGGGAAAGCCGGTGTTCAGCATCGTCAGCGCCGAACCCCTGTGGATCGAGGCCAACCTGAAAGAGACCGACCTGACCTATGTGCGCGTAGGTCAGGCGGCCCGCGTCGAAGTCGACGCCTATCCCGACCGCGAATGGCCGGCCACGGTGGTCGGCATCAGTCCGGCGACGGGAGCGGAATTCTCTCTGCTGCCGCCGCAGAACGCCTCCGGAAACTGGGTCAAGGTGGTCCAGCGGCTGCCGGTCCGTCTGGTCCTGCAACGCCGGCCCGACGACCCGCCGCTACGCGCCGGGATGAGCGTCAGAGTCGAAATCGACACCAAGCACGAGCGCGTGCTGCCCGGCTTCATCGACTCGGCGCTGGCCTGGGCCAAGGGGCAACTCTAGCGACCTCGCGGCCCGCCGCGCCCCACCGACACTTTGATCGAGCGGTCCGGTTCACGCGCCGCTTGGCGGGCAAGCGCCGTGATCGGGCCTTTGGTATAGGGGCCGAAAGGACCTCGCATGACGGCCACCGACGCTGCCGCCGCCCCGACGACCCGGCTGAGCCGGACCTGCATCCTGATGACCCTGACCATGGTCACCATGCTCTACGCCATGACCGTGACCATCGCCAATGTCGCGCTGCCGAAAATGCAGGGCTCGCTGTCGGCCACCCAGGATCAGATCGCCTGGGTCGTCACCTTCAATATCGTCGCCGCGGCCGTGGCCACGCCGATGTCCGGCTGGCTCGCCGCCCGGCTCGGCCGCCGGCGCCTGATGATATTTGCCGTGATCGGCTTCACCATCGCCTCGTTGCTGTGCGGGCTCGCGGACTCGGTCGGGGAGCTGGTGTTCTACCGCGTTCTCCAAGGGGCCTTCGGCGCGCCGCTGGTGCCGATTTCACAGGCCATATTGCTCGATACCTATCCCCGGCATCAGCACGGCACGGCGACGGCGGTCTGGGGCGTGGGCGTGATCCTGGGTCCGATTATCGCGCCATCCCTGGGCGGCTATTTGAGCGAGGCCTATAGCTGGCGCTGGGTTTTCTTCATGATCGTGCCCTTTGCCTGCGTGTCCCTCATCGGGGTGTTGATCTTCATCACCGATCGGGACCGCGCGCGGCGCGTCCGCCTGGACTGGACCGGCTTCCTCGCCTTGTCCGTCGCCATCGCCTCTTTTCAACTGATGCTCGACCGCGGCGAGCGCAACGACTGGTTCGCGTCAACCGAGATCATGATCGAAGCGGGCCTCGCGCTGAGCGCTCTCTACGTGTTCGTCGTGCACAGCTTCACGGCCTCCAAGCCGTTCCTGGACCCTGCGTTGCTGCGCAACCGGAATTTCGCCCTCGGGCTGCTCATCGCCCTGATATTCGGCATGCTCAACTTCACCCCGATCACCCTGCTGCCGACGCTGTTGCAGAACCTCCGGGACTACCCGGAATCGATTATCGGCCTCATCCTCTCGGCGCGCGGCGTGGGCACGCTCGCCGGCTTCGCCATCATGATCTTCGCCAATCGGCTGGACCCGCGCATACCCTTGGCGATCGGCTTGGTGCTGCAGGCCGTCGCCGGCTGGGCCATGGTGCACTTCAGCATCAATCTGACGACCTGGGGGGTGATCTGGACGACCGCGCTGCAGGGCCTCGGCGTCGGCTTGATATGGGTGCCGCTCAGCATCATCACGCTCTCGTCGCTCGACTCGAAACAGCTGCCCGACGGCACCGCGATGTACCATTTGCTGCGCAACGTCGGCAGCAGCATCTATATCTCGCTCAGCATCGCGCTGGTCATACGGACCTCCAAGATCAGTTACGCCGGCATGGTCGAGAACATCTCGCCCTTCAACGAGAACCTGATGCTGCCCTGGGTGAGCGGCGCATGGGGTGTCGGCAGCCAGTCGCAACTGATGGCCCTGAGCGCCGAGACCATGCGCCAGGCGACCATGATCGGATACCTCAACTCCTTCTACCTCTTCGCGGTCACCGCCCTGGTCGCGCTGCCTTTGGTCTTGTTGGTCCGATGGCGGCCATGACCGCAGGGGGCGGGCCATCCCCGGAAAGATCGGCTCGCACCGATGTCGACGTTCGAGCTCGCGGGTAAGCAAGAGTCGCCCGGGCGCGGCATCCTGTGGATGCTGGCGACGGGCATCTGTTTCGTGAGCATGGACGCCCTGTCCAAGCACCTGTCCCAGGACCTCCCCGTGCTCCAGGTGGTCTGGGCGCGCTACATTTTTCACCTGTTGATTCTCGCCTTGGTCCTCGGGCCGCGCCTGCCCCGGTCTCTGCACACACAGCGCCTCGGGCTTCAGCTCCTGCGTTCGCTGCTCCTGCTGGGTGCCACCGGCTTGGTCTTCGCCGCGCTCAGCTTCATTCCGCTGGCCGATGCGAGCGCGATTCTGTTCGTCGCCCCGATCATCGTGACCGCGCTCTCCATGCCGCTGCTCCGCGAACGGGTCGGGCCTCACCGCTGGGCCAGCGTGGCGGTCGGCTTCCTCGGCGCAATGGTCATCATCCGCCCGGGCAGCGCGGCCATGGACCCAGCGGCGCTCCTGGCCTTGGGCGGCGCGGGCTGCTTCGCGGTCTATCAGATAACCACGCGGATTTTGAGCGCCACCGATGCGCCGCTGACCACGCTCGTCTACAGCGCCTCGGTGGGCGTCCTCGCCTCCAGCGCCGTGGTGCCGTTCTTCTGGGTCACGCCCTCGCCCGAGCAGTGGATCGCCATGATGGGCCTCGGGTTGTTCGGCGGCCTCGGCCACTTCGCGCTGATCAACGCCCTGCGCGTGGCGCCGGCGGCCACGGTCGCACCCGTCGGCTATGTCAACCTGCTCTGGGCGATGCTGCTCGGCTACGCGATCTTCGGAGACCTGCCGGATTCCTGGACCCTGGTCGGCGCGGCGATCGTTGCCGGAAGCGGCTTGTACATCGTGCGCCGGGAAAAACGCCGCGGCGGCGCGAGCGGCGGCGGCTA
>SMVA01141964.1_pt1 | contig 10961 bp, 10 predicted proteins | sample 2456451 | NCBI WGS metagenome assembly SMVA01 (sample SAMN11095933, study PRJNA526329) | marine sediment metagenome | biome: Marine sediment; feature: Surficial sediment; material: Deep marine sediment; isolation source: Hadal surficial sediment | place: Pacific Ocean | collected 2014-05 | depth...
CAGGATGCCGTACTTGTCACAAATATCGCGAATGCGCTGCAAGTATCCTTGTGGTGGAATCAACACGCCAGCGGATCCGGCAATTGGTTCAACGATGACCGCAGCGATCGTCGATGCATCATGCAATGCGACGATGTTTTCCAGTTCATCGGCCAGGTGCGCGCCCCATTGTGGCTGGCCCCGGGAATAAGCGTTTTCCTGCAGATTATGTGTGTGCGGCAGGTGATCGACACCCGGCAGCATCGCACCGAACATCTTGCGATTCGCGGACATGCCGCCGACAGAAATACCGCCAAAGCCAACGCCGTGATAGCCGCGCTCACGCCCGATCAATCTTGTTCGCTCACCCTGGCCGCGCAAACGGTGATAGGCCAGTGACATCTTCAGCGCAGTATCGACGGCCTCGGATCCTGAATTAACAAAAAATGCGTAGTCGATTCCATCCGGCGCCATCGCAGTGAGTTTGTTCGCTAACTCGAATGCCATCGGGTGACCAAGCTGAAACGCCATCGCATAGTCGAGCGTTTCCGCCTGCTGCTTGATCGCTTCGACGATCTTTGGATGGCAATGCCCGGCGTTACAACACCAGAGTCCGGCGACAGCATCGAGCAATTGTTTGCCGTCATGCGTCCAGCAATACATCCCCTTTGCGCGGGTAATCAGTCGCGGGTTCTGTTTGAAATATCGGTTTGCCGTGAATGGCATCCATTGTGCTTCCAGGTCCGGCAGATCGGTATGCAGTTGTCTTACAGTATTGTCGGTCATGTTCTTGTCTCCAGTGCATGCAGAGAGATTCGACCTAATTCGAATCTATCTCAAAGTATTTCTTTCAATCGGTAATAAAGCATTCCCAGCGCCAGCGCAGGATTGGCGAACCACTTGCCACCCGGAAGCTTGATGTGACGTATACGCTCAAATACATCGCAGCGCTGCCGCACCCTGCAGATGCGGATAGTCGGTTTGCCAGTTCACGGCGGCGGCGTAGTAAGACTTTGTATGTTCGCTGGTTTCGTGCATAGCCTGCCAGCGTACTGCAAGGCTGATCAGTTAACAATATTTAAACAGTTGAAAATAACCCATTGAATTCATTATAATGAAGGTCAAATTCGTTAATTAAAGTTAACAATTCAACACAAAATTCAGCAATGGACAATATCGGCCTCAGATTGAAGGCATTGCGCACCCAACGCGGCCTGTCGCAACGCAAGCTCGCATCGCGTGCAGGCGTTTCCAACGCGACCATCTCCCTGATCGAACACGGACGAACCGACCCGTCGATGGGCCTGATGAAGCGTATCCTGGAGTCGCTGGACGTCTCTTTTTCTGATTTTTTCGCAGCCGATTCCCGGGTTGGAGAGAAATACTTTTACACACACGACGAACTCAGTGAGATCAGCAGCGGACCAATCACGTTCCTGCAGGTCGGCAGTGAACTCGGTGATGGCCAGTTACAGATTTTGTACGAGCGTTATCGCCCGGGCGCGGACACCGGCCAATCGAAACTAAGCCATGAGTCAGAAGAAGGCGGCATCATCCTGCAAGGACGACTCGAAGTCACAGTAGGCGATGCAGTGCAAATACTTTCCGCCGGCGACGCGTACCGCTTCAACAGTCGCATACCACATCGTTTCAAAAACGTAGGTAACGAAGACTGCCTGATCGTCAGCGCCTGCACGCCACCAAGCTTCTAGAAAACCGGGGTCGAACCGAAGTTTTTCCCTGTTACCTGAAGCTGTTAGCAAACCAGGTCCAAAACTTCGGTTCGACCCCGGTTTCTACCTTCCAAAGACCCACCAGGTGAACCCCCAGCGGTCATGGGCAGCATCCTGTAGTGGCGAGACCAGCGCGAGTTTGCCATCGGGCAGGAAAATCACCGCAAGGTATTCGCCGGCCGGTGTTTGCACCGGCGTTTCTGTGTTTTCCAGCCATGCAGAGATAGTGAACAGGTCGGAGCTGCTTACTGTCAGTTTCGATTCGCCTGCGGTTGGCGTTTCAATGAGAGCCACTCTCGCCGACAGTTTTTTACCGTCGTTTACAAACCATGTCGCCGCCAGTCGTCCAGCCGCGCCGGCGACCATGTAGGGGAAGAACGCCACGCCGTCTTCGTGCGCAACATCTTCCACTTGCCACGATTCGCCGTAGTCGTCGGACCAGCCCAGCTTGACGATTTTTCCTTCGCTCCAGAGATGCCAGAGCCTGTGCTTCTCACTCCAGGCCAGTGGCTCGACCCAGCGAGCGACTTTTTGCGGATCGTTGAGCGTCGGATCCCAGGACAACCTGGCTGGCGGTGGGTATTTGTTCCAGCTCTGACCGTTGTCCCGGCTGACAGCAATCAGGTCAACTTCGGCTTCGTATTTATTGGCGGATGCTGAAATCGGCGAAATGCGGACAGCGATATCTCCTTGCGGACCAATTGCCAGGTGACTTGACCCTCCTGCGGAATGGAGTCGCTTTTGCTCTGTCCAACTCCTGCCGGAATCCGGGCTGATGCTGTGCCGTACGCCGCCACCGTCATTCCAGATCACATGCACCGTCCCGTTCGGCGCGACTGAAATCCAGGGCCGGTCATCGAAACGGGTTGCAGACAGCATGTGCCACTGCCAGGTCTCGCCGACATCGTCGCTGACGCCCACGGCAATGTGCGTACCCGCACGTGTACTGCGATTGAACCCCATGGAAAGAAAATACAGCGTGCCATCCGGGCCGATCGTCAGGTCGACATCTGAATTTCCCTGCGCACCGTCAGCCGTCGAGCCAACATCAACCCGATCCCATGACGCACCATCGTCATCGCTCCTCCACAGCAAGGGAGGCGCAGTCCAGTCAGTGCCAGTAACCTGAGAAGGATAACCCGCAACAAACAATGCGCCACTGTCGTGTCGCACCAACATGGGCTCGCGGGCCAGTGTATCCAGGTGATCGCTGCGCGTTATGAGCCGCAAAATATTATCGCCAGCGGCAGAGTTCGCCTGCAAGATACCCACGAACATGATTAAAGCGAACAGCGCAATACGCCGCACGCGTCTCACAACGCCGAGGCCAGTCACTAATAAACTCATCCCCGGACTATAGGTCGAGAGCTACGACTGGCGCAAGAAAGTATGCAGCTGATGAGCTGACAATCTTTACTCAATCGGAACACCGGCCCACATTGAGCTGCCGGAACAAGACGCGACCTCGTTCCAGGCTTCATTAGCTTTTGGCAAGTCAGCGTCGTTAGCCGAATTATCAACCCAGACACCCCAGGTCTTCGCATCCGCAACAACCAGGACAAATCGAAAATCGTCATCTCCGGCATTCGCTGCAATTGGGAAGCGCAAGAGGACATTGAAGTCTTCGCCACCTTCAATTTTCTTGGCCGCCTCAAGCCAGATCGAAGATACTGCTACGACATCAGCGCCGGTCTTATCATCGTTTAATTGACATGCCCAAATTTGTATTATGTTGTCCGCGAGCGCCGGAGCAGCAAACAGGAACGATAGAGATATAACTAGCGCAGTAAGTATTCTTTTGTTCATTATTTTTCTCCTGTGGGTCATTCGTTAAGTCTAGAAGATAGAATTCTGAACGCCAGTCGTCATCGCTTTCCGAATCGGCCGAATCACGGCCATGCTGGTTACAGGCAATGCTTAAGAGTGATATTGATTACGCGGATTGCTGTCATAGATTTGCAGCGAGTCACGAAGTAAGCAGCCTGCCTGTCATGCGCGAAATGGTTCGCGAAAACTTTCTTGTTTCCGCGATTTGGCCAGGGCTAGCTGTCCGGGCGATTGGCATACAGATTAATCATTTCCATCGCCAGCGTCGCACCGGCCAATGCGGTAATTTCACCGACGTCATATGCAGGTGCGACTTCAACCAGATCCATGCCAACCAGGTTGATGCCAGCCAACCCGCGGATGATTGATATCGCCTGATGCGTCGTTAGTCCGCCGCAAACCGGGGTGCCAGTGCCTGGCGCATAACTCGGATCAAGGCAATCGATATCGAAGGTCAGGTAAACCGGTCTGTTGCCAAGGTGTTTCTTTGCTTCTTTGATGACAGCATCGATGCCGTTTTCATGCACCCATGGCCCGTCGAGAACATTAAATCCAAGCGTGTCATCGTTGGTCGTACGCAAGCCGATTTGAACAGAGTGTTGCGGATCGACAATACCCTCCTTCGCCGCATGCCAGAACATCGTGCCATGATCGACACGACCTTCTTCGTCTGCCCAGGTGTCGCTGTGGGCATCGAAATGCAGCAGCGACAATGGCGCGCCGAATTTCCTGGCATGCGCTTTCAGAATTGGGTAGGCGATAAAGTGATCGCCGCCAAGCGTTAACAATGCCGGACCGGCATCAATGATTTTCTGCGCGTGTTCCTCGATTGCAGCCGGCATCAATTCCGGGCGACCAAAATCAAAAAAACAGTCGCCATAATCAATGACCGCCAGTTTGTCGAGCGGATCAAACGTCGTACCGTAAGGTCGTTCCCAGGCCATAATCGTCGATGCCGCGCGAATCGCACGTGGGCCGAATCTGGTGCCAGGCCGGTTCGTCGTTGCCGTATCCAGAGGCACGCCGGTAACAACGATGTCGACGCCCTCCAGATCCTGCGTGTACTTGCGGCGCAAGAATGATGTCGCGCCCGCATAAGTCGGCTCGCTGATCGTGCCGTACAAGCTGTCGCGTGTAAGGGCGAGATCACCCGTTTTCTTGACTGTCATATGCTTCTCTTTACGCGGCCTGCCGAATAGATTGCTGCGTCAGGTCGAGGCACTTCCAGGCTATTTCGACCAGCTCGTCGGCCTGCTCATGCGTTAGTACCAACGGTGGTGCAACGACGACAGATTCACCCACCGCGCGCATGACCAGACCGTTATTGACCAGGTGATCCCGACATATTGTACCGGCACCAATATCCTCGTCGAATCGCTCCAGAGTGTCCTTGTTTGCTACCAGCTCAAGCGCACCCATTAGTCCAACCATGCGTGTTTCGCCGACGATCGGATGTTCCGCCAGCGCGTGCCATTTCTTCTGCAAATACGGGCCAATGTCGTCACGAACTCGCTCGATCAGTTTCTCCCGTTGCAGAATGTGTATGTTCTCGATTGCCACGGCGCAGGACGCCGGGTGACCTGAGTAAGTATAGCCGTGATAAAACTCGCCGCCCTTGTCGATTAACACATCACCAAGTCGATCACCTACCATCACTCCACCAAGCGGCAAATATCCTGACGTGACACCCTTGGCGAAGGTCATCAGGTCTGGCTTGACGTCATAGTAGTCTGCGCCAAACCACTCGCCGAGCCGACCAAAGCCACAGATGACTTCGTCAGTGACGAGCAATATACCGTAGTCATCGCAAATTCTCTGGATCTCAGGCCAGTAAGTATCTGGCGGAATGATGACACCGCCGGCACCCTGGATCGGTTCGGCAACAAATGCTGCGACCCGCTCGGCACCAAGCTCCTCAATCTTTCTTTCCAGCGCCCTGGCGGTTTGCAAACCGAACTCGTCGGCAGAAAGTGTCCGATCACTGCCAAACCAGTACGGCTGATCAATATGTGCAATACCACCCAGGGTACCGCCCTGCTCGTGCATCGGTTTCATACCACCCAGGGCTGCGCCGGCCACCGTTGAGCCATGGTAGGCATTATCGCGGGCAATAATAAATTGCCGCTCCGGCTGATCCAGAAGATCCCAGTAGCGCCGCACCATGCGGATCATCGTGTCGATGGATTCAGAGCCGGAGCCGGTATAAAAAACACGATTGAACTGCGGCTGCGTAATTTCCATAAGTATGCGCGAAAGTTCGATCGAGGGCGGATGGGCACATTGAAAGAAACTGTTGTAGTAAGGCAGCTTACGTAACTGCCTGGCTGCGGCATCCACCAGTTCATCCCGGCCATAGCCCGCGTTCACACACCAGAGTCCCGACATGCCATCAAGGATCTTGTTGTCATCCGCGTCATAGATGTAGACGCCATCCGCCCTGGTGATGATGCGACTTTTCTTCGCACCCAGATCCTTGTGATCAGTGAACGGGTGCAAATAGTGATCACGATCAAGATCTTCCCACTCGGAACGTGAGCGGTTTTCAACAACTGCCATGGCGCTACCTCATGCGACCTCAAGCGGTCGCGCTTGTTAATGCGCAGATGCTAGCGAAGACTGGGTGTTACGTCATCCCGACTCCACATCCTGAAACTCACAGTTTTCACTCAGACGTTGAACATCAGGACTTCGCGCTCCCAGGGGGTAACTATCTCCTGGAACTCGCGGCATTCATCACTTTTAACCGCGCAAAACAGAGTGACGAATTCGTCGCCAAGCGTCTTGCGCATTGCCTCGCTCTTATCCAGCGCGTCAATTGCCGCATACAGGAATCGATGCAGGCTGAACGGCAATTCGTAAGCACTGCCCACAATTGGCTGGTCAGGTTTGACGCCCTCAATCATACCCAGATAGCCGCAGGCCAGCGATGCAGCAATTGCCAGATAAGGGTTGACGTCGGAACCGGCGATGCGATTTTCGACGCGTCGTGCTGTTGGCTCGGAATCAGGCACACGCAAGCCTACTGTTCGGTTGTCGACCGCCCAGGCCAGATTGACTGGTGACGCCCAGTAACTTAAGAAACGCCGGTACGAATTGGAATACGGTGCGAAAAATAATAATGCCTCCAGCATATATTTTTGCAGGCCACCGATATACGACATGAATAATTCGCTCGGCTCACCGTCTTCTTGCGAAAATATGTTCTGGCCGTTCTTGTCCACAATGCTCTGGTGAATGTGTAATGCGCTGCCTGCCTCATCCGAAACGGGTCGGGCAAGAAATGTGGCGTGCATCTCATGTGCAATCGCTGTTTCTTTCACAGTCCGCTTGAAAATTAAGACCTGGTCGGCAAGTTCAATCGCATTACCGTGCAGGAAATTGATTTCGAACTGCGCCGGACCCATTTCCTGCGACATAGTATCGATGCTTATGTTCTGCGCCTCACAATGACTGTAGACGTCGTTGATGAACGGATCGAAGTCGTTCATCGAATCAATGCTGTAGGGTTGTTTCGTTGTTTCAGTGCGGCCTAACCTGCCCTCCGGCGGTTGTACTTCCTGATTGGCATCCACGTGCGCATTGATCAGGTAAAACTCAACTTCAGGCGCGACCACCGGTGTCCAGCCTTTCTCCGCGTAGAGTTGTAATACGTTGCGCAATACTCGCCGCGGTGACGTCTCCACGGGGGAGCCGTCTTTGTGGAAACAGTCCAAAAAAATCGATGCTGCCGGATCCGATGCCCACGGTACAGGTCGAATGGTCGAGAAATCGGGAGTCAGAAACATGTCCCGATCCTCTACGTTGTCTTTATTGTCAACGTAATTGCCCGAAATCGTTTGCGCAAATATGCCCTCGGGAAGTTTTAGCTCACCAGTGCCGAATTTGTCTGCCGGTAACAATTTGCCGCGAGCCGCGCCGGCCATGTCCGGCACGAACGCTTCGACATCCTCAATTTTGTGTTCTTTCAACCAGGATTGAATATCGTCTTGTGCACTCACATATCACCTGTTTTTTTGGGCTGCATACGCCCGGCACGCATCGCCAAATGCAGCGAATATCGCCATTGAAAATTCATTTTCGGTCACCCGCCATTCAGGGTGCCATTGCACGGCGAGCGCAAACGCCTTGCTGCCGTCAACGCGAAACGCCTCAACCAGACCGTCATTGGCGACGGCCTCGACGGTAACACCCTTCGCCAGTCGGGCAGCTCCCTGACCATGTACTGAATTCACCGTTACCGTGTCTTTGCCTGCAAGTTTGCGCAGCAAGCCGCTTTCCACCAGGTGTACCGCATGCGCCGGGCCGTATTGGACGTCCAGCGGATCGTCCTTGTTTTCCCTGTGATCCTGATAACCCGGCTGCTCGTGTACATGTTGGTGCAAGGTACCGCCGAGCACAACGTTTAACTCCTGAAATCCTCTGCAGACCGCAAGGAGCGGCACGCCGGTTTCCAATGCCTGGGGAATCAGGTTGAGAAACGTCTCATCGCGATGCGAGTCGTGCAACGTGCCCGTGCGACTGGCATCACCTGCATAATGCTGTGGTTCCACATTCGAGGCGCTGCCGGTCAGAAAAATACCGTCCACCTTTGCCAGAATATCATTGCCATCAACGCTGTCGCCGAGCGCAGGAATAATAAACGGCACAGCATCAGCGCCGTCTCGTATCGCGGTGATATATTTTTCCCCGACCACATGAAACGGGTGCGGATCCAGAACGCGCCGGTCTGCTGAAATACCAACTAGCGGCCTGGGCTGCATGGATTACGGCTTCCTGAACAACAAGGTATAACGATCGGTATTGCCGGTCACGGTACGTCGCCCTACTTCGAAACGTAGTTCATCGTCCGGCCGGTAGTGCAGATCGCTGTAGTCCACTAACTCGAATCCTGCGGCCTGCACTTCCAGGATAATGTCTAGGGCGTCTGTTCGCCGGCGGTTTTCATTGGTCAAAGGCTCCATGTGCCGCTTGGTATGATCGATCACACCATACAGACCGCCGGATGCCAGGGACTCAAATACTGCCGCATTGATATTGGTGCGCCCCTCAGGCGTAAAATTGTGCATATTGCGAAACGTCACCACGAGATCGAGATCGCGCACATCAAAATCGAAAGGTGCAACATCTCTGGTGCCAAACGGACCGGTTCGTTCCAGCTCAACGCCAATTTCCAGCATCTCGATGTGGTCGAAGCCACTTTGCGGTTGTAGATTCATGCGCACATTGTTTATTCCAATGGCGACATAAAACTCGCCGTTTTCTCTCAGCACGGGCGCCAGAATTTTCGTGTACCAGCCGCCGCCCGGTAGCAACTCCATGACGCGCATATCATCTTTCAGCTGAAAGAATGCCAGCGTCTCGGGTGCCTTGCGATTGCGATCGCGGGCAACATCGGCCTCGGTCCTGATATCTGCCGCCATTGCAGCCTTGATGCTGGCCTCGACATCATTGTCCTGTGCAAACGCGCATAAGCTGTTCAATATGAGCAAGCTGGCTATTATCATTCGCATTTCTTTTGTCTCCCGGTGAATTGCCCGATTGCGGACGGCGCAAGTCTACCGCATTAGCAGGGTTTGACCAGCGTGTGAGCAGCGCGTTTGTTGATATTCTAGTGATATGCAAAAGTTATTGTCAGGAGCACACACAGAATGAAGTTGTATGGCTATTACCGCAGCAGCGCCAGTTATCGCCTGCGAATTATTCTTGGACTCAAAAATATCGAGTGGCAAAATTATCCTGTTCATCTCGCCAAAGGCGAGCAACTTGCTCACGCGTTCAGGGCGATTAATCCTCTGGGGCTGGTGCCGGTCCTCGATACTGGTGAGTCCGTGCTGTCACAGTCTGCAGCGATCGCCGAATACCTGGAAGAAAAGTACCCGCAGCCGCAACTATTGCCGGCAGCAGCAGTTGATCGGGCGAAAGTACGTGAGATGCTTGGTACGATCGGCTGCGATATCCACCCACTGCAAAACCTTCGTGTCCTCAAGTATCTGCGCGCCGAATACGGCCAGGATGATGAAGGTGTTGCGGCCTGGTGTCGGCAGTGGATCGGCGATGGCTTCGCCGCTTTCGAAAAGATGGCGCTGGAAAGATCAGCCAACGGGCAATATTCGTTCGCTGAGAATCTGACCCTGGCGGATGTCTGGCTGGTGCCACAAGTTTATAATGCGCGGCGTTTTGGTCTGGACCTTGACCCGTATCCCACCATCGTCTCGGTAGACAGGCATTGTCAGTCGTTGACCGCTTTCGCCGCTGCGCATCCGGACAGACAGCCAGACGCCCCACAAGAATGATCCTGGAGGTTGTTAGTGCTCCGGATTGAGTTTCGCGGCGGTCCTGCAAAGCGAGGCGCCAAGTTCTGCCCGTCGGGCAGCGTTCAATCGCTGCGTTGGACCACCGATGGAAAGCGCTCCCTGCACATCCCCAAGCGCGCCGCGAATGACCGTCGCAATAGCGGTGAAGCCCTCTTCAAGCTCATCAACGCTAACCGCATAACCGCGCCGCCTGATTTCCGCCAGCTGTGCCGGGAACGCATCCTTTCGTACCTCTGTTTTAGCTGTCAGCGGTCGCAGGTCCTCATGCAGGCGATCAATGCCGGATTCGTCAAATGCCAGCCAGACTTTGCCGGTTGATGTCGCGTGAATCGGCCAGCGCGTGCCGATATTTCCGGCGGTTCCAAGCACGTGACTGCCGGCGACTTCGTCGAGAATCAGCATACTGTCCTCGACCGGCACCTCAAGCGTCGCCGTCTCGCCGGTCTCTTTGGCCAGCATACGCAGCAGCGGACGCACACGCCGTCGCAGGTCGTTACTCGAGAGCGCCTGTACGCCGAGCGCCATCAATGCCGGACCTAGGCTGTAAGCACTGGTGGCGGCGTTTCTATCGATGAGTCCCTCACTTTGCAGCGCACGCAGCAGGCGGTGGGTCGTGGTCTTGTTCAGGCCGGAGGCTTTGCTGAGTTCAGCAAGCGACATTTCGGGGCGCTCATTACTGAATATTTTCAAAAGCCTGACGGCGCGGAGCGCAGCCTGGGCGCCCTGTGGAGGACATGGTTGATTCATGGAGATGCTGCCATATTATGATTTTATGTTTCACATTATGGCGAAACTGAGGAATTTATGCGATCGCGCAAACGAAGTCCGTATCGCTTGCCGATACTCTCATTTAGGCACAGACTCGACGTATGGGTGAAATGACCATCGAGCCTTGCGGATCGGGGCATTACAACGCAATCGTGCAAATTTATAACCATTACGTCGAGCAGTCGCACGCCACGTTTGATGAAGCCCCTTTCTCCATTGGCGCGCGAGCACCGTGGTTTGCACTTTTCGCCGAGGATGGTCCCTACCAGCTCCTGGTTGCGGCAAAAGACGGCAACGTACTCGGTTTTTGTTGCAGCACACCGTTCGGCGTCAAATCCGG
>SMVA01009137.1_pt1 | contig 10959 bp, 5 predicted proteins | sample 2456451 | NCBI WGS metagenome assembly SMVA01 (sample SAMN11095933, study PRJNA526329) | marine sediment metagenome | biome: Marine sediment; feature: Surficial sediment; material: Deep marine sediment; isolation source: Hadal surficial sediment | place: Pacific Ocean | collected 2014-05 | depth 0-1...
CCCTCGCCGGCCAGAATCCACCCATCGCCGTCCGGCTCGGCCGACCACCGCGGATCGAGCAGCAGTCCGCCGCAGGCGCGGTGCCGCCCTTCGCCGCTCAGCTTGTCGGTGATCACCAGGCCGCCGTCCGCGGCGACCGCGACGTGCCGTCGGTGGACGGGGCGGCCGGGCAGGTGGGCGAAGCCGCTGTGCGTCGCCGAGGCCTCGAACGATCGATCCGTGAATTCGGCGCGGACCTCGGCCGGCAGGGCCCGGCGACCGACCCGAAAGATGTGCCAGATCTCGCTGGAGTCTGCGCCATCGAAGCAGACGGTGTTGTGGGCCGCCGTCGACCGGTCGTAGCGGCGTCGATCGTCGTCGTCGTAGCCGTGGGTTCCCGGATCCACGAAGAGTCGGCAGCCGCGGAAGCTGCTCTCGAGGGTCAGCGTATCGGCATGCCCGTGGCCCGGAACGTGGTCCGGGCCGATCGGACCGACGTCGAAGAATACGCTCCACGGGTCCCCGTGCCACACCACCAGTCCGGCATCCGCAAACAGCCGCCCGCCGCGCGGTCGGGCCACATCGGGCGTCAGCCCCAGGCCGGCGCCCAGCTCGAGCATGCGCTGCGGGTCACACGCGGCGTGCAGCCCGCCGTCGTTGAGCAGCGGAACCAGGCCGTCGGGATGGCGCACCCAGCGCAGGTACTCGGCCATACGCCGCCAGGCCTGACGCAGCAAGTCGACGACCGCGCGATCCTCCAGCAACAGCGCGAGCGACAGGACGTCCTGCATGACGTGAATGTGGTACATCGGGCTGCGCTCGAAGTGTGCGCCGTCGGGCAGGACTTGCTCGACGATCTGCGCCGGAACTCGCGTCGATGCCGTGTGCAGCCATCGACGAGCCCGTTCCCCGTCGAACAGGCGGCCGGCCCACGCCAGACCCACGAGGTCTCGCAGCAGGTGATTGCCTCGCAGATCCCACTCGAGGTGATCGTGCAGGTAAGTCGCTTGCAGCCAGGCGCTGCCGAGCATCCGCGGCTCGAGCGCGCTCCAGCTCTTCGACGGAGAACCGTGCAGCAACAGCAAGACGCGAATCCACCAGCTCAGGCGCGTCGCGATGGCGAAGCTGTTCCAGGCCAGATCGCGGGAGCCCCGCTGCATCACGTCGCAACGCTCGATCCAATCCAGCACATAGTGCTGTAGCAGCTCACCGGCCTCTCGGGCCAGGACGGAATCACCGGCGGCCACCTGGGCCAGGCCGGTAGCCCAGCCGTGGTAGTGCAGCGTGATGACCCACAGGCGGTGCGAGGTCGGATTGCCGAGCTGCCAGTCCGGCCGCTCGCGACCCAGGTCGACCGTGTGGTTCAGGTGGCCCAGCCGACCCTCGGACAGGGTCCGCACCAGCTCTTCGTCGCCCGCGTGCGGCGAGTGGAACAGCGGTATGCCGGGCAACGGCGCGGAGCCGGGGCCCAGGCCCCGGACGGCCGGGCAGCGCCGGCGTGTTGGTCTAGCGGGCCATCTGCGCCGGGCCATGGCCCGGCAGCGCCACAGCAGTTGCGACAGGCGAAGGTGCCGGACGGTGCGGATCAGCCGGGGCAACGTCCTGGGGTTCATTGAATCTCGAAGGGGACGCCTTCTCTCAGACTCCGTACGGCAAGAATGGACGCGACCGACACGGCGCGAAGCTCGTCCCAGGGAATCGGAGCCCGCCCTCCGCCGGCCAGCGCCGCGGAGAACGCCTCGATCTCCGCGCGGTGCCCCTTGTCCTGTTGCAAGAATTTCTTTGCGGTCCGCTTGCCGCCGACCGACGTCTCGACGCGGCGGAAGTCCTCGATGACGGCGACGCGCCCGCCCCCGAAGACCTCGATTCGCTCCTTGGGATAGGCCGCATCTCCCCCGGCGAGATACGCGACGCTGCTGATCGAACCGTCTGCGTGGCGCAATGTCAGGAACGACTGGTCGTCGGTGATCTGCGGCGCGAGTGGGCCGCCGATCGACTCCGCGAAGACGCGGACCGGCGGCGCGCCGATCAGGTACGTTGCCAGATCGATCGCGTGACACGCCTCGCCGATGATGCGGCCGCCACCCGTCTCGTCGTCCTGGACCCAATGATCCGCCGGGATCGCGCCGGAGTTGAAACGCAGCGCGACGGTCAGCGGGGCGCGGACTCCCGAGAGGAACTGCTTGACGTAGCGCGCGGCAGGAGAAAAGCGGCGGTTGAAGCCGACCATCACCAGCGGTGCGGCGTCACCCGCCGCGCGCAGCACCTCTTCGATCTCATCGATCTGATCGATGCGCAGCGCCAGCGGCTTCTCGACGAACGTATGCTTGCCCGCGCGCAATGCGCGCAGGACCTGCTGCGCGTGCTGGTCGTGTCGCGTGATGACGAACACCGCCCCGACGTCCGGATCGTCGTACACCGAGTTCTCGTCGGTGGCGATGCGGTCGAAACCCCGCTTTCTGCCGGCGTGGCTCGCGTTGCCGCCACCGGCCGAGCACAGCACCACGGGATGCAGCCGATCGTCCCCGGTGAGAATCGGCAGCAGGACGGCACGTGCGAAGTTGCCCGCTCCCAGGCACCCGATGCCGACCCTGCGGCCCAGCCCCGGGCTGGCCAGGCGGATGCTCCCGCGCCGACGCTCGGCGTCGACCCCGGGGTATTCGAGCACGATACCGAGGAACGGCTCGCTGCCCTGCTCGATCAAACGGTATCCCTCGAGAGCGCGCTCGATGGGAAAGCGGTGGGACACGAGCGGCGTGGGATCGACGCTCCCCGCCGCAATCTGATCGAGGAAGGCCTGCATGTTCCGCTGCTCGGTCCAGCGCACGTGGGCCGCCGGGTAGTCGTGACCGCGCTCCTCATAATTGGCGTCGTAGCGCCCCGGCCCGTACGAGCAGGAGACGACGAACTCGGCCTCCTTGAAGAAGAACGGACGACGCGGAAGGTCGAGACCCACCGCCCCGACGGCCACGACGCGGCCCTTCTGGCGAACTGCATCCGCAGCGAGCTCGACCGGCTGGTTGGAGCTCGTCGACGCCGCGATGACCACGGCATCGGCCCCGAGTCCGGCGGTCGCGGCCAGCACCTCGGCCGCTCCGAGATCCGTGCCGGCGTCCTGTGCGCCGAGCTTGCGAGCCAGCTCGCACCTGGCCGGATCGAGATCGGTGCCCAGCACGCGGCAGCCGCTGGCCCTGAGCAACGAGACCACGAGCTGGCCGACGAGCCCCAGTCCGATGACGAACACCGTCTCGCCCAGCGCGAGTCGGGCCAGTCGGACGCCCTGCAGCGCGATCGCCCCCAACGTGGCAAACGCCGCCTGCTCCATGCTCACACCGTCGGGGATCCTGGCGCACAGATGCTTCGGCACGCAGACGATCCCGGCGTGCGGACCGTTCGACGTCACGCGCTCTCCCGGTTTGAACTGCTGCACGCCGCTGCCGCAGGCCAGCACCGTCCCGGCGCAGCTGTAGCCGAGATTCATCGGCTCATCGAGCTTTTCCTGAACCTGCCGCAGCGTGTTCAGCAGACCCTCATTGCGCATCTTCTGCATGACCCGCCGCACATGGTCCGGTCGCTCGCGGGCCTTGCCGATCAACGATTTCTTGGCCAGATCCATCACCATCTTTTCGGTTCCGGGCGAAATGACCGAAACGGCGTTGGCGATCAACAGCTCACCGGGGCGCACGACCGGATCCGGCAGCTCAATCACGCTGAGCTTGCCGTTGCGGATGTTCTGGAATACCTGGTGCATCGTCAGTGGCGGGTCTCCGAATAGGGTTGGAGGACGATCGAGCTGCCCTGCTCCACCGCGGCCTTGGTGGCCAGAAACAGCTCGGCGGTTTCCCACATGTAGCGCACATCGCGCCCGGCGAAGGACGCACCCGCCGTCGTGGACATGGCGTAGGACAGACCGATCGTACGCTGGTGCCCGTGATCGCGGAACAACGCGTGGTGCCGACGCTTGCGTTCCACGTTCTCGATGCACAGGTGTTTGAAGTCCGACATCGAGATCAGCACGTCGCCGCGATGAGCCGAAAACCGCTCGCGTACACCTTCGAATGTATGGCCCTTCGAAGAAAATGTGATCACCGCGACCGAGCCGTTCTCGAAGGCGTAGTTCACCACCAGGTCCGAATTCGATTTCCGCAGTTGCGTCGGATTGATCAGGATCGGGTGACGATCGTCGGCCGGCATCAGATTGTAAATGAAGTCCGTCCAGTGGCAGAGGTTCCCCAGAATGCGCCCACCCTCGCCCTCGTCGTGGTACCAGTGCCCGGGCGCGATGTCGTGGCCCACCACGAACCAGTTGTACACCGCCGGGCCGCTCTGCGAGTCCAGCGCCCGCTTGATCTTGGTTCCGATGGGGCTGTAGGGCCGGTTGAACCCGAGATTGACCCGCCCTCCGGACGCTTGCATGGCGCAGTGCAGGCGCCGCAGCTGGTCTTCGTTGACGACGTGCGGTTTTTCGATGTGTACACTCTTACCGCGTTCGAGGCAGCGGATCGCGTACTCCGCATGCGACGCGTGATTGGATGCGATGTAGATCAGATCGATCTGCTCATCCTCGATCAGCCGCTCGGCCTGATCGGTGTAGTAGGCCAGATTGTAGCGTTCGAACAGCGAGGCCGCGCGGTCGATGTTGCGGTCCATGGCCCCGCGGATCACGCGGCCCTGGTTCCTCCTGAGAAAATAGGCGACGACGCAGTAAGCGAAGGTGCCGCAGCCGATGATGCCGATGTGGCGCGGATCGTCTTTCGAGATGCTGGGGATCGATGGCAGCCGGGTGTACGTCTTCTTCTTGTGCAGTTGCCCGCGGACCTTGACCAGCGTGAACAGCGGTCCGTAAAGACGGATGTAGCGCAAGATCTTGCGCATCTTGAACAGCAGTGGCTGCCGGATGTAGTCCATGGGCTTCCCGTCGCTCTCGCAGGCTTCGCGGCGGAGGGGGCAGTGCACAGGCTATCACGCCGTCAAAGCCCTTGCGCGATTGGCCACCGTCTCGATCAATCGGTAGAATCGCGCCGCGCTCTCGCTCCAGCGGAACTCGGCCACCCGCCTGCCGCCACGCTGTATGAGTTCGTCTCGCAGCTCCCGATTGTCAAGCAGCCGGACCACGGCGTCGGCAAACTGCCGCACGTTGCCGGGCTGGACCAGCAGGCCGGCGTCCCCCACGACGGCGGGAATGGCGGTGCAATCGCTGGCGACCACCGGGCAGCTGCGGGCCATGGCCTCGATCGGCGGCAGTCCGAAGCCCTCGAACGGCGAGGTGTAGAGCAGGCACGCAGCCCGACGGTAACGCGACTCCAGCTCGCGGGCCCCGACGAAACCGAGCCAGCGCACCCGCTGCGCCACTCCGAGCCGCTGCGCGAGCTGCCGCTCGCGCTCGAAGCGTCCGCAGCCGGCCACGCCGAGCGTCCAGGGAACGGCCGGGTGACGGGCCACGAGGTCGGCCAGCACGCGCACCAACATCTCGTTTTCCTTGTAGGGCTCCTCGGAGGTCACGGCCAGGAGCTCGGGCTCACCGTTCCACTCGGACGGTCGACCCGCCGCGTCGAGGACCTCGTCGGGCAGCCCGTTGGGGATCGCGTGGTTGCGCGCCCGGCTGGAGGGCCTGATCTGCTCCGCTTCGTTTCGCAGATAGTCCGAGATGAACACGCTCGCCGCAGCGCGGTCGAGGGCCCGCCGAGCGCTGAACGCCTGCAGCAGGTTCTTGGTGCCGCGCCGCCACGAGCGCCAGAGCGACCGGTGCTCGAACAGCAGCAGACTCTGATGGTGAACGATCTGTGGCATCGCGCAGCGCTCGATGGAGAAATTGGTGCTCAATGCAACATCGCCACCCGTACGGGCCATGCTGCGGCCCAGCGACAGGTACTGCAGCGCCAGGCGCCGCGGCAGCGCAAGACCACTGGCGAACGGGATGACACGAACCTCCGGCCGGCACTGCCGGATGCGATCGATGAGGCTCGGCTGCGACGCGTGCACGGTGATCTCGAGCTCGGCGCCCAGCTCGTGCCACGCGGCGAGATAGCCCAGGAGCACCGTGGCGCCGCCACCGGAGTAGTTCGTGACGGCGTTGATCGAGAGCTTGATCATCGATTCCGTGTCAGAACAGCTTGAACACGAACAGCAAGAACTCTTGCGCGCCCTGCAGCTCGGGAATGTCGGACTGCAGGGCGTAGCCGTAGTTGATGTTGACGATCGTCTTCCAGGGCCCGATGAAGTTGGTCGACAAACCGATCCCCGAGAAGTCCTGGCGGTCGTCGACTGCGCCGCTGCGCTCGACCCGTGCGCTCTCCAGCGCGGCATCCAGGCGCAGCACCTCGAACAGGTTGAACGCGTAGCCCACACGCACGATCAGGGCCTCGTCGAACCGCACGCCGGTACCGGAAAAGCCGTTCAGCCGTTGGTTTCCGAAGAAACTGAAGGCGTAACGGCTGAAGCGGTCCAGGTCCGAGCCGTTGAGGTAATCGAGGCCCCCGCGCAACTTCTGGAATTTGGGCAGGTACCATTCCTTCCCCACCCGGGCACCCCAGCGCGTGAACCCGTCCTCGAGCGGCGGCGGATCCGGGTCACTCGGGCCCCAGGCCTCCCAGTCGGAACGCGACGCACGGGTGATGCTGCCCGTCAGATTGTAGCCGCGCCGGTTGAACTCGGCCTCGAGTGTGCCGCTCAGCTGCAGGTGGTCCTCGGGCAAGACGAAGTCGGGCGGCGGATCGAAGTACCGGCGCAAGGCCAGTCCGCCGATCAGGTTGAACTTGACGAACTGGCCTACGGGAAGCCCGAGGCGCAGGGCCAGCGATTGGCTGCGGCTCTCGATCCGCTCCTCGACGGCTTCCTCGTCGCCCACGAACACCTTGTCGGCGAACTTCAGGGCGCTGAGCGCGAGGTCGGCCGTGAGGTCGATCTTGCTTCCGAACAGATCGGGCTTGCTCGCGGTGAAGAAGCCGAGGACGCCCGCGAACAGCGCGTTGACCTGGAATCCGCGCAGGTCGTAGTTGAAGTAGTTGATTCCTCCGAGCGGGACGACGTGCGACTGCGAGCTGTCCTTGAACGCACCGACCGCCGCAAAGAACTGACTGGAGTCCGCTTCGGCCTTGACGGTGCGCGAGCCGTCCGCCTGCCGCTCGAGATAGCGAAAGCCGCCGTCGGTGTCGCGCAGCATCTGATTGTCCGAGGCGTACGCCTGCCGGCGGCGCTCCTCGAAATCGGAGCGCGGCGGGTTGATCTCGTATGCGGAGAAGCGCAACTCGCGGCGCACGACGAAGGTCCGCCCGGCGGCGTTCCAGATCTGCTGACCGTCGATGTGCGAGAACATCCAGTACGGCTGGCCATCGGGGCCAACGACGAGCTCGAAGCGATCGATCTCCTCGTTGGACAGCACCGGCGGCTCGAGACTTTCCTGGATCACGGAGGCCTTGAGCCGGGCGAATGTCGTGGTGTCGATCCACAGCCGGCCGCGGTACAGGCTGCGCGCCGAATCCGGCACCGCGGGCTCGAACTCGATGACGTGGGCCGGCTTTCCGCCGACGCGATCTGTGCCGACGAGGCGGTAGGTGTAGGTCTTGTCCAGGGTCAGATCGAGCGGGAGCGTGATGACCTTTTCGGGCTGGATCAGCGGAAGCTCGGGGATGTTCTTCCAGCGCACGCGGTTGCCGTTGACGTAGTAACTCGTTTGCTCCCACTCCAGCTGGCCGCCGCGCTCCCAGAAGTAGCGGCTGTCGATGGAGATGTCGATCCCCGCTCCGCCCTGGGCCAGCTTGAAGTGGAAGTCGATGCGCCCCTGGGCCATCCAGCGCTGCAGCCGGTCGCTCTGATCGCGCTGCAGCAACTGGAACCGAGCGATGATCTCCTCGGCCGACAGACTGCGCTCGGTGGCCACCGCGAGCTCCTCGGCCGGGAGCTCGAATCCGGGAGTCGACAGCTGCCTCTGGAACAGCGCGACGCCGGGCGCGGCAGCCGGATCGACGCGCAGTGCGCGACCACCGGCGACCGCGGTGCTGCGCACCCGCCGGGTGCGCCCGGTAGACGGGTCGAGCAGGCGCGCGTTGCGCACCACCGCGGAATCGACGATCAGCCGTGCGCTCGTGGCAGCGGCCGGCACCCGATAGACCACGAGCGAGGTGAAGTCCCGCTCGTTGAAGAAGCGGGCCAGGACCTGCCCCCCGCCGTCGGTCTCGATGCGCGTGGCCCCCAGCGACGCGGGCACGTAACCCGTGCTCAGGGTGCTCAGCAATCCGAGCGCCCAACGGACTTGCTGTGGCCCCGACGGCTCGAACACGGCCGCCGACGCTCCGACCGTCAACGCCACGACGGCGACGGACGGAGCGTCAAAGGAGGTCGACGGCTCCCGCACGTAGGCCCAGATCGCCGGAGCGGGCTTCTGCCGCAAGCTCTCCTCGTAGATTGCGCGGAGATCGTGGGCCCGCTCCACGAACACCGGAAGGATGTCGTAGTGCGCCGCGAGCTCCCGCGACCACAGGGTCGCTTGCCAGTCGAGCGCGTCGGGTGGCAGTGCGCCCTGGGCCAGCCAGACGTCGACCCCTCGCTTTCGGGCCTCGGCCCGGATGGCCAGCGCCGACTGCTTGAGCAACAGAGCCTGAAGCTTCGCATCCGCCTCGCCGGCCCGCGGCCCCCCCTCCCCGATCTCGAACACCGAAACGCGTCCGACGAAGTTGCGCGCCGCGCTGCGCACGAATTCGAGCCAGGCCGCAGCCGAGTGACCGACCAGCGGTGAGGGGGTACCCCCGTCGGGCAAGTAGTGCGGATGGGGGCCGACGAGGGCCAGGACCGGGCGATAACCCGCGCCGCGCGCCGAGTCGACGGCCGGTCCGATCGACGTCCAGTCGTACGCCCCGGGAATCCGTTCCACCTCGTCCCAGTGCGCGACCAGGCGGACCAATGGGCGCCGCCCGGTGGCCTCGGACGGAACGGGGGGCAGGTCGAGGGCGCGGGAGGGATCGAGCGAAAAGCCCAGAAGCGGGCCTCTGCCGGGAGCGAACGCCTCGGTCATGGGTTGCGGGGGCGCCGCCGCCACGCCGGCCAGCGCGGCCGCCAGGAACACCGTCGCGACGCCGGCCACGGAACTTCGGGGGGGCCGCAACATACCTGGGCTATTGTTCGCCACCCCCTGGGGCCTGTCAAACCCGCCCGCCTCCTTGCCGCCGGGGGTCCGCGACCTAGATTGGATCTTGTGGGAGATTGCGAGAAATGGCTGTAGTAGGGAGCCTTTCCACGATGAGCCTACCCGATCTCCTCCAGTGGCTGGCTGGAGCCGAGAAGACGGGGACGTTGCGCGTGGAGCAGGGCCGCGGCCTCAAGATCATCCGTGTGCGCGCAGGAGTCGTGACAGGCTGCTCGTCGGACGATCCCTCACTGCGCCTCGGACAGTTCCTGCTCTCGCGCAAGAAGATCACCGAGGAACAGCTCCGCCGGGCCCTGACCCAGCAGGAAGAATCTTCCGCTTTCCTGGGACAGGTGCTGGTGGAAATGAAAGTCCTCACCTCGGACGAGGTCCGCGAGGAGCTGGAGGCCAAGGCCAAGGAGGTCATCTACAGCCTGTTCGATTGGACCGAGGCCACCTTCCGCTTCGAGGACGAGGAGGTCGACGACTGCCCCGAGGGTTTCCCCGTCGACCTGCGAGTGGAAGACGTCCTGCTGCGCGGCCTGCAGCGCATGGACGATCTGTCGATGATCCGCGAGCTGCTGTACGACCCTCGACTGATTCTGCGCTACACGAGCAAGCCACCGGGTCCCGAGATCTTCGGGGATGATTCGTCGCGCTCGATGTACTCGGCGATCGACGGCACCCGGACGCTGGCCGATATCCTGATGCACGTACACGGGACGGAATACATCGTGAAGCGGTTCCTGTTCGACCTGCATCAGGACGGGTACATCGAGATCGCCGGTCTCCAGACGCCGGACGACGAGGCCGCCCCCATCGAAGAGCCGCTGAGCCTGGCGCCGCTGGAGATCGACGTGCAGGCGCTGCAAGACCCCGCTCCCCCGGAGGAACTGTCGGAGCCGCTAACCCCGGATGCGAAACCTACGTCCAAGTTGACCTCGCCCGAACCCGAAGCCACCGCGGTGTCTGAGTGCTCGCAGGGCGACGCCCGCCGGGGGACCGTGGCCGATGCCAGCGAATTGATGGCCCAGGGCGACGTCGAGGGAGCGCTGGACATCCTGGACAGGCTGTACCGGAAGAACCCGGGCGACGACGCCCTGCGCCGACTGACGGCCGAGGCCGAGGCGGCCTTCGTCGGCAAGGCGTACCGGCACTACCTTCCGGCCGACAAGGTCCCGATTCTCAGGAGCTCGCTGGAGAGCATGTCCTCGCAATCCCTGACACCACAGGAGTTCTTCCTGCTCAGCCGGATCGACGGCGCCTGGGACGTCAAATCCATCATCCAGGTCGCTCCTTTCGAGGAGGTTCTGGCGCTGCGGACCCTCAAGCGCCTGCACGAAATGGAGATGATCGAGCTGCTGGACCCGGTTTGAGTGAATGCCACATTTATGTGGCCCAGGGGCATCGTTCGACCCGATGCTATAATGCACGGGTTGCCTGAGAGTTCGATGAGGGTTGCCAAGCTATTTGTTTTCAGTAGCTTCGCATCGCGCGAATCGAACAGGGAGTCTCCGAATGGCGCGCTCCGCGAAAGAGATCATGGACCGCTTGGGCTCCACGGGTCTCGGCCGCGTTCTCGAAGACCTGCTCGACCAGAGTCGATTGGTACGACTCGCGAACGCATGTGGCTTGAAGTATCCGGGCATGCGCACCCAATCGCAGAGCCGGTCGCGGCTGCTGGGTGACCTGGCCAACAAGGCCCGCCGGCAAGCGGACGTGCGCACGGCGGTGCTGCGCGTGCTGGACAAGGAGATGAGCAAGGCCAAACGCGAGTGGGACGAGCTCGGGGCGGACGAAAAAGTCCGTCGGCTCTGCGACGAGAGCTTCCTCCGCGCCGACGGGAATCTGGGCCGGCA
>SMVA01049875.1_pt1 | contig 10959 bp, 11 predicted proteins | sample 2456451 | NCBI WGS metagenome assembly SMVA01 (sample SAMN11095933, study PRJNA526329) | marine sediment metagenome | biome: Marine sediment; feature: Surficial sediment; material: Deep marine sediment; isolation source: Hadal surficial sediment | place: Pacific Ocean | collected 2014-05 | depth...
AACTGGAGTTCGAGATCGAGGAAAACGGCGAGACCGAAGTCGCGCTCGAATACAGTACCATCGATATTTTCCTGAACGATTACCTCGTATTCCTAGCTGGTAAGTTCATCAGTCCGCTGGGCAACTTCCGCCAGAACTTACACCCCTCCTGGATCAACAAATTACCTTCGGCACCACCGGGTTTTGGTCATGACGGTGCGGCACCGCTGGCCGAAGTGGGCATTCAATTACGCGGCGGGATACCGATCGGTAAGCAGAGCAAATTCACCTATGCCGGTTATATCGGCAATGGTCCAAAGCTTGAAGGTGAAGACGGTGAACTGCACGGCGTCGATACGGATGGCTTTGCCGGTGATGCTGACGATGAAAAGATCATCGGTGGGCGCATCTCGTTCTTACCCATTCCGAAATTGGAGATTGGCCTCTCCGGCGCTTTCGGTGATGCCGCCGTGGTCGAGAACGACGAGATGGATTTCGAAGGGGATCCATCACGCGATTACCGGGTGCTTGGCGTGGATGCGGCCTATCAATGGAATAACTTCGACTTTCGCGGTGAGTACATCCAACAAGACATCGGCGATCAGGCAAACAGTGTCGCGCCTGAAGGCGGCAAGTGGAAAACCTGGTATATGCAGGGCGCCTACAAGTTCGCCCAAGCAAAGTGGGAGGGCGTATTGCGGTATGCCGATTACACCTCACCGCACGCCGACCACTCCCAGAAGCAGTTGGCACTGGGTTTGAACTACCTAATCGCCCCGAACGCCGTGATCAAATTGGGTTATGAATTCAATGACGGGTTAAGCGGTGAGGAAACTGATAGCGACCGTTGGATGATTCAAATTGCTTACGGCTATTGAAAAGGAGACATGTGATGAAAAAACGACTGTTCAAAATGATGATCGCAGCAGTGATCTGCGTACCCCTGGGTTTGGGTCTGCTCCTAATGGAGCGTCCAGCGCAAGCTGCCAACACCCCGGCTGCCACGCAATCGGACGTGATGCAGTTCGCACGTGGTGCGCAGACCTGGGCCAACAACTGCGCCAGATGCCACAACATGCGCGATCCGAAAGAGCTACGCGACGATCAATGGCGCGCGGTCGTCTCGCACATGCGCGTGCGCGGCAATCTAACCGGTGCGGAAGCGCGTGATGTGTTGGTGTTCTTACAAGGGAGCAACTGACGTGCGGATCGCGATTCTTTTGGCACTCGTATCTGTGTGGGCGGTGGCCGACGATACGCATACGGTCGCCGCGGGAGAGGTAATCTACTTGCAAACGTGTATTGCTTGTCACGGCGCAAACGGCAAAGGCACGATTCCGGGGGTTGCCGATTTGACGGACAAGGACGGGGCGCTTTCCAAGTCGGATGAAGAACTGCTTAAAAGCATCTCTGAAGGGTTTCAGAGTCCGGGTTCGATGCTCGCGATGCCGCCCAAAGGCGGTAACCCGACCTTGACCGGGGAGGGTGAGAAGGCGGTGCTCGCCTATTTGCGAACCCGGTTTGGCAGGAGTGGTTCATTGTCACGGCCAACGTCGCTACCATGAAAACAGCACCCTTCACTGAAGAGGCATGTTGAACACCAATCGGTTTGGCGTATAGGCTGAACATCAGCAACGACAACCAAGCGCGTCTCTATGTGCTGCCTCGCCATTCACAGGTTTCGGACTCTTGATCAAGTGGATCGTTTTACCTCTTGTCATTGTAGCTACGGTATTGCTGCTGAGATTCCTCATCATTGGTACTATCGCAGTGACCTTCAACCTGGAACTCGCCAGACTTGAAAATCCAGTCAAGGTAACGGATTCCAGGAACTCAAACTCCGCGGTATTGAACTCTTGAATAGTCCAGGTCAATACAGGAGCAGAATCGAGAAATAGTGACTAACGCTACCGGCGATTACGAACAGATGCCAGACGCCGTGACACCACGGGTACCAGTGGTCTAGGACGAAGAAGGCGATGCCCGCGGTGTAGAAAATTCCTCCCGCAAGCAGCCAGCCAAAACCCTCCGGCGGTAGCGCGGTGACGATCGGGTCCAGGGCGAACACACAAAGCCAGCCCATGACCAGATAGATAACCAGTGGAACTACTCGAGGTCCCCGGCGCGGCAAAGCGTCTAGAATTATGCCGAATAGCGCCAACCCCCAGACTGCTCCTAACATCCACCAACCTAGTGCGCCCTTGATCGCCACCATTGTATATGGGGTGTAGGTTCCTGCGATTAGAAGGTAGATGGCCTGGTGATCGAGAACTCGAAAAACCGTTTTGGCCGGACCAGTTAGACTGTGATAGAGGGTGGAGACGAGATAGAGCAGGAACAGAGTAACTGCATAAATGCTGTAGCTGACGATTTTGCTGAAATCTCCAGTTGTGGCGGCATAGGCGACCAGTGCAGTACCACCCGCAAGCGCGAGGGACGCGCCAATCAGGTGGCTGATGCTGTTGAATCGTTCGCCTTTTGGACATGCTGTATCGATTGTGCTCATAGTTAATCAGATATGAGTTAGAGAAAAGAGCGGCTCATTGATTTGACTGGAGCGGGTTGTTGTTGAGTCTCGGAATCTTTGGGTAAGATGCCATCGGATAGAATCTCTGAGAGCATCTTCTGAGGCCCATACCGGAATGCCTGATTCATCCGATAATACGACGGCATTCTTGTTTACCGAGAAAACGAATGCCTTGAATTTCGAACCCTTCCCCATTGAGTTCGTCGAGGTTCGGACATCGAGTTACCACATTGTGGAGCAACACGGAAACGGGTGTATCAGGGTTATTCAATTTATCGCTCATTTCCTGGTAAAGCTCATGCTGCAAAAAAGTGATCTGACCACGGCAATTTCGGCATGGTCGAAAAGCCAGTTCTTGCGGATGCACGACCCGCGAGGCTATTCCATCAGATCAACCTCGCTGATCGTGTTTGCCCTCAATTGGACGTGGTGGCCGACAAAATTCTGGACATCCGATTGAAACAGATATCGTACCTCCACCGCTTGGCTCCCTGTTTATTCGATTGATCGTGCATGCCAGTTTCCAGCCGTGCTGAGACTATGAGATGTCCCGGCCGTCTGGGCCGATGACTTTAAATAGAGGGAGCACTAGATACCACTCCCAAATTCTGAGAACTTAATCCAGATCAAATTGGATGTTTTTATGGGGACGGAGAATCTCTACGAGCGTTAGCGATTTTCGGTTTTTGGGAACATGTTGATCACCCAAGAACTTGCACCACACATCTGATGGCAGCTTCCTGGCAAAATAATCTCGCACTCCGCCGCTTCGGGTATGGCTGAGGGACCAAAGCCGAGTTGATGAAAAGCAAATAGTTTAGCTACTCGAATCTATTACGTAGAACTACTTATACATCGATACGTCTAAATACCATATCTTGTGGGTGATGCTGGATCCACATACAAGATATAGTATGGCTACGCCTCCAGATCAACCGTCTTTTGGATTTATCGTCAAGCGTGACGGGACATTAGTCCGCTTCGATGTTACTAAGATCGTCGCCGCCATCAACGCGGCAGTACAGGCAACAGACGAATTCGACACGCACACGAGCAACGCCCTCACCATTGAGGTGATCGAGGTCCTGCAACACCGTCACGGCGATGTGCTCTCGGTAGAACAGATTCAGGATGTTGTCGAGCAAGTCCTTATCACAGCGGGTCATCTCGACACGGCGCGGGCTTACATTGGTTACCGCAGCCAGCATACTCGCCTGCGTGAAGACCGGCGCATCCTTATCGACGTTGTCGCGTCGGTAGACGAGTACCTTATGCGGACGGACTGGCGGGTAAATGCGAATGCCAACCAGGGATACTCCCTCGGCGGTTTGATTCTGAACACCTCGGGGAAGCTCATCGCCAACTACTGGCTGAACCGGGTTTACCCGCCTGAAATTGCAGACGCGCACAGACTTGCCGACCTGCACATCCACGACCTCGATATGCTGGCCGGTTACTGTGCTGGCTGGTCGCTGCGTACGTTTCTCGCCGAAGGCCTCAATGGCGTACCTGGCAAGATCGACGCCGCACCACCAAGCCACCTGTCCAGCGCGATCGGTCAAATGGTCAACTTTCTCGGCACGATGCAGAACGAGTGGGCGGGCGCGCAGGCCTTCAGTTCGTTCGACACCTATCTCGCGCCGTTTGTCCGCAAGGATCGCCTGCTTTACGAGGTCGTCAAACAAAACATCCAGGAATTCATCTTCAATCTAAACGTGCCATCACGTTGGGGTACTCAGACGCCGTTCACCAACCTGACGTTCGACTGGATATGCCCGGATGACCTATGCGCCGAGATCCCCACCATTGCCGGTGAAGAGATGCCGTTCACCTATGGTGATCTGCGCTATGAGATGGATATGATCAACCGCGCCTACATTGAGGTCATGACGGAGGGTGATGCGAAGGGGCGTGTGTTCACCTTTCCCATCCCTACCTACAACATCACGGTCGACTTCCCCTGGAACACACCCAACGTCGACGGGCTGTTCGAGATGACGGCAAAGTACGGCGTCCCGTATTTCCAGAACTTCATCAACTCAGAGCTCGAACCCAGCATGGTCCGCTCGATGTGCTGCCGGTTGCAACTCGACCTCCGAGAGCTGAAGAAACGCGGTAATGGCCTGTTCGGATCCGCCGAGCAAACGGGTTCCATCGGAGTTGTAACAGTGAATTGCGCGCGCCTCGGATACCTCTACCGTGGCAGCGAAGCTGCCTTGTTCGAGCGGCTCGATGAGTTACTTGCGCTTGGTTGCCAGAGCCTTGAGATCAAACGCAAGGTGATCCAACGTTACATCGATGACGATCTCTTCCCCTATACCAAACGATACCTCGGGAGCTTGAGAAACCATTTCTCGACGTTGGGGGTAAACGGCATTCACGAGATGATCCGGAACTTCACGGCCGACGCAGAGGACATCACCACGGCGTGGGGCACGGAATTCGCCTGTCGATTCCTTGATCATATCCGCGAGCGGATGATCGTGTTTCAGGCGAAGACAGGACACATGTACAACCTCGAGGCGACACCGGCCGAAGGTACGACCTACCGCTTTGCCAAAGAAGACAAGAAACGTTATCCCGGTATTCTGCAAGCGGGTACCGATTTGCCAGAAGGTGCTGCTTCTTACTACACGAACTCTTCGCAGCTACCGGTGGGATTTACCGACGACCCGTTCGAAGCGCTTGAACGACAGGAACCGCTGCAACAGAAATATACCGGCGGCACGGTGCTGCACCTTTATATGGGAGAACGGATCTCGAGTAGTGCGGCGTGTAAGGCGCTCGTCCGCCGCTCGCTCGAAAATTTCCGGCTGCCATACATCACCGTGACGCCAACGTTCTCAATATGTCCCGTTCACGGCTACGTCGCGGGTGAACATCCGTTCTGTCCACATTGTGATGAGCTACTCATCGCACAGAAATATCAACGAACCGGGAGTTAATGACAAGATGAGGCAAAACTTTGATCTTGCGGATCACGAACGACAACCATGTGAGGTTTGGACGCGGGTAATGGGATATTACCGCCCGGTTTCGCAATTCAACCACGGCAAAAAGGCCGAACATGCCGAGCGTTGTCACTTTAGAGAACCCACCGCCAAGCCCGAGGGTTAGGCTCGCTGTCGGTGGATTGACGCCGCTGACGACGATCGACTATCCGAATCGCTTGTCTGCCGTCGTCTACTGTCGGGGTTGCCCGTGGCGTTGCGGTTACTGCCACAACGCATCGCTGCAATCGCCTGAGCCACAGACAGTGGATACCTGGACGCCGGTACGCAACTTTCTTAACCGACGGCGTGGGCTGCTCGATGCGGTGGTATTCAGCGGGGGTGAGCCAACGTCACAAAAAGCACTGTTCGCCGCGGTGCGTGACATCGGCGCGCTCGGCTTTGAGGTTGGTCTGCATACGGCCGGGCCCTATCCGAATCGCCTACGCCAGCTTTTACCATTAATCGACTGGGTGGGCATGGACATCAAAGCCCCGTTGAATCGCTACGACGCAATCACCGGTGTGCCCGGAAGCGGTGACAGGGCGTTTGCAAGCGCACGGTTGATTCTCGATCACGGTATCGCGTATGAGTTTCGAACGACGCTCGATCTTACCCTGCTGTCCCGGGACGATGTCGTCCGGCTGGCGGAAACGCTGGCGGATCTGGGCGTACGTAACTTCGCTCTGCAACGAGCTCGTGATGAAAAAAGACAACCGACTTCAAGTTGGCTCGATGATGCGACGATCGGCCGCATCGAGTCCTGCTTCGTCAACTTTGTAATGCGCGGTTGAAGGACTGGAATATCACAGGAATGACAGTTCGATGCGACTGCCGCTCCCATGGCTCTTTAGGGTCGTCCTACTGAGCAACATCTCTTCGAGAACGCGGCCGTTCAATTCCAGTTCTATCAAGCAATGACGGGGCTACTGACGTAACAACACTGTTCCTCCACTGTCGATGCGGAGCGCTGCCTTGATCGAGATCAATCCATAAACACATGACTCGGTTCAGACTCAATCAGACATTTCTGGATGGTTATATTGGAGCGGCTATCTCCTTACAAAGGTGATAGACCAGAAAGGAGATTTCTGAATCATGAAGGCCATGAAAACAATAGGAATACGCGTCGTTTGCTTGCTGTCGCTATTGGGGTGCCAGCTCAGCGAGGGGCGTGACGAGACTCTTATTTCGGAGTTGCTGAATAGCTTTAAGGAAAGCGTGTTGGCCCAGGACGTCGACCATTTTGCGTCGCTGTTTTCTGACAACCATTTCAACGTTCAGGGTACGACGCTGCGAAATGCGCGAGAAATCATGACCGCGCTCATGGACTCTGACGCTCTTTACAATCTAGCAATACCGATTGAAGAAGCGACGACCGTCATGAATGATGATGGCACAGCAACCGTGTCCCCGGTGAAAGTTGCGGGTCCCAATCTCAATGTTACAGAGAGATTCACCCTCGTCAAAGAGGAAGGGTCCTGGTTAATCTCGAACATCGAAATAACCGAAGGCCATTGGCAGACAGTGCAAGCACCTTCCGGTTTCTGAACCGGGACGTGGATCAAGCCGACATAGGTAGAACGAGCACCTCGGTGTCTACCTCGTCTATGACTTTTTGTGCTGTGTCCCCCAGCAAACTCTTGGATTCCGATCGCGCCACCCGGGCGATGACCACGAGATCGGCGTCGATCTCGGAGGCCGTGGCTGCAATGACCTTCTCAGGCACACCTATATCGGCGGTCACCTGCTGTCGCTCCAGGCTGCAACTATCGGCAAATCGCTGCCAATCAGGGGGCGCGTCGCTCTTGTAGCAGGTTACCGCATGTAAGTCTGCGCCCAGGTCTTCCGCTATGCTCCGGGCCGCTTCCAGTATGTTTGCGTTTGCCGCCTCATAGACATCGTCGGGGCTGGGCTTCACGGCAACCAGCACTTTGTGAATATCGTAAGGTTGTGGCGTTTTCACCAGCATGACGGGGCATCGGCAATCGCGCAGTAAGCGCCAGTCCGCCGTGTCCCGCAGCAGTCGAACCAACCTTGCGTGCTGGGTCATGTTCTTAATGACCACGTCACTGCCGTTTCGAGCAACCGCAGCCACCATTGCGCTGCGCCAATTCTCGTTCCGCTCCACCTCGATGGTCAGGTCGATGCCCAAGCTCCGGGTGTGCATCACCAGGCGCCCAATCCATTGTCTGACCCTTCTCTGGGCGGCGGTTGCAGCTTCGTCGAGATCTTCCTCGCGCCGCAGTGAGGTGGCTTCATCATCGATACAGCAATACACGTGAAGTCGAGCGTGGTCAGACCGGTGCTTCTTCAGGTCCAGCGCGATCTTCTCGCCCCAGGTGAGTGCCGCCTGCTCCATGATCTTGGGGTTAAGCACGACGAAAATCTTCGTAGAATTGACCATTTAACCTCCGTTTGCCTGCAAGCTTCAGTTTCAGCCAATTCGGCGCGCCCGGATATAGATACATCCCCTGATAGAAGTAGGTCCTGTGACCTATGGAGATGGTCGCAATCATCGTGATGAGCCGGTGGTCGCATCAAGACCAGGCCTGATAACAAGTTATGCCAGGCAGGAGAACCCTGTTCTGATTCAGATCAAACTATCGATACAGATGCGCATGGTGGGTTTCAACTACATCCACGCTGCAACCGCGCGCATGCTCTTGGGCAGCCGAAGCGTTCATCGCTCGGATTGATCAAAGTCAAACTATGTCCAGCCGGTGACGAGATAATGACACCGTCGCTGAATCCGAGTCGTGCCGTTGGCAAACGTCGATATGGTCCGAGCACCACGCTTGCTGTTGATCAATCCGAAGTTCAAAGAGAGCTTCTGGAGCTTCCGTTGGGCGTTGGATGAGGTGTTGGACGGAAAATCTGCAGTCAACCCACCTCTCGGACTCGCCACCATTGCAGCCCTGACGCCGAAACACTGGGATGTCCGTATTGTCGACGAGAATGTCGAGCCGATTCCGCTCGACCCCGACGTCGACATCGTCGGTATCTGCGGCATGGCGATCCAGTTCCCGCGACAGCGGGCACTGATCCAGCACTACAAAACGGTTGGCAGGTTGGTTGTTGCCGGTGGCAGCTACGCGTCGCTGTGCCCCGAAGTTTTTGAAGGTCTTGCGGACGTTGTGGTTGCAGGTGAGGCGGAGTATATCTGGCCTCGGTTCTGCGCCGACTATACAAACGGCCATACGGACTCTCTGTATCATGAAACGGGTGAGGTGAATCTCGCAGACTCACCTGTGCCTCGATTCGATCTGTTGAAACTAGACCGATACACACGGGTAAGCTTGCAGTTTTCGCGTGGTTGCCCTTATCAGTGCGACTTCTGCGACATCATCGTCATGTTTGGCCGCCGACCGCGTACTAAGAACCCCGAGCAGATTGGCCGCGAGCTCGATGAATTGCGGGCGGCTCGTGTGCGCAACGTATTTTTCGTGGACGACAATTTCATCGGCCATCGACCACGCACAAAAGCGCTCCTCAGCTACCTTGCCGACTATCAATGGAAGCACGATTACAGGTTTCAATTCGGGGTTCAGGCTTCGGTCAACCTGGCAGACGACAACGTGTTGCTGAATCTGTTCGGCCAGGCAAATGTTTCCTGGGTTTTTATTGGCATCGAGTCACCTGATGCAGAGTCGCTTGCCGAGGCGAATAAGCGCCAGAACTTGAAAGGCAACTTATTGAGCGCGGTACATAAGCTCTATCGCAACGGTATCGACGTATTCGGTGGTTTCATCATCGGTTTCGACAACGACACGGTCGAGGTCTTCGATAAGCAGTACGATTTCATCGTTCGTTCCGGGATACAAATTGCGATGGTCGGACTGCTGACGGCTCTTCCAAAGACGCCGCTTTATCACCGACTCGACGCCGAAGGTCGGCTTGTGCCATACGCCCGCGCTGACGACAACACGCAAGTCACGACCAACTTCGTACCCAAGGGTATGACCGCGCACGAGATGTCTGTGGGTTTTGTCGACCTGCATCGCCGGCTTACGCGAGACCGGGTTATTGCCGAACGCATCATCAACAAGACGCGTTTTATGAAACACCGCGCAGCATCCGCCCACTATAGATTCTTGGAATCTTTAGGCATCCTGAAACGATTCGTTTTACACGGCGTGCTGGCGGGTGGGCACACGCGCATTTATCATGTGGCGCGCACCTTGTGGCACAGCAATGTACAAGTCTGGTCTGTGGTGATCGCAGATTGGATCTCCGGTCTTGCGCTTGCGCGATATGTTGAGACGCGGCTCACCACTCAGCCCGGCTGCACGCCTGCACGCACCTCGATTGAACGACTCAAGCAGATTTTGGCTCGGGTAATACCTGATGGCGACGTCGCTGTCGATTCCAACACCTGGGAGGTTTCCATTTCGTTGGCACGCGTTGTAGAAACGCGATTGTTCAAGGAACTCACGCAACAGCTAGCGGCGCTTGCCCGTTCCGGGACGAACCTGCGCATCCGGCTTGACGAGCGATGTACGGTTCATCCCGATCACCTGAACGATTTGCTGAACAGGCTCTCCAAGTATGGCGATCGAATCACACTTTCGGTGCATGAGGTTATGTGGCCGTTCCTTCGAATCGATATTACAAAATTCCATCTGGCGTTGTATGGCAACTACGATCGGCCTTGAACTCGGTGATGATCCCTACGTTGTTTTCGAACATTGGTTTGCTGATGCTTGTGCCGAGGAAGCACAACCGGAGGCTGTAGCGTTTGCCAGCGCTTCGCGTATCGGTGTCCCCTCCGTTCGAATGATGCTTTTCAAAGGCTTGGCAGATGGCAGGTTTCGATTTTTCACGAACTATGGCAGTCGTAAGGCGCGCGAGCTTGACAGCAATCCGCGCGCCGCTCTGCTGTTCTTCTGGCAGTCACTCGCCCGTCAAATTCGAATCGAAGGTCGCGTGCTGCGAATGTCCGCAGCACAATCCAGTACGTATTTTTCCGAACGCGATCGAGATAGTCAACTTGGCGCACGAGCGTCAAAACAGAGCAGGCCGATCGAGTCGCGAGCCGTGTTGCTCGGCTGCATGGAAACTATGCGGATGCAATATGAAGGCCGCGCCGTTCCCTGCCCTGCCTATTGGGGCGGTTACGAACTGCTGCCTCGATCATTCGAGTTCTGGCAAGGTCGACCCGGTCGGTTGCACGACCGGGTTGAGTTCACCAAAAAATTGGGTGGATGGCGAACGCAACTCCTTGCGCCATAACGCTTGCCGTTCATGATGCAAGCGGTGTCCGCAGCAATGGACTCGTGAACACCCAGGCTAGGCCTGTACGATGGTAAATGTCCCAATCACCACGAACCCTATTCCGGCGGCGTAGGAAAGATATTTGGGATCTACATAGGCGGAAACGACGCCCCCAGCGAGCACTCCGATGGCAGAGGCCAGTATCAGCGCAAGCGACGCACCTATGAACACCGTCAACCGGTTTGCTGG
>SMVA01003662.1_pt1 | contig 10958 bp, 11 predicted proteins | sample 2456451 | NCBI WGS metagenome assembly SMVA01 (sample SAMN11095933, study PRJNA526329) | marine sediment metagenome | biome: Marine sediment; feature: Surficial sediment; material: Deep marine sediment; isolation source: Hadal surficial sediment | place: Pacific Ocean | collected 2014-05 | depth...
CCGCTGGATCACTTGTCGCAAGCCTGACCGCACAAAGGATCGGCAAGGAGCCGTATCAAGGGCGTCATACCAAAGGTCCTTGCTATTGACCCATATGACCGGCATTTATCCCGGTTTTGGTTAGGCGCGATTGGCGCGGTGGTACGGGTACCATGAGCCAATTGCAACGACATCCAAAACCGGCAGAAATCCGGCCTCCGGTGGCCCAAAATCGCCCGCCGGACAGCGTTGCGTCCCTCCGATGATGCCTCGCATCACCCGTCGGGACGCGCCTTGCCGGCAGACGATTTTGGGCCATCATATGGGTCAATAGCAAGGACCTTTGGTATCAGGTCAGCTTGACGCCCTTTTTGCCGGCCAGATCCTGAACGTACTGCCAGGCGACACGGCCCGACCGGCTGCCGCGCGTCGTTGCCCATTCCAGAGCCTCGCGCCGCCACTCGCTTTCCTCGGTCGGGATGGCGAAATGACCGATATAGCCGGCGACCATCGCCAGATATTGATCCTGGCTGCAATTGTGAAACCCGAGCCAGAGACCGAAGCGGTCCGACAGCGACACCTTTTCCTGTGCGGCGTCGGACGGATTGATGGCGGTGGAACGCTCGTTCTCGATCATGTCGCGCGGGATCAGGTGGCGGCGGTTCGAGGTGGCGTAGAAAATGATATTTTCCGGCCGGCCTTCAATGCCGCCTTCCAGAGCCGATTTCAGCGATTTGTAGGAAGTATCGCCCTGATCGAAGGAAAGATCGTCGCAGAACAGGATAAAGCGTTCCGCCCGGCCACGCAGCAGCGCCATCAAATCCGGCAGGCTTTCAATATCCTCGCGGTGAATCTCGACAAGCTTGAGGCCGTTCGACCGGTTCGCAGCATCGGCGGCAATCGCCGCGTGAACCGCCTTGACCAGCGAGGATTTGCCCATACCGCGGGCGCCCCACAAAAGGGCGTTGTTGGCGGGCAGACCTGCGGCGAAGCGGCGGGTATTTTCCATCAACGTGTCGCGGGCGCGGTCGATGCCAAGCAAAAGCGGCAAGTCGATCCGGTTGACGTCGATGACCGGTTGCAGCCGGCCGGGATCGGGATGCCAGACAAAAGCCAAGGCGGCGGAAAAATCGGGTGGGCTCGCCCTGGCCGGCGCAAGGCGCTCAAGCGCGGCGGCGATGCGAGCGAGAACTTCGGCGTGTTCTGTAATATTGTCGTTCATGTTCCGGCCTGTGGCGCGCCAATGGCATCTGGCGGATGCGCTTATCATGGGTGTGGCGGTCGATGCAAAAACGTTCGGTGGGAAAAACCGCAAAATGCTGTTGCGAATGTCGCCGGCAAACCCCAAGTCGGGGCTTGCAAGCACGCTTGCAATGGCGCGGTTGGTGGCTATAGTCCGCGCGAATTTCAACGGCCATGACGGGCCACGACCGGAAAGGTTTCCAGGCCCATGTGGGTGACACCGGCCTATGCACAAGGCTTTGGTGGCGGCAACGATCTCTTCGTTTCGCTGCTGCCGTTTCTGCTCATCTTCGTTATCATGTATTTCCTCATCATCCGGCCGCAGCGCCAGCAGGCGAAGCGGCGTGAGGAAATGCTGAAATCCATCCGGCGCGGCGACACGGTGGTCACCGGCGGCGGCGTCATCGGCAAGGTGACCAAGGTGATCGACGAACATGAACTGGAAATCCAGATCGCCAAAGACGTCAAGGTGAGGGCGCGGCGCAATCTGGTTGCCGATGTCCGCTCGAAAGGCGAACCGGCCGCCGGCGCCAAGTCCTAGAACGGATATTTCATGCTGTATTTCGCGCGCTGGAAAATCGCGCTGATCGTGCTGAGCGTCCTGATGGGGGTGGTCTTCGCGGCGCCCAATCTGCTGCCGGCCGGAATCGCGGCGTCGCTGCCCTCCTGGCTACCGCACAAACAGCTTGTTCTCGGCCTCGACCTGCGCGGCGGGGCGCATCTGCTGTTGCAGGTGGAACGCGGCAAACTGATCGAAGAACGGGCCGAAACCCTCGTCAGCGACGTCCGTCAGACCTTGCGCGCGGAGCGCATCGGCTATCGCAATCTGCGGGTGAAAGGGACAACGGTATCGCTGACGCTTCGTGACGGGGCGGATGCGGAGAGGGCCATGACGGCGCTCAGGCCCTTGGCCGATCCGATTCAATCGGGCCTGTTCGGCCAGGGCGGAGTGTCGGAAGTCGATCTTGTGCTGGACGGCGACAGGATTACCGCAACTTTGAATCCCGATGGGCTGGAAGCGCGGGTCCGCTCAGCCGTTGAGCAAAGCAAGGGCGTGCTGGAACGGCGGATCAATGAACTGGGAACGACCGAACCGGTGATCCAGCGCGAAGGCACGGACCGGATTCTGGTTCAGGTGCCGGGGCTGGAGGATACGCGCCGGCTGAAGGACATTATCGGCCAGACCGCGAAAATGACATTCCACATGGAATGCGCCGATGGTTCGCTCGCCGAGGCGTTGCGATCGCGGCCCCCGGCCGGCTGCGAAATCGCCGAACCGGCCGATGAAAGCGACGGGCCGATGCTGATTGAATCGCGGGCGCAAATTTCCGGCGACGATCTCGTCGATGCGCAGCCCGGATTTGACCAGCAATCCAACCAGCCGATCGTCAGTTTCCGGTTCAATACCCGCGGCGCAACGATTTTCGCCAATCTGACGCGGGACAATGTCGGCCGGCGTTTCGCCGTGGTGCTGGATGACAAGGTCATTACCGCGCCGGTCATCCGCTCGCCAATCCTTGGCGGTTCGGGACAGATTGAGGGCAGTTTCACAGTCGAGAGCGCGCAGAACCTGGCCGTCCTTCTGCGCGCCGGCGCATTGCCGGCGGATTTGACCATTATCGAGGAACGGACGGTCGGACCAAGCCTTGGACAGGATTCGATCGATGCCGGCAAAGTCGCGGCGATGCTCGGCATGGCCGCCGTCGTAATTTTCATGGTGATCGCCTATGGCCTGTTCGGCCTGTTCGCCAATCTGGCGCTTGCCGCCAACATCGCCATGGTGTTCGGCATTTTGACGGTTCTGCAGGTGACGCTGACCTTACCGGGAATCGCCGGCATCGTTCTGACGATCGGCATGGCGGTCGATGCCAATGTGCTGATCTTTGAGCGGATCCGGGAAGAATCCAGACTTGGCCGCACCGCGATCAACGCCATTGAAGCCGGCTTCAGGCGCGCCCTCGTTACGATCATGGATGCGCAGGTCACGACGCTGATTGCCGCCGTCGCGCTGTTTGCCCTTGGCTCGGGACCGATCCGCGGCTTTGGCGTAACGCTTGTCATCGGCATCCTGACGACGATTTTCACGGCGTTTTTGCTGACCCGGCTGATCGTTGCCACGTGGGTGTGGTCGAGCCGCCCGAAAACCATACCGATCTGATCAGGAACCACCACCCATGCCGCTCAGGCTGATCCCCGACGAGACCAAAATCCCCTTCATGCGCTATGCGCCGCTGGCTTTCCCGGCATCGCTGCTCGCCATGGTGGCATCGCTGACGCTTTATTTCGTGATCGGCCTCAATCTTGGCATCGATTTCAAGGGCGGAACGCTGATTGAGGTGAAAAGCACGGCGGCGGAGGCCGATATTGGCGGGATTCGGGCACGGATCGGCGGGCTCGGGCTTGGCGATGTGGAGGTCCAGGGATTCGGCGCGCCCGATGAGGTGCTGATCCGCATCGAGGCGCAATCGGGTGGCGAAGCCGGTCAGCAGGTGGCCGTGAAGGCCGTCCAGGAGGCGCTGGGCTTTGCCGATTACGAATACCGGCGGGTGGAAGTCGTCGGACCCAAGGTGTCCGGCGAGCTGGCGCAAACCGGGACGATCGCCGTTCTGGTCACGCTTTTTGGCGTGCTGACATATATCTGGTTCCGGTTCGAATGGCAGTTCGCCATCGGCGCGGTCGCGGCGCTGATCCACGACGTCGTCCTGACGATCGGGTTCTTCGCCATCATTCAGCTTGAGTTTAATCTTTCCAGTATCGCCGCGATCCTGACCATTGTCGGCTATTCGATCAACGATACGGTTGTCGTCTACGACCGGGTGCGCGAGACGCTGCGCAAGTTCAAGCAGATGACGATCGCCGATCTGATCGACCTGGCGGTCAACCAGACCTTGTCGCGTACCATTCTGACCTCCCTGACGACGCTGATCGCCTTGGGGGCGCTGTTCTTCTTTGGCGGCGCAGTGATCCGCTCCTTTACCGCGGCGATGATCTGGGGTGTTTTTGTCGGCACCTATTCCTCGGTGTTCATCGCCGCGCCGATCCTGATCTATTTCAAACTGCGGCCGGCCGCCGCCGGCGCGGCCGGACCGTCCAAGGCCTGACATGGCGGCCGAGGCCGATCGGCCCGGATCGAGCGGCGTCATTATGCAACCGGCGCGGTTTCCCGGACGGGCCCCGATCGATGCTTACGGCAATGGCGGCTTTCGCTTTGCCGACATGTCGCATCGCGGCTCGTTGCTGGTGCTGCCCTCGGGCATCCAGGCCTGGCAAGCCGCCTCGGCCAGCGACATCGATGCTGATTCGCTGGCGCCGGTGCTGGCGGAGGCCGAGGCCATCGATATCCTGCTGATCGGTACTGGCGATGATCTGGTACCGCTTGGCGCGGCGACACGGCAACATCTTGCCGATGCCGGCATATCCGCCGATCCGATGGCGACCGGCGCGGCGGTGCGGACCTTCAATATTCTGCTTGCGGAAAACCGCGCCGTCGCCGCCGCGCTGATCGCGGTAGAGGATGCGCGCCCGAAACGGGCGTCTCAGGCCGGGACGGGGTGAACCTGGTATGGGAACCGGTCCGGATGAGGCACTTAGCCGCGATCTGGTCCGGCGCCATGACCGACCGCGCTATTATGCCTGCCTGTTTGCTCCGGCTGAACAGCGTGGCGCGCTTTTCGCACTCTATGCATTGAAGGCGGAGATTGCCCGGATTCCGGGCCATGTCAGCGAACCGGGCCTTGGCGAAATCCGGCTGCAATGGTGGCGTGAGGCGCTGGAGCGGATCGCGGAAGGGGGGGCGGGCGAGACGCCGCATCTGGTGTCCCTTGGCGAGGCGATGGCGCATTACCATCTGCCGGTCGCGGCATTAACAGCGCTGATCGATGCCCATCGCGGCGACCTGTACGCCAACCCGCCGGCGACAATGGGCGATCTGGATGGCTTTTTCGGCGAAACGGAATCGGCGCTGTTCCAGCTTGCCTGTCTCGTTCTTGGCGAGAAAGGTGGCGGGCAAAGCGGTGAGGCGGAAAACAAAAACACCGCGGAGGCTGCCGGCCATGCCGGTATCGCCTATGGGCTCAGCCTGCGGCTTGGGGGCTTAGCGCGGGATCTGGCCGGTGGGCGCTGCATTTTGCCGGCGGAACTGCTCGCCGAACACGGTCTGAGCGCTGAGGCAATGATATCGGCGCCGGCGCCAGAAGCCGCGCTGGATATTGTGGCCCAGCTTGCCGACAAGGCGGGGGAACATCTGGACAAAGCGCTGGCCGCCGCCGGGCAATTGCCGTCCCGGCTGAAACCGGCGTTTTTGCCGCTTGCATTGGTGCGCCCGATGATTACGCGCATCCGCGCCGCCGGTGCCTCTATCCTGACCAAGCCGGTTACCGTTTCCGACCTTAATGTGCTGGCGCGGATGTTTATCGCCGCGATCAGGCCGCCGCGCGCGCGCCGGTCGCGCTGATCCAGCCGGCAAAATCGCGCAAGGCACGGTCCGCCATCTGGCGTTTCCTGGCCCAGGTCTTTTCCTTGCCCTTCAGCCGTTTGCCGTCGATATGGGTGGGCACGGATTCGACCGGTGGAAACAGGCCGAAATTGACGTTCATCGGCTGAAACGTGCCGCGCCGAACCCCGTCTTCGCCCAGATGCCCGCCGGTGATATGGGCCAAAATCGCGCCGTGGGCCGTGGTCGGCGGCGGCGGCGCGAGTTCGGCGCCAGCGATATCGGCGGCGGTGAAGCAGGCGGTCAGAAGACCGATTGCGGCCGATTCCACATAGCCTTCGCAGCCGGTCATCTGGCCGGCGAATCTCAGATGCGGCGCTGCTTTCAGCCGCAAAGTCGCGTCGAGCAGTTTTGGCGAATTGATGAAGGTGTTGCGGTGGATGCCGCCCAGGCGCGCGAATTCGGCGTCTTGCAGGCCGGGGATCATGCGCAGAACGCGAACCTGTTCGCCGTATTTCATCTTGGTCTGAAAACCGACGAGGTTATACAGCGTGCCCAGCGCATTGTCCTGGCGCAGCTGGACGATGGCGTGGGATTTGGTGGTGGAATCGCGCGGATTGGTCAGCCCGACCGGTTTCATCGGCCCGTAGCGCAGGGTCTCGCGGCCGCGCGCCGCCATGATTTCGATCGGCAGACAACCCTCGAAATAGGGCGTGTCCTTCTCCCAGTCGTGGAAGTCCATGGTCTGCGCGCCAAGCAGCGCGTCGATAAAGGCGTTGTAGCAATCCCGGTCCATCGGGCAGTTGATGTAATCGGCGCCGGTGCCGCCCGGACCGACCTTGTCGTAGCGCGACTGGTACCAGGCGATGTTCATATCGACGCTGTCGCGATAGACGATCGGCGCAATCGCATCGAAAAAGGCAAGCTCGCCCTCGCCGGTGGTTTGCGCGATCGAATCGGCGAGAGCGGCGCCGGTGAGCGGGCCGGTTGCGATAATCGACAAGCCCCACTCGGCAGGCGGCAGCGCATCGATCTCACCGATCTCAATCGTCACGTTGGGATGGGTGTTCAGTTTTTCCGTGACGGCGGCGGCAAAGCCGAGGCGATCGACGGCGAGCGCGCCGCCGGCCGGGACCTGATGGGCGTCGGCCATGGCCATGATCAGCGATCCGGCCTGACGCATTTCGGCATGGAGCACGCCGACGGCGTTGTTTTGCGCGTCGTCGGAGCGGAAGGAATTGGAACAGACCAGTTCGGCGAAGTCGCCGGTCTTGTGCACCGGCGTTGCCGTTTGCGGCCGCATTTCGTGCAAGCATACCGGCACGCCGCGTTGCGCCAGTTGCCAGGCGGCTTCCGAACCGGCGAGGCCACCGCCGACGACATGGACGGGGACAAGTGAATTGCTTGGATCCATGACCGGCATATGGCGCTTCACGGCAGGGCAAGACAAGTCATGGCGATCAAGACAAGTTAGGGCGGCCCTTGCGCGCCCTTTGCCCGTTAACCGGATTTGGCTATGGTCCGGCCATGCGGGCGGCAGGACCTATTTTGACACTAATTGCCGCGGCGGGCCTTGGCGCCTGCGCGGCGCAATCGCTATCCAGCCATGGCGACTGGTACGAGGCGCGCTCGGCGTTTCCGCCGGCTGGCGACCGGGTCTATGTCTGTCATGGATACGGATGCCGATATACGAGCCCGGTCACGTTGAGCGAGGGCGAACTGGCGACCATCACCGCGCCGCTTCAGGTGGCGTTGGCCGGTCCCGCGCCCGAACGGGCCGCCGTGGCGCTGTCGGTACAGGCCTTTGAGACGATTGTCGGGCGGCGCATTGGCACCAGCGCAGATCGCGGCAAAACCCAGATCGGCGGCGGCGACAAGAGCCAGATGGATTGCATCGACGAAGCGACCAACACGACCAGCCTTTTATTGCTGCTGGAGGCGCGCGGCGCTCTCAAGCATCACCGGGTCATGCATCCGGTCGCCCGCGGTTTTTTCCTCGACGGGCGATATCCGCACGCTACCGCCGTGCTTGGCGAGATTTCCGGTGACGAAAAATGGGCCATCGATTCCTGGCCCGACGACAATGGCAAACCGCCCCTGGTGCAGCGGCTCGACAAGTGGCTGGCCTCGCGCCGGACAACCTGAGCGGCCAGACCGGGTACATCCAAAAGATAAAGGCGCAAGGCCGGTTGGCCGTTGCGCCTTTGTTTTTTAGGCCGCCGGTCTTTCGACAAGCGGGAGCCGTTGCCAATCAGAGAATGGACTGGCGGGCAATGCGGTAAATATCGCCCCGGGAAATGCCGATATCGTCCAGCTCGCGGAGCGAAAGCTGCTCAAGCTCACGAACGGTCGAGCGGTAACGCCGCCAATTGCGATAGCGGCCAAAAAGCGAATTTGCTTTAGCAGTCATGATCGTCACTCCTTGTCGCGAATTGTCTGCTTCGACCGCCATATAGTCACCGACCTGGCGCTTGTGCAGTGCAACATTTGCATGGCTGATCTGCCCAAAACGCAGGGCGGGTTAATGGATTGTGAGCGAAGGAATCTGGGTCGCGGAGAGTGTTATGCCGACACCGGCGTCAACTCATATAAACGGCCATATTTCGCCGCTGTGACAAGGTCTCCCTGCCGCAGCGCTTTACGCACGGCGTCCAGCTTGGTCGCGTCCTCGACCGACAGGTAGGGCGACCATCCGCCTTCTTCCTCGATGAGTTCGACCGGAACCTCGGCGGCGTATTTGCCTTCGTGGATCAGCTTGGTTGTCGTTCGGGTCGTGGCTTTGCTCGTGTCAGAAATTCGTCAGACCATCGCGAGGGATCGTGGCGATACGCGGTTATCAATACGGCTGGCGATGAGCGGCCTTTCCGATCCTACGTCTCAAATTGATTAAGGCTAATTGCATTTCCGTTGAACTTCGCCGTCACGTCTCGGAGATTCGTATCATCGGTGACAAGCGTTATATCGTTTTTTATTGCCGTTTCGGAAATTCGCACATCGCGCGATTGATTCATTCCAGTTGGCCGCTTTCCTGCGGCTTTGTCTAGTTTTTGCAGTTCCGCCAATATTTTTTCGTATAAATTATCTTGATCGCTCCATTTTCCTTCATCCCACGGCGTATCGTCCCAAACGCTTGTGCTTGTCGGGATCGTTTCGGCCGAGACAAGTTCAAACATTGAAACCAATTTCGCCCGTCTTGTTGGGTTGGAGGTGGCGTTCAGCTCATCGAGTTGAATATGTGTCGCCAGCAGTGTTTTGCCCTGCAATACGTCAATAGACATTTGGCCATCGACAAGCCCGTTAAACAGATTGGTATCGAGCATATATCCAGTCATTAGCCCTCACTCCGCCGCTTCAATCCGCTCCGTCCGCCGCCGCGTCTTGTCCAGCACCGCCTTCAAAAACCCCCCGGTATAGCTACGCTTCTCGGCGATAATATCCTCAGGCGTTCCCGCCGCGACGATCTCGCCGCCGCCATCGCCGCCTTCCGGGCCAAGGTCGATGATCCAGTCGGCAGTCTTGATGACCTCCAGATTGTGCTCGATCACGACCACCGTATTGCCCTGGTCGACTAGCTCGTGCAGCACCTCCAGCAGCTTGCCGACATCGTGGAAATGCAGGCCGGTGGTCGGTTCGTCGAGGATATAGAGCGTGCGGCCGGTCGCCCGCTTCGACAATTCCTTGGCGAGCTTGACGCGCTGCGCCTCGCCGCCCGATAGCGTCGTCGCCTGCTGGCCAACCTTGATGTAATCGAGACCGACCCGCGACAGCGTTACCAGCTTGTCGCGCACCGCCGGTACGGCGGAAAAGAACGCCGCGCCTTCCTCGACCGTCATGTCGAGGATGTCGGCGATCGATTTGCCCTTGAAATGGACCTCCAGGGTCTCGCGGTTGTAGCGCTGGCCGTTACAGATGTCGCAGGTCACATAGATGTCGGGCAGGAAGTGCATCTCGATCTTGATGACGCCGCCGCCCTGGCAGGCCTCGCAGCGGCCGCCCTTGACGTTGAAGGAAAACCGGCCGGGCTGATAGCCGCGCACCTTCGCTTCCGGCAATCCGGCGAACCATTCGCGGATCGGGGTGAAGGCGCCGATATAGGTGGCCGGATTGGAGCGTGGCGTGCGGCCGATCGGCGCCTGGTCGATGTCGATGACCTTGTCGAGATATTCCAGGCCCTCAAGGCGTTGGTGCGGCGCGGGATGGTCGCGGGCGCCGTTCAGCCGGCGCGCCACGGCCTTGTAGAGCGTATCGATCAAAAGCGAGGATTTTCCGCTGCCCGATACGCCGGTGACGCAGGTGAAGAGGCCAAGCGGGATTTCGGCGGAAACGTTCTTCAAATTGTTGCCGGTCGCACCGGTCAGCTTGAGACGCCGCCGGGCCGGGGCCGGACGGAGTTCCGCCGGTATCGGGATCGCCATCTTGCCGGAGAGATATTGCCCGGTCAGCGAGCGGGCGCTTGCCATGATCTGTTGCGGCGTGCCCTCAGCCACGATTTCGCCGCCGTGGATGCCGGCGCCCGGACCGATATCGACAACATGGTCGGCCGACAAAATGGCCTCCTCGTCATGTTCGACGACAATCACCGTATTGCCGAGATCGCGCAGGTGCTTCAGCGTTTCCAAAAGCCGCGCATTGTCGCGCTGGTGCAGGCCAATCGAGGGTTCGTCGAGTACATAAAGCACGCCGGTCAGCCCGGAGCCGATTTGCGAGGCCAGCCGGATGCGCTGGCTCTCGCCGCCCGACAGGGTTGCCGAAGCGCGCGACAGGGTCAGGTAATCGAGGCCGACATCGTTTAGGAAGCGCAGGCGCTCGCCGATTTCCCTTAAGATCCGGGAAGCGATCTCTGACTGCTTGCCGGTCAATTGGCCGGGCAGGGCGGTAAACCAGTCGCGCGCGGCGCGGATCGACATCTGCGCCACCTGGCTGACATGCAGGCCGGCGAGCTTGACCGCCAGGGCCTCCGGTTTCAGCCGGTAGCCGTCACACACTTGGCATGGGGCGGTCGCCATGTACTTGCCGATCTCCTCGCGCATCCAGGCCGAATCCGTTTCGCGCCAGCGCCGTTGCAGATTGGGGATGACCCCCTCGAACGGCTTCGTCGTCTCATAGGAACGCAAGCCGTCGTCATAGACGAAGGTGACCTTTTTCGCGCCGGTGCCGTAAAGTACCGCATTGCGGCCGGCCTCGTCGATATCCTGCCAGCGGTCATCGACCGAAAAACCGTACTCCCTGCCCAGCGCCTCCAGCGTCTGCAGATATTAGGGCGAAGAGGATTTGGCCCAAGGGTACACGGCGCCGCCGCGCGGCG
>SMVA01308594.1_pt1 | contig 10956 bp, 8 predicted proteins | sample 2456451 | NCBI WGS metagenome assembly SMVA01 (sample SAMN11095933, study PRJNA526329) | marine sediment metagenome | biome: Marine sediment; feature: Surficial sediment; material: Deep marine sediment; isolation source: Hadal surficial sediment | place: Pacific Ocean | collected 2014-05 | depth 0-1...
AATATCTAGAATATGCAATCATTCCGCATCAAAATCATTACAATGTGGGAGACAAAGTCCAGTTTGATTTACTAGAGTGGGGAAACTATTCTGGTTGCTGGGATCTTAAACTAAGAATAATTGACAGGTATGATCAATCAGTATTTGAAAATAATTCAGAAATAGTTTGTCTTGAACCTGATGGAACATCTGGTACTTTTAACTCGTATTCTATGAAAGAAGATTTGTATCCTATGGGGGGTGACTTTGATGAGTTTGTTTGCGACAAACCTGGATACTATAGAATAGAAGTATCAAACGGAGATATTTTTCCTACATCAATACTGCAGAATTTTGCTTGTTTAGACTCTGAATTAACTTCTATTGAAAAATTACTAATATCTAATCAGATAGATTATCTTCCAGACAAATTAGTTGTAACTAGTGGACACACAATTCGAGGCGACCCCGGATGTGGTGCTGTAGTTGATACTAATTCTATTACTCATTGGTTTGGAATAGATTCTATTTCAGAACCAAAAGAAATTACATTATTCTCAGAAAATCCCAATCACTGTGAAGTCAATACATCATCTTGTTTTTGCAATGCACAAATGGAATTATCTGCGTTAACGTTGGATGAGTTAAATTATTTTACTTTAGAAGAACAAGAAAAATTTGCAAATATTTTGATAGATTATCTAGCTGAGGAAAATATAAACAGAACTCCTAAATTTCAGATTGGTAAATTAAATATCAACTATACTGATTCTTCTGCCATAGGATACTGTGGAGAGATATGGGGAAAGAATACCTATGGTTTTTTCGATGGTGCAATAGTTAATGATGTTGTCATGGATTATGGAATAGATAAAGAATTGCCATTACTGTGTGCAATATCGGATGATGCAAAATGGTGGGAGTAGAAAATGAAGACTAGACTTTTGATAATCATTGGAATTGTTTTGTCTTTAGGATTTATTGGAACTGCATTTGCAACACATGATCCAACACAACCTTACATCCATTCGATCATATTGCCTACGGACATGAAAGAAAAAACATTTGAGGAATTTATGGAATGGTGTGTGCCTTTCTATGGAGATAAATGTGTAAAACTAGAAAAAAATCGAGTCCCAAAAATATTGTCTCCCCTAAAACAATTCAAGTCAGGCATTCCAATTGATGAAATTCAATGCAAGGAATCTTTGACTCTTGTTAAAAAATATGATGACTCTCCTGCATGTGTAAAACCTGAAACTGTTGAAAAGTTAATTCAACGTGGATGGACAGATGATCCTGTAAAATCAAACACTTCAATAAAACAAATTGAAACAATTTCCTCTGATCCTGTACTTGCCAAAAAAATAACAGAGTCAAACAATCAGTTTACGCTTGATTTTTACAAACAAATATCAAAAGAGAAAAGTGAAAATATCTTTTTCTCATCACCTAGCATCTCTACTGCATTCTCAATACTGTACGAGGGTGCAAAAGGAGATACTGCAGCAGAAATTCAAGATGTATTTGGATTTCCCACAGACGACAATGAACGGCAAGTTGGATTTATCTCGTTTATCAATATGATGAATCAAAAAAACAATGATGAAAATACAATACAAATGTCAAATGCATTATGGCTTGCAAATGGTTTTACACCGTTACCTGAATACATTAACACTGCAATAACATACTATGACAGCTCAATTGATACTGTAAACTTTGCAACAGATGAGGGAAGACTTGAAATAAATGATTGGGTAAAGTCAAAAACACAAGACAGAATAGAAGAACTTCTTGTGCCAGGTTCCATCACATCATCGACAAAAATGGTGATAACAAATACAATCTACTTTAAAGGATTATGGGAATATCCATTTGAACTAGAAAACACCTATGATGGCGATTTTGTAGTAAATCCTACTAATACCGTAACAGTTCCGATGATGACTTATGATCATAAAATGAACCTCAACTACACATCTACTGATCAGATGCAGATGCTTCAGATGCCATACAATGGAAATTCTTTTTCAATGCTAATTATTTTACCACATGATGCAGTAAACATGCAGTCAGTTGAGGATTCACTTACATTAGATAATTTAGAACTCTGGAAGAGTCAATTGGGAGATCTTAGGGGAATCAACATACACATCCCAAAATTCACGCTTGATACTGAATATAATTTGAAAAAAATACTGCCTGATATGGGAGTATCTTTGGTGTTTGGTCCAGCTGATCTTAGTGGCATAACTGGTTACAGAGGATTGTTTGTCTCAGAGGCAGTTCACAAGGCATTCGTAGAAGTAAATGAACTTGGAACAGAAGCTGCAGCTGCTACTGCAATTAATTTGAATGAGTCAGGAGGAGTACTATTCAAGGCAGATCATCCTTTCATATTTCTAATTCAGGACAATATTACAAATGATATTTTATTCATTGGAAAGATAGTGGATCCAACAAAATAAGAGAAAAAGAAAATGAAAACTAGACTTTTGATAATATTTTCAATAATCACATTATCGTCATTCGGTTTTATTATAACAGTACATGCATTTGGTGGTCCTGTAATTTCAATTGAGAGTGCCTTTGGTACATCTGATACTGTATTAACTGGAACTATAATCGCAGTAAATCCAATACCCACTTTAGATTATACACAGTATGAAATTCTTGTTGATAAATATCTAAAAAATCCAAAAACCCTTGATGTTCTATCTTTTCTAGGACAAGGAAAAGTTGATGAAAATTCTAAATATACAGATGTTATCTTTAACAAAAATGATTATGTGTATCTTTTGTTAAACGAGAAGGAGGGTAATTTACATGCAACACCATCATCAAGAGTTCTAGATGATCCATGTTATGATGCTGAGGAGCCAAAGCCTTGGCTCAACAACATTGGGAGAAAAAGTCTTGTTACAAGTGATTTTAGAGTAGATCATTTTACAAGTTATCCTGCAGACAAAGAATTAACCATTCGTTATTATGCAATAAACACAAAACCCGTACCATCCAACATATTTTTGGAATTAAACATAACAAGAGATGATAGAAATAATTTCAAATCAGTATTGTATGAAACTAAAAATTTTATTTTAGCACCATGCAACGGTCACAAGTATGTAGAGTGGAGTTTTACGCCAACAGAATTCGGCAAGTATCATTTAACGTTCACAGATGTCGGTGCACGTAACATTGTAACAAATCAAATCTTCAAGGTTTATCCTGAGGAACAATACGTTACGTTACCTCTTGCTGATCTTGATATCTTTGAGCGCAAAAGTATCAATTTTGATGAAAACAATACTGCTTTTGTAGTAATTCCCAAAATTTCCACTAGTGAGAACTGCAAAAAAATTGATCATTGTTTTAATCCATCCAAACTTGTGGTGGGTGTAGGCACAAAAGTAGTTTGGGAAAATCACAGTAATGGGACACTGACTCTTGTGAGTGGAATTAGGACTTCAGACACACATGGAATATCTACCCCTGATAGTGTTTTCCAAAGTTCAAGAATACAGCCTGGCGAGACTTTTGCTCATACTTTTACAGAATCTGGAGTGTATGATTATCATAGTTTGTACCAAGGATGGTCATCTGGTACAATTGTAGTAAATGACAAAAAAGAATCCGAATACTCAATAGATGAAAATCTGATTGAAAATATGTATCCCCCATTAATACAACTAAAAATTGGTATTCCCAGTGAGTTTGTAAAATGTAACAACGGGTTTGTATCTGTAATAAAATCAAGTAATGGTTATCCCGCATGTGTAAAACCTAAATCTACTCCAAAATTAATTGAGCGAGGGTGGATGAATTATGCAAATTCAGAAAAAACATTTCTCGATAAAACAGTAAATGAATGGGAAAGTTTGTCATTTGAACAAGTTTCTGCATTATATGAAAAACATGACGAGTTTTTGCAGAAAACCAACGGAAAACATTTCTATAATATGCTGGGGGAATTTCTAGTAAAGGACAAGATGGAAAAATTATTGGTGAATAAAGATATCCAAAACATAAATGATGATTTTGTAGTTTTTGCAGGGATGCAATTAGATTCTCTTCCTCCACGTATATCATATTATGCTGGTGTAAACAGCACTGATGGTAAAACTTACTTGTTATCTGGCGGTTCTAGTTCAAATAAAGCACATGCAAATAATGCTAAAGAAATTATCATTTATGATACAACCATTCAAATATCAATTGAGGAACTAGTTACAAAGGAATCACTCGTTACAATTTTACCTGAAGATGGAAACAATGCACGTGTGGAACCATATAGTATTCTATTGGATTATGACGAAAAAAATACTGTAGAGTTTTACAATACACTTGATATCCCAATAATAATAGAATCTAATGACTTTGAGAATCCTGCAAGTACTAAAAAATGGAAGACGTCTTTAATTTATCCAAATCAAACCATTGCAGTGACGTTTAACTCGACTGGATTCTATGTGTGGGATGCAAAGTATTTACCAAACAATTCAGAATTTTGGGAAATTATGGGCAGTGGAGATGTTGGTCTTTTTACTACTCAATCCAATAATTTAGAGTATACTGAAAAACTTGAAATTGCTCGAAACATCATACATACCTCTGAAATTCCAGTAGTGGGATTGGGGATTGGTAGTGACAGAGGCCTTACGATTAGTTTGGCTCCTGGAATAACTGATGTGTTACCTGATGCTAAAGAATACTATATGGAACGTGTTAAGCAACTGATTCCATTTGACATACCAATAGTAATTGAAGATTGAAAATGAACTCTAATCTCAAAAATCTCATTTATGCTGTCTCATCTATTGTAATTATTCTACCTGCAATTCTCTTTACTAGTGATTACATTTACTTTCAAGAACCATTGAATAAAGCAACAATAATTCCAAATTTCCCTCCCACTTCAAATGAATTCCAAAATGTACGTGATGAAAAAGATTCTACATGTTATACTACTCCCTCAATGAATCATTATTGTTACAAAAAACCAAAGATACATGATGAACAAAATAAAGATCACTTGTCGTCTTTTATCGTAGGTGACAACGGAATAAACGGTGAGCTTCATTTTGACCGCGTGGGCTTGGATGGAGTAATTTTTACAATAAAAAATATGGTTTTGATTGATGAGGATACAGCACTCATTACTTTTGCAGACAAGGATTATCGTATAGGAAACAAAGACCGAACAATATATGAGATAATTGAAGACTTTGAATTTACTACAACTGTTAAAAAATATGATTCATTCATCACGCATTGTGGTAACAATGATGGATCTGCTGCAACCATAGTACAATATTTGGGAGTTACAACTATTGATGACATAGATTATTTTCTGACATGGCATACAGTAATTGTTCCAGAAGATAAATTTCAATGCAAGTATCCTGAACTCATCCAGCACAGCTTGAATCATAACTTTAAGGAATTATAGAAAATGAAAAGAAAATCTAAAATTATTTTAACTTCTTCAATTATCATTGGAATCTCAATATTTTTCAGTGTAGCATATTTTCAGAGTAATGTAACTATAGTAGAACGTTGTATTGGTGATACTGTCTATAAAGATTTCACTGGTGAAATTATTCATAGGCAAGTCTGTATATTTCCGTTTACTGGAAAAATAATTACGGACACTTTCTTAGGTTGTGATGAAGGATTCAAACAAATCAATGAAACATGTATCCAAATAAAACAGGAACCAGAACCTGATGTAATAGAAGAAAGATTTCATGGTCTTACAAAATCACAAATTACCGACATACAACAGGCAGAATTAGGCTGTAAGAAGATTGGAAATCAAACCTATTGCGATATTATGGTTCAAGAAAAAATAGATTACTACTTGCAACAAAATCACGGAGAAAAAGAAAATGAAAACTAAATACAAAATTTCTATTCAAGACCAAAAATTTCTATAAATTTATATTTTGATTTTTGATACACTCTTTCTTTTTTCTGTCTTTTCGGTGGGTTCAATTGATTTGTAAATGTAACAAGACCAATTACAAATAATATTACGCCAATTATCATATTGACAACATTTCCAAATACCAATTCTGTAATTCCAGGCAAGGTTTCAAATACAAACATCAGTAAAACCCCTGAAAACATTAGAATTATTCCTGTCATTATTCTTCCAAATGTCCAAGATATTTTCATATCAATTAATACGAAATCATTCTTTTATTCTTTTTTAGATACAAAGCCTACCTTTTCCCATTTCAAAAGTGAGTTTTTGTATCAAAGATGCACTAAATAGACAAATAATTGGGTCTAGATTAACAAGTAAATCACTACGGGCCCAAAGAGGTTTGAACCATTTTTGGGGATAAAAATGACGCAGAAATATGAAACATGTCTAAGATTCCTAGTTTTACAATATGTTTTGTGTGTAAATAATAATCAAAATATCATAATTTGCTAAATATACCTAAACAAAAGAATTGTATAGATGAAACTCCTCGTAATTGGAATAATTGTCATAGCTATTGGTATGGGATCTTTTTTTTTCTTTGAAGAATTGGTTAGTGAAAAGCCCATTAAGATTGGAGTAGTTTTGTCAGAAACTGGGCCAGGCAGTGGAATAGGTATCGAATTTAGGGATGGAATGGAAATGGCCGTTGATGAGATTAATTCTCGTGGCGGGATTAATGGAAGAAACATTGAATTGATTATTCTAGATAGTGAATCCAATCCAGAAAAAGCAAAAGAAGATTTTCTTGAAATAGAAAAAACTCATGCACCATTAATGTATATTTCTTCAACAAGTAGTATCTCTACTACTGTTTCCCCATTAGCTGAAGAACACGAAGTTGTCTTAATGGTGGCTGCAACTGCAAGAGAATTAACAGTAGATAGACAGTGGGTGTATAGATATTTTCCAATGTCTGATTTTGAAGCATTAGCAATATCACGAACTCTTAACGATTTGAATATTAAGGATTTAGGAATTCTATATCAAAATGATGAGTATGGCAGAGATATTTCAAATGAAGTTGCTACAAAGTTTGAAACTTCTGAAAAAACAGTTACTATGGAATCCTTTGAACTCCTTGAACTTGATGAAATTAATTTCAAAGAGCACATTGTAAAACTGCAAAATAAAGATGCAATTTATGTGGCAGCATGGCCAGACTATATAGAAATAATCTTCAAACAGATACGTGAAGTCAACTATACAGGAGAAATTCTAGCACCCTTAGATGCTGTGACATTCAAGGTCCTTAACCTGCCTGAAACAAATGGAGTATATTTGACTGCTCCAATAATCTATGATTCTAGTTTCCTATTTGCAAGGACAGTGTCGGAAAATTTTGAGTCAAGATACAATAAACAGTTTGATTTCAATGCAGGAAATGGCTATGATTTAATTAGAATTTTAGATGGATTATTAGAAAATGAAGAACTTTCTAGAGCCAATGTAAAGCGCATTCTAGATGCTGGTTTTATTTATTCAGGTGTATTTGGAAGCATTGATGTTTTACCAGGAGAGCATGATATTGCTTTCCTACTTTTTCCATCTCAGGTAATTAACGGGGAATTGGTATTTAGGAGATAGAGTTGATAGGTATTAGAACAATAGTAATTTTGATTTTTCTTCTCATTACTAGTTTGTTTATAGTCCAGGCCATGTATTCAGTAACTGTAGGTCAAGATTCCATACAACAATCAGTGGGTCAAAGCTCAGTGTTATTGGCACATGATATGGCCAGATTCGTAGAATTTGGGATTACTGTTAAAATTGATGCTCTGATTGATTATTCAAAAACAAGTCTTATACAAAATGCACTTTTAAAATCTAATCAGAAGTTTAGTGAACTTGAGAACGTACAAGCCTATATTACACAACAAGATGATGATTGGAAATCTGTATCTGATGAAACAATTACACCATTTATGCAATCACTAATTTCAAATAAAGTATCAGAAAGCATAAGGAAAAATTTTGTAGAAAAAATTAACCCAAGAATAGGTCACAGTGTTTTTGCTGAAGTATTTATAACAAATGCATACGGTGCAAATATTGCACAGTCAGGAAAAACAACGGATTACCGACAAGATGATGAAGATTGGTGGCACGAAGCAAGAAAAAATGGAATTAACATAGATAAAACTGAATATGATGAATCTGCTAAAACAGATGTTATTCCTATTGAGATAAAAATTTCAGATGAAAATGGCAACTTTATTGGTATTTTGAAAGCAGGGCTTTCTCTTAGATCTATTATTAGAGAAGCTGAGATTTTTACTCAATCTGATATCTCAACTGAAGTAAACATAATTACCGAGAAAGGAAACATCATTTATTCAACAAAGGCATTTAGTTTTAAGGAAGACATTTCTGATCAAAGCTTTTTTAATAAATTACAAAGCGATCAACAAGAAGGATTTTTTGTTAATGAAGGAAAATTTAAAACAGATCTTGTTGTATATGTACGACCTAACAATCTTCCAGTTCTTGGAGAACAGGACTGGATTTTTGTCATTAAACACCAGATTGGAAAAGTTGGAATTTTGTCAGGAATGATCACATTACGAGAAAATATTATAATCACTTCTGCCATTATTGTTGGAATAGCATTAGGAATAGGAATTATTTTTTCAAGAGGCATTTCTAATCCAATTATAAAATTAACTTACTTGGCAAAGGAAATCGGTAAAGAAAACTTTGATGCAGAAATAACTATCAAAGGTAGAGGCGAGATTGCCGAACTAATCAATAATATGAAAGATATGGGAACTAAATTAAAGAAAGCTAAAAGACAAAAAGAAGAGTTTATCTCAATGATTACGCATGAATTAAAGACTCCTCTGACACCTATAATTGGATTTTGTCAGGCTCTAGGTGATCCAAAAATCCTAGGCACTTTAACACCTAAACAAAAAGACGCTGTTGAAACTATTTCAAAAAATGCAAACAGGCTACAATCCATGATTGGGGATCTTCTTGATTCACATAGACTTGATTTTCACAAAATCAAGTTTAATTTTAATGAAGTCAATGTAGTTGAGTTAATTAATTCTGTAATAAATAATTATGAAAAAGAAATCAAATCAAAAAAAATTCAAGTTACTGTTGATGCAGAACCACTAATATTAATAACTACAGATAAACAAAGAATTGAACAGGTTTTAACAAATATCTTTGTCAATTCAATTGATTTTGTCTCAAATAATACTGGTAAAATTTTTGTTAAGGCTAAATTGCAAAATGATAGTGTTCTATTTACCATACAAGATAACGGTACTGGTATTCCGCCAGAAGAAATTGACCGTGTCTTTGATTCATTTTCTCAAATAGACACAGCTCTAACTAGAAAACATGGGGGGGCGGGTTTAGGTCTTGCAATATGTAAAGCACTTGTAACAAAATTAGGTGGCAAAATATGGGTTGAAAGTCAATTAGGTAAGGGGACAACTTTTTACTTTACAATTGCACAACAAACAGAACAAATGGACAAATCAAAGTAAGTGTTTTATTATGATTTTGCTACTTCTTCGATCTTCTTTATGAGAATATTAATGTCTACAGGTTTTCTAATACATGACATAATACCGTCATATTGTAATAATGCATCAATCTCTTTATCTGTCGCAGAAGATGCTGTAAATAGAATTATTTTTTGATCCTTGAGCTTGTTGCTTTTTTTGAGGCTTTCAATAACATCTAGACCTGAAAATTCGGGCATTGCCAAATCTAATAAAATGGCATCAAAATTTTTTTCCTCGATTAACTTTAGTCCATCCTTGCCATTCTGTGCCTGCATAAAATCATGACCCTTACTGGTTATGACTGTGTCTAACAACTTGAGAATGTCTTCATTATCGTCGATTCCTAAAATGTTCATTTCCTACTTCATTAAGAAACAGTACCGTAAAAAACACTTTCTTTTTCCAATTCACTTTCAATCCAGATACCCCATCTAAATTTTCTACAATCATTCTACAAATCACTAAACCTAACCCAAGACCATACCAAACATGACATGTAATGATTTTTGTATTCTAAGCTTTATTTATGCTGTTTTTTTAATCAAATAGATTTGCACTTTTGAATTAGTTAAGCTATACTCACATAGTTTTTCAGATTGTAGCCAATCAAAAGAAACTAACACATCATGAAGTTTTTGAGTTATAACAATACTGTTTGGTGGACACGACGAATTAATCTTTGAACAAATATTTATCGCAGTACCAAAAATATCATCTACTGTAGATGTGGGTATCTTTGCAATTCTAACTCTTCCAAATGAAAAACTAATTTTGTAATCAAGTTTAGGTAATCCCAGTTTGGATATTTTTTTATTAATTATATTGTGATAATCAATTATTGCAAATCCACACTTTATAGCATTCTCAACAGATTTTTGATTTGCATTTTTGTGTGATTTTTCTAAAGTCTCTGGAAAATAAAATAACAGAGAATCCCCTATGTTTTTTACTACAATTCCTTCAAATTTTTTGATAATGTTACTAACATCATTAATGAATATACCATAAAAGTCTCCTATCTTTTTTTCAGACAAGTTAATAGTAATATTTGTAGAATTTACTATGTCAATTATTCCAACAACAGACTGTTTGATTTGTTCAGAAAAGTGTAAAATATTATCTTGTTCTTTGATTTGTTTATTTTTTGTTGTTATTTTCTCAAGTGATCTATGAAATTTTTCAGGTGAAAATATTGTTTTTACTTTGCTAATATTTTTTGAAACTAATAGTTCAGAAATCATATCTATTAACATATCAGTATTTTTAGTAATCATTTTCAGTTTTTCTTTTTGTATAAGGCTTAAATCCCCAAATTCTCCTTCCAAAAGGCTCTTTGAGTATATCTTAATTGGAATCAGTGGTGTTTTAAATTCAGTGTTAAGCGTATCAAGAATGTCTTCGTATTTAGAATCCTTTGTCATAAGTTGATTATTAATAGCATTTAGAATGAGTTTTTCTTGTTCT
>SMVA01108776.1_pt1 | contig 10953 bp, 10 predicted proteins | sample 2456451 | NCBI WGS metagenome assembly SMVA01 (sample SAMN11095933, study PRJNA526329) | marine sediment metagenome | biome: Marine sediment; feature: Surficial sediment; material: Deep marine sediment; isolation source: Hadal surficial sediment | place: Pacific Ocean | collected 2014-05 | depth...
ACGCGATATAGTGCGCCTCGGATACCGTCAGTCTCGGGTTGACCCGTATCTCGGCGTCGACGTATCCGAGGCCACCCATCGATCGACTGCGCAAACTGTGAACTTCGCGAACACTCTCGTTGCCTTCGATTAACGACTTCACTTGCCCGACCAGTTCGATATCGAGGCTGGTATCGATCAGTTCGGCGAAGGCTTTGCTGGTCAATCTAAGCCCCATGACAATGATCATAATCGCTACCACAATCGCCGCGATTATATCCATGTAGGGAACCCCAAGTAGCTGGGCCGAAATGCCGACTAGCACGACGGCCGACGACAATGCGTCGGAGCGATGATGCCAGGCGTTCGATTCCAGCAGGCTCGAATGGGTCTGCCTTGCCGCCTTGATCGTATAGCGATACAGAAATTCCTTGGCGACTATTGCCAGGCCGGCAAAAACCAGGGTAATTAATGCAGGGTTGCTTGGCTGTGACGAGACAATGCTGGAGATACCCCGGTAACCGATACCCAGGCCCGCTGCAGCAAGCAGGAAGCCGAGTAATACCGTGGCCAGGGTTTCAATTCTGCCGTGGCCGTAGGGGTGGCCTTCGTCGGCCGCCGCTGAGGACTGTTTGACCGCAAACAGTACAATAAAATCACTCAGCAGGTCTGACAGGGTATGAAAACCATCGGCGAGCAAAGCCTGCGAGTGACCGACGATACCGAAGAAAATCTGGCCGGCAGCCAGTAGGCAATTGACAATAGCACCGGTAATGGTGATTTTTTTTATGATCCGGTGGCGCCGGTCAATTATCATCCGCACCTTTTTCGACCAGGATGATAAATTCGTCCGCCTGCTCCAGGCTAGAGATAATTCGGTGTCCGTTGATCCGGCACCAGGCGGGAATATCATTCAATGCGCCCGGGTCGGTACAGGTAATCTCGACCCGGGCGCCGACCTCCTGTTGATTGATACAGTTTTGCAGTTTAATCACCGGCATCGGGCAGAGCAGGCGTCGCGCATCCAGTTCAACCACCACATCGTTCATCGGATATACCAGTCCTGGCGTATTTCTGCCAGGGGCCTGATATGGATCTGCTGCGAACTCCGGTCCTGGTCGCTGAAAAGCATTTCTACCAGTTCCGCATCGCGGCCCTTGCTGAATCGGGCGGTAATCGCGCAGGCCAGTTCGATTTGTTGCGCGTCGAGTTTTTCGCCTTCAACCAGGGTCAGGGGTCCGGCATGGCTGACTGTTTTGATACTCTGGAACTGTTTTTTATAACCGCTGAGAAACCGGGTTTCGCCCTCTTCCCGTGCAATGATCAGTTTGAACGCCTTGCTCGGCCGGATATGTCGCCCGACCTTTAACAGCATGATATCGTCGAGCTCGTAGGTTTTGTGCCCGCGATTGTCCCACAGGTCCTGGAGTTTTACCGCGTAGTTCTGGTCGGTCAGGAAACAGCAGCCACCGGCCGGTTGGGCATAGTCCTCGAAGCCAAAATGTTGCGCCAGCGCCATCTGCGGTTTCCTCGACCGCCCGGTAATCCCGTGCAATTTTTCGCGGTCCACCCAGCCCTGCTTCTCGGGCCTGGTTTCGGGCAGCCTGAGTGCGCAAAGCGGCCGCAGCAGCAGGTCGTTGGCGCCGGATTCGATGGATACTACGGGCAGGGTTTTCTTGCGTTGTGACATCGGGCGTTGACCCATCACTTCACCGGTAATAATAAAATCGAAGTTATTCCGTTGCATCCATTCGTGCGCTTTTTGCACCATGAATATCTTGCAGTCGAGACAGGGGTTTAAATTGGCGCCATAGCCGTGTTTCGGGTTGATAACCACGTCCTTGTATTCTTCGACGATGTCGATGATATGCAGTTTAATACCGAGTTGCTCGGCGACCCATAGCGCGTTATTGCGCTTCTGCTTATTGCGGTCTTTTTTGCGAATTGCATGGGTGTGCCCCTCGACGCAAAAGCCGGTAAAAAAATTGATCCCCTCGACTCGAATACCCTGGTCCTGAATCAGTTTCGCGGCAAGCAACGAGTCGAGGCCCCCGGAAATCAGGGCCACTGCTTTTTTTGTCATGGTGATCGGGCTGTTCTGTTTAAATCGCCCATTATAACAGAAGCGAATCGAGGGCTATCAGCTTATTAGCAACCCGTCCGCCAAACGTCATTCCCGCGCAGACAGTGCGTAGGTTGGGCTGGAGAATGAAGCCCTATGGATTGATTCGGATTGATCATGTTGGGCTTCGTGCCTCTCGGCTATTGCTCCTGCATTGCCTGGAGGCACCTACTGTTGGTGCTCTAATAAGTTACATCCATGTAACGAAGCCCAGGCTACGGACTCAGCCCAAGCTACGAACTACCAGCATTCGGTGGGATCGGCGCCCGCACCACCTCTGATGCCGGTATTGCTCAGCGTCAGACTGATACAGTCGGCGTCGTTGGCCTGTGGTTGGCCAGCGACCGGGGTTGCGGTTAAAGTGAACGAGGAAACAGTGATAGCCGTTGCGGCAATCGAGTAAAAACCATCGTCCGAGTCCATCGGCAGGACAACGTTACAATTACCGTTGGTGTAGTCACCGTAAAGGCTTTTGCATTTTTCCAGCGATGTGGAAATTCTGGACAATGCCACTCTCGCATCTGTACGGTTAGCATCGACTATATAATTACCGTAAAAGTTGACAGCAACCGCCGAGAGAATTCCGATGATCGCTACTACCACCATTAGCTCGACTAGGGTAAAACCTGATGATCGATACCTGTTCACTGCATTCTCCTGGGTCAAAACTGTGGGCGATAGAGAGGCCTTTCACTCTCTGGAATCAGCCAGATGTGGTCAACCATTAACCTGCCATTGATGGAAATTAAGGTGTATCCCACCATTTGTTGCACCTTTAATAAATCAAAGTTCGCGTCATCTTTGTCAGGCGTTGTGAACTTTGCTACAGGGCTGAGCCGGTATACGCCATCGTCGATTATAATTGAATTATGTTTTATCTGGCCGACCACGCCGACATTACCGAAAGTTCCACGGTCCCAGCTGGGTGACTGCGCCAACAATGACGAGGTAAACAACCAGGCGCTGAAAAATATCGCAATTGCTAATTTGATTTTATTCATCATGTTTTTCCTTAATAAAGTAGTTCTATCCAGGAGAATCGACCGCTAGGCACAGTTGCCAGGGATTTAATTTTGCTACCCTTCTCGCCGGTAAATGTCAGGTTTTCTATAAACACCGGCTCCGGCAGGAATCCTTCCTGGCGTATTGCTGCTATGACGCCATCGATGCTTCCATTATTCGCATAATCGTTATCATCGACCACACCATCTGCATTAGAGTCGATGGTTGGCACCAGCGGTGAACCACCGGTGGCCATATCGACTGCAAAGCGGTAACCATAACCGCCCTGCGAACAGGCGTCTTCTACCGGAACAAAGCTATTGAAGAATACCGTGTCGCCCCGCGCTATCGGCGAAGTCACCGAGCGTTCGCCGCTATCGGGCAGGTTAAAAAACCAGCCATGCTTTATCGAATAATCGACAGGATTTCGGGTCAATACCCGCTGCGCAAAGCTGGGATCAAATGTCTGCTCGACCAGGGTGGCCTGGGTCAATGCGGAATCACCCGTGTCCCAGACACCATAAAACGATTGCACGTCGGTAGTGACCTTGTCGCCGCTGACCAGGTATTGGCCGGTACCGAAATATACCATGATGTTTGGCTTGTTCGAGTTAGTATCCGGTTGGTTGGGATGACTAGCCAACACCGGTTTGGCGGTAATCGGTTGCGGGTTGCCGGTAATCGGATCGGCCGGGGTGGTGAAAAGAGGTATGGCTGTCGAACCGGATTTTGTAGCCACCTTCCAGGAATTTGGGCTTTGGCCTGACAGGTCGAATACCCACATATTGCCTTCCAAATCACCGGCATAGGCGCGATCGATGGTGCCATTGCCGTCGAGGTCGGCAAGTGCCGGCGTGGCCAGGCCATTCTGGGCGCCTGGGGTGCCGACGCCGGTGCTTATCTTGACGTAATCACCGACTGGATCCCAGAAGCCATCGATACCTTTTTCGATATCGACGATAAACAGGGCGGCCTCGCCGGAACCGGTGCCGATCTGGTTATAACCGTTGCCGAAAATCGCTACCCAGGTGTCGGCGTTGCTAAGACCGATGGTCGGGCGGCTGAAGGTGTAGCCCAGGTCGGCATCGTCGTCGCTGGTGAATTCCCATAGCGATATGGCAGCCGCATCGGCTTCCTTGAAACTCCCGGGATTGGTGACGTCGAGCGCGTAATAACCACGACCGCCGCCGCGCAGGCCACCCATCAGTACCGTGTGCCAGTTCGAGTTATAAAAAATGTCCGATACGCTAGGCGTCAGGTCGACATAATATTGATGGATATAGTTCGGATCGCTCAGGTAATGCAAACCCGCGTTGGGGACTAATGACTGGTATATAGCTCCGGGAATATAGGCAAGCTTTTCCCGGCCGTTGGCATCTTCGAAACCATGCAACATGCCGTCATTGGCGCCGGCGTATACCATTTTTATTCGGTTTTCATGGCTCTCCTTGAACTTGGAATAGGCTGAGCCGCCGGTAGGAAAAGGGTAAATATCCGGCCACGACAGGTTCGGCGGGCCAACGAATACCGGGCCGGAATTAACCAGGTCGCCGAGCAGCGACAGTCTTTCGCGAAATCCGTATCCGAAAGTCTCGTTCGAGCGATCGCCGCGAATATAGTCGAGACGCGCCGCCCCCGGTCCGCTGCTACTGGTGTCCGCATCGAGACTGCCGAGTGGGTTGGTTAATAAATCATTTTGCATATCGATGGATATATCTGTCCAGCGGAAGGCTACGCCCGAGGCTGTAGCAGCATCGTGGGTGATAATTGTTCTCGGGTTAGCATCTAGGTCCCGATTTGTCAGTATCTCTGATGCGCTCCAGTTCTCCGCCAGGAGTGCACCGGTATCGGTGTCGATGCCGAACGAAATCAGGTTACCCTGCCAGCCGTCGGTATTAAATTGCGCCACATAGATCGCCGAATTGGTACTCAACTGGGCGGAGTTGACCGCCACCGCCGCCGAGGTACCGGTCCTTTCGGTGATATCGAAGATCGACAGGCTCAGTTGGTTCTGGAGTTCAGTTGAACTTCCGCTGACAAACAGGTGCTCGCCGCGCGAGTTATAGGCAGCATGCCACAAATCATCAATTTTGTTTGCAGGGCTTGCAGTGGGGTCGGTCCAGGCAAATCCGGGTTCGGTAGCAGGGTCCACTTTGGTTGAATCCATCCCCGGCGAACCGGTTAATCCGAAAGACAGCGTATAATTGACCAGGTGCTGATGGGTCGCCAGGTCGACGCCGGTGCGCTCGGGCACTTCATCGAGCATCGACGGCGCGAGATCGTCTTCGTAATAGCGCATCGCCACGTCGGCCAGCGTGTCAGAATAGATGTCGGCATAATTACCGCCATCGTTCGATTGGCTGGCATCGCCGTCGAAAATACAGTCCGCGCATCCGGTATCTTTATCGGTATTGTTAGAAAAAGGGCTTGGGGTGCCCCAGGTTGGCGCGGGGCCGTTCCAGTAGCCATCGGTCATCAAAATGTTAAAGTTTTGCTGACAGGTGCCGCCATCGGCGGCCGGCAAAATGGGGGTAGGCACGGTGCTGGCACCGGCAAACATCAGGCCTGTCTCTTCCAATGCAGTCCGTGCCGGGCTCAGCAGGTTACCCGGCGCCACAGCATTGGTATTATATAATGCTGTTAACAGGGCCAGTTTATTGTTCGAATCAGTCATCGTCGCTGCATCGATAATGTGGCCGGCATTGAACAATCTCAGCCCCATACGATTCGAATCGGTGTTATTGATGATCCTGCCCATTGCCGACTTGATGCTCGATTCGCGGGTGCGATAGTAGACCCACCAGTTGGAGAAATTCTGTAGTTCGGCGCCGGTGATTATAAATTCGGTATAGGCATCGGTATCGGCATCAATAACACCGTTGATATCGGCAGCTTGATCCCATACGTAATAGGTGGGCAAATATACCTCGGTGCCTGGTAGTCCCATTTCCAGGTACAGGTAGGTTGCGGTCAGGTCGGTAGTCACGCCTGGGTTATTCGGCGACATCGGCGCTGCATCCGCCGGGTATTCCGGATACAGCGGATTACCGGCGGCGTCCGAACCCGCCCAGGGTATATAATTGACCGCCGGATCATAATAAAGCTTGTTTGCCTGGCTGTTTTTAAATACCCAGGCCTCGGCTAGCGCCGCTACTGGCGGCACGACATTGAAATTGTAAAAATCCGGATGCAGGTAAACCAGAAGAACATCACCACCAATTTGAATATACGGCAGGCTTTCTTCATTCACGGTAAAATTAAGCCCCCTCACCTGGGTCGTATCCTGAGGAACCAGGGTCTCGGTGACCATGCTGCGCGAGTCGTCGAAGGTTAAAAATACATTCGGCTCGACCACGGTCGACAGGAACAGGGGCGATGTCGCAAGCGTGCCCGGCGCCGATTGGGCCTGATGCATCGGTATAACCACCAAAACGGCGGCGGCGAGTGCATGTAACAGGCTGGATTTAATCGATTTTTTCATTCCAAGACTCCTTGATTTAATATTCATGGCCAAAATATGACTGGACCATGCTAAAACTGCGGCCCGATTGGCCGGCACCCCTGGCGGTAATCCTGAAATTTGATACCGTGATACCGGGTTGGCTGCTGCCATAACCGCCGATATTGACCGAGGCTACTTCGTTTTGTGAGCGATCACCCAGATAATGGATGATGAACCGGGGCGGCTCGATCACATATGGCAGGTTTACGCTCGTCGCAATCTGCGACGCATCCCAGGTCGCGCTATGACCGTATGGAGGATCGGCATCCAGCTCCGGGTAAAGCCCGATCGAGGGGTCGTTGAAGAATGTCGTGGTAAAGGTGTTGTTGACGAATGCCTCGCCGGCGCGTAAGCCCGCCTCGGCGGCATTAAAGGTAATGCCTGCATCGCGCAGGTTGCCGGCCATACTGATTTCGGTGCGTGTACTTTGCATCGAGGAAACGCCCAGTATCGTCAGCGCAATCAGAATCACCAGGCTGACCACCAGGGTCATACCGGTTTGCCCGGGGTAAGCCACAAATTTGTAATTCATAGCCTTGTAATCCATAAGCCTGTTATTTAATTTGTTCATGTGCTGCCTATCCGGTTACGTAATGCAATAGTGGTAGTAAAAACCTGGCGTAGGCGGTAATCCGCCGCGGTGGCGGTCACACCGTTGTAATTAAGTGTTTGTGGCGCCTCGACGACGGAGTCGGCCACGGAGCGGACCAGTAACATCAGTCGAATCGATATGACGTCATACCAGTTGGTTACCGCGGTGGCGATCATGTACTGGTTAGGAAAGTCGTCGCCGGTGGTATCGACGCCATACAGCAACTGCATTTGCTCGATGCCTTCGACCAATTCCTGGTTGACACCGTTTTCCGAACGCCACAGCGCCGGTTCGCCACTTTGACCGACAGCAATCGTATAGGTGACAGCCTGCAACTTAAACACCGATGAGTCGGCACCATAGGTCTGTGAAAGACAGTGGCCACTGGTGCAGGTATCAGGGTTGTAATTACCGGGGCCGGGATCGGAGACACCGGTGTTGTGAACCAGTACGTTTTTATCGGCGTTTGTGTCCGGGTTGGTGTTGGTCACCTGGAAAATATCGGCGCCACGACAATTACTGATCATGATAATATCATCCTTGGAGATATTGTTGGGCAGCGTCACATGGAGATTGGCCGACTTGTTCGTATTATATGGCTCCATAACAGTGGCCTGGCCAGGCTTAGCGCCGCGCAAAGTGATGCTGTCGGAACCGTTCAACCCGTCATTATCGGTACCCTCTACCAGGTCTTTTTCAAGAAAATCGTGAAGATCGGGGTCGTAACCGGTCCCTGCCGGATCCAGATTATTAACAATGGTATCCTTGATCTCTTCGTCTTCCGGGTCGAAAATTGCGCAACCGAAAAAACCGGCCATGCGTAAATCCTGCGCCATCACATCCATCGCGAAACGACCGTTTTCCTGAATACGCGAGATCGAGTTGGTAAACGCGTAAGAAGTCTTGTTGGCCAGGTAGACCTGGATGATGCCACCGAGTAAAAACAGGCTGATGACCAGGGCCACCAGGACCTCTACCAGTGAAATACCGTGTTGATGGTTTAAATATTTCATTGGATTAATGTCACTGTATAACAGGTTAAATCGGCTGCCGGGTCGGCGCCGCAGGCGGTTCCGGTTGCGCCGGTGCCCTCGTCGTCCCACATAACCTGGATCAGCAATACGCCTGCGGCAGGGCTGGAGATAGTGCCCCTGCCGGAAGGCAGGTTTTGCATCTCGACTGCCCAGTCCGTGGCATCGGCATTTACCATTTGTGCGCTACTACAGGCGCCGCTAAGGCAACCCTGGTTAGGGCTGGCATCGGTGTCGATACCGGCGTAACTATTAAATTGGGAGAAATTAGCGCGAATCCGGTCGGCGATGTTGTAACCGATCCACACCGCCTGGCTGTGGTGCATGGCGCTATTATTTTGCTTCATCGAGGTAGTCTGCAACGCCGCGATGCCGAGCAAGCCGACCGAAATGACCAGCAGCGAGATCATCGACTCGACTAGTGAGACGCCTCGTTGACGATTATGTATGATTAACATGCGGCGCCCCCTCCTTGCCGCACCCGGCCGGTGTTGGATATCGAAATCGATTTCATATGAGCAACCCCGCGGTCGTCGCAGAGCGAGAAAGAGCCGGTTCCTCCGGCCGAAAATCCGCGATTATCGTAGACAAAAGTGCCATAAGGTACATCGGTTACCACAAGTGTGACAGGATCGATGACCTCATCAATGTCAACATATGTGCTGGAGAGTGTATTGTTGCCCGATAGCGGCTGGTTCTGGCGCAGGATTTCGTCACCGGTGGTAAACTTCAAATCACTATCGGCGTCGACGAACAGAATCCAGCCTGCGCTCCAATCGGTTCCTGAACAAGAAGTCATATTACTACTCGCGCACAACACGACCAGTTGCCGGCGCAATACCGCTTCGCTGCGCGCGTAGGCGAGATGGCTGACAAGGGTATTGATTTGCGTTGTCAGGCGATCGTTCTTAACGTAGGTACCCATCGCTGGAAGTCCAAAAGCCATCAGTATCCCGATCATCGCAATGACGACGAGTAACTCCATGAGTGTAAAGCCGGAAATTTTCTTCATGCCCGTATCCTAGTAATAAAAATGAAAATATCCCGCGAAACAGGATAGGATATGAAAAAGTGCCGATAAACGGTACTCGCTGATCAACCGGAGACCCCTGCCAGGCATGACCATAGAATATATTTCCAGTCGATCGATCAAAAGCTACGTTCGCCGCAGCGGCCGATTGACCCCGGCTCAAAAGAAAGCCCTGGTAGAATACTGGCCGCTTTACGGTATCGACTTCGCGCCATCGCAAATTGATCTGGACGCTATTGCAGGTGGTTTCGAGAAGTTAAAACTGGAGATCGGATTTGGCAGTGGCGAGGCCCTGATCTCGATGGCGAAAAACGACCTGGAATGCCTTTACCTGGGTATCGAGGTGCATGAATCAGGCGTTGGTCGCTGCCTGAATAGTATCCATAGCAACGCAATGAGCAATGTGCGGGTATTCAAGCACGACGCGATCGAGGTGATGCAGCAGATGTTACCCCCACGATCGCTCGACCGCGTATTGCTGTTCTTCCCCGACCCCTGGCAGAAGAAAAGACATAACAAGAGAAGGATAGTCAATCGACGATTTCGAGATTTGTTGGCCCGTCTGCTTAAGCCGGCTGCCTGCCTGCATATTGCGACCGACTGGCAGGATTATGCCGAGCATATGGCTGCCGAAATGCTTTCGGATCGACGGTTTAGCAACAAGGGCGACGAAAACGGATACGCCAGCCGCCCCGCGTATAGGCTGGCAACCCGGTTTGAAAATCGCGGCGTAAAGCTGGGGCATGGAGTCTGGGACCTGGTTTTCGAGAATATTGGTTCCGTTATTAAGCCAGTGGGAACTACTTAATAATCGGCATTTAATGCCTGAACCCACCGGCTACTAGTCCCCTCTCCCAATTTGAGGGTGTCGTAAATAACAGGTATGAACGGGATTTTGGCTCCATCTATTCACCCTGGAGCGTTCGTGCATCTTTCGAACCTGGCATGAACCCTTACTGCACAAAGCCAGCTGGAATTTCGAAACTTGAGAGACATGAAAATCACAGAAACTACCGTCATTCCGGGCAGCTTTTTTTGCTGATCCGGAATCCAGAGATTTCAATCACTTACTGGATCCGGCGGTCCGACGATTCGGGCGAGTCCGGTATGACGAGATGTCGTTAACGGGACAGCAGTGAGAAGGAATATAAGCGTTATCGAAAGCATGGAGAACAGAGTTATGGCGATTTTAGACCGAGGACAACACAGCCTGCCTGCGATCTCAGTAAATGATGTTCATCATGACCATCATTACCGCCAGGAACAGGATGGTCATAAAGATACCGGCTTTCAAAAAATCGGCAACCCGGTAGCCACCCGGGCCCATGATCAGCGCATTCACCTGGTGGGTGGGTAATAAAAATGAATTTGAGGTTGCCAGCGCGACGGTCAATGCAAAAATAGCCGGGTCCGCGCCCACGCCGATCGCAATATTGACTGCCAGCGGCACGAGTAATACGGTTGCCCCGACATTCGACATGACCAGGGTAAAAAATGTCGCCAGCAAGGCAATCGAGACCTGGATGATCCAGACTGGCATATCGCCGACTACCAGCAGGGTTTGTTCTGCAATCCATCTTGCAGTGCCGCTGGTTTCGACCGCAAGACCGAGTGGAATCAGGCTGGCGAGCAGGAAAACGGTACTCCAGGATACCGATTCGTAGGCCTCTTCCATTTTCAATACACCGGACAGCA
>SMVA01211067.1_pt1 | contig 10952 bp, 8 predicted proteins | sample 2456451 | NCBI WGS metagenome assembly SMVA01 (sample SAMN11095933, study PRJNA526329) | marine sediment metagenome | biome: Marine sediment; feature: Surficial sediment; material: Deep marine sediment; isolation source: Hadal surficial sediment | place: Pacific Ocean | collected 2014-05 | depth 0-1...
CGCAAGGTTTTCGAGGAGTTTCTTCGCGGCGACCGAATCTCCCCATTCCATCCCACCCGAGTCCATCAAGATGGCGATGGCCGCGCCGGTCTCGATTGTATCGAGCCCGAGCTCATCACAGAGTCGGTCGAGTTCCGCAACTTCGTCGAAGGTCTTGATCGCGCAACTCGCCCCGAGAAGCGTCAACGTCTCGAATTCGAGTGCGGAGGTCTTGTAGTTCCCGTCCTTGTCGTGAACGATATTCGAGCATTTGATGATGCAACCTGTCATGCAGTTATGCATGCCGCCGCCGCGCTCCTCGAAACTTTCCACGATGCGTGCGCCATCGAGACCCTCGAAATCGGGCGACTGCCCTTCGGTTCGATTCTTGTAGACGAAGGTGTTCAGCATATTCGCGAGCGGAACGACGGATGACGTTCCGTTCTTGAACATCTGCGGACCCGCCAGATAGTCCTTCGTATAGGTCTTGTTGATCGCGTTGAATTTCTTCGAATCCGCCGCCTGACGCGAGCGCGCCTTGCCGGGATCGACGAGCACCCATTTCAGGCCCTTCGAACCCATCACGGCGCCCAATCCGCCGCGAGCGGCATGGCGTGCGGGTCGTCGCTCGGCGTCCTGATCCGTACATGCGACCGAGGCGCCGCTCAGGCCGAGTTCGCCCGCAGGCCCGATCGAGATCACACTCGCGGTTCGGGCCTCTGAGGCGAGAAGCTTCTCGCACAGCGCATAATTCCACATGCCTTTGTATTCGTCTGCGCCGACGACCGAAACCCCGTCCTGGTCGATGCGCAGCCCGTATCGCTTGTCGCGATCGGCGGGTTGTCCCTTGACCACGACGGCCCGAATCCCGAGTTTCATCAGATGCTGACCCGGGTTGCCCCCCGCGTTGGCTTCTTTGATGCCGTGGGTCAACGGGCTCTTGGCGCCGATCGAGATGCGACCCGAGGTGGGCGCCGTGGTGCCCGAGAGAACTCCGGGCGCCATCACGAGGACGTTGTCCGGACCGAGCGGATCGCAGGTCGGATCACATTCCTTGGTCAGGATTTTCGCGGACAGGCCACGGCCGCCTAACAGCTTCCACTCCTCCGGAAAGGGTTCAAAGGACGTCGTCTGGTCCGTCATGTTCACGTAGAGGAGTTGATCTCCCTCGGGTCCCGGCATGTTTTCATTCCTCAAGATTTGGGGTTGTGATCCGAAAAACGGGCGAACCGAGAAGGTCCACCAATCGGAGCGGCGTTGCAATGCGTTCGTGGCGAGTCCGGGGGCGGATTCTTACCCGCCCGCGATGGCGGCGATCACCTCGATTTCATCCTTGGCTGAAACGGGCGTGTGGAGCACGCTCGGGCTTCGCTCGAGCAGTACGCCATTCAGCGTCAGCTTGACGAAACGGTGGATCCCACCGGACCCCGCGTCGATCACGAGCTCTCGAAGGCCGGGGAATCGCTCCTCGACCGCGTCCAGACAGGCGCCGATCGTATCCCGCGCGATCTCCAGCTTGGCTTCCCCATGGGTGGGGCCGCGGAATACGACGGGGATCAGCACGAAGGCCATCTTCTCTCCTGGGATCTTTGGGGGGCGCCACCAGAGTTTCGACGGCCTCGGGCCCGATTTCAAGGCTGGCCCCCGCGAGTGACGGGATCATCGTAGCGCCGCCGCGCGGGAATCTGCCAGAAACGATCGTCCGGCAGTTCGAAGGGTCGCCCGCGCGCCGCGCTGGGACTCGAATCGGGGAGCCAGGCGGTGAGAAATCCGACGCGGCCCCCCCGCCCATGATGGACACAGCCGGTATCCAGCCCGCGGAGCCCATTGTCCAGATGGAGTCCCTGGCGGGCCCAATGTCCATAGACGAGGCCATAGTCGTGTCTTCGCTTCGCCCAGACCCGATGCCACGCCCGCTCGGGTTTCTCTGGCTCCCGACTCGACCAGGCCCCATCGGCCGCGATGCTGCGACAGCGGGTCAACCGCGCGAGCGCATCGCAAACTGGATCACTCCCAGGGTCGGCCCCGAGCAGGGCACGGGCTTCCTCGTGCGACGCCGAGAGCCGTTCTCGAACCCGATCGCCCGTCTCGACGAGATCCTCGAAAGACCAGTCCGGAGCCGCCGCGGCGTGCACCATCGCAAAGCGCTGGCCCTCGATCTCGCCGGGCGCCACCAACGGCCGGCTGCGCAACCAATCGACCCATTCCGCCGCGTCGCTGGCCGAGAGAACGTCACCGAACGTGTCGTTCTGCTCGATTTCGCGCAGCCCGTAATGCACCCTGAGAAGACTGATTTCGTGATTGCCGAGGACATAGACGGCGCGACCGACTTCGACCAGGCCGCGAATCAGGTCGAGCGGCTTGCGGTTGTCCGGCCCGCGATTGACGAGATCGCCCACGATCCAGAGCACGAACTCGTCGCCGAATTCGTGAATCGCACGCGCGACGAGTTCGGCCAACTCCTCGGAGCAACCCTGGACATCCCCGACGAAAATACGCTGCATTCGACCTTCCCGGACACCCCAGCGGCGTCTTCAGCCCTTCGCCGGACAGCGAATAGGACGAGCGTCCGCTCCCGGGCCGCCGGTCCAGATTCACGCTGCGCAATTTCATGCTGCCCGCGCGCGGGCCATCCTACCGAAACCACCCGGCCCGGTGGAATCAGCGCCCGGCGCCTTCTCCCCCTCGGGCCACCCCAACTCGGGAAGCGGCGGGAAGGCGGGCGCTGGCCGGCAGCCTTGGTGTAACTTCCGGCGGTCGAAGCGACGGCTGTCCGCCTCGGACGAGGACCCTCCGATGGATTGGATGGGCCATTTCGCCGGGGTGTTCGCATCTCTTCGAGTCCTCGAAGAATACAGCCGGGGGTCGGGTGGGACGTCGAATCATCATCTGTGATGGAGCCGAGAGCGCACGGCTCTGGAGTCGCATCGGCACCGATGAGCTCGAAGAGCTCACGTGGATTCCGCGCGAGGGCGAGAGCCGTGCGCGGCCGGCTGGCTTCAAGATCTTGCAGGGCGGACTCGATGAGGAGGCGCTCGCAAAGCTCGAACCGAATGACGACGACGAATTCGCCCTGGTCAGCGACGACGGGCCCTGGACCCGCCTCGCCGTCCGCAAGATTCGCAAGATCGATGAGGACGCCTCGATCCTGGTGCTCTCGGACAGCCTGACCGAGGACGACCTTCCCGACCATCCATCGCTTCGTCGAACCGGCTGGAAGACTTTGATCCGGGACGACATCAACGAGGAATTCGACCACCTCGCGAACCTTCGACGTGTCGTCAAGATCCGAGAACTCCTGGCACCCCGAGAGCGGGTCGGCATCCTGGTACAACCCGACCCCGACCCCGATGGCATCGCCAGTGCCTACGCGCTTCGCGCATTGCTCGGGCGCAAGCGGACGACCGCGCCCTTGATTTCGTTCGGGGAGGTCCAGCGGCCGGAAAATCAGGCGCTCTGCGAAGCGATCGGGATCGAAGTTCGAGTCATCACGCCCGACGAGCTCGACGAGTTCGACGGACTCGTCCTCGTCGACGTCCAGCCGAACGTTTTCGGGGACAATCGCCTCGATCGCCTCGATCGCCTGAACGACATCGATGTCGTGATCGATCACCATCCCGAGCGCAACGACTACGCCGCGATGATCCGTGACATCCGAACGAGCTACGGTGCGACCTCGACGATTTTCACGGAATACCTCCGCGCGACGAACACGGAGATCAACCCGCGCCTCGCGACAGCACTTCTCTACGGAATCAAGAGCGACACTCAATATCTCGGACGCGAAACGAGCGGTTACGACATGGTCGCCTTCGCCTATCTCCACGAAATGCACAGCCCGGCGTTGTTGCGACGCATCGAGCGGCCCGCGCTCCCGATTTCGGGATTGAAGGCGCTCGGTCGAGCCTTGGCCAAATCCGAAGTGCGGGATGGCATTCACATCCTCGTATTAGGCCGCGTTCGTGAAGACGTGATCCCTCAGGTCGCCGACATCGCGCTGCAAGCGGAGGGGGCGGAATGGGCCGTGGCCGTCGGCACGGTGGGCCGCAACCTGGTCTTCTCGGTCCGCAACGTCGGATATGTACGCGCAGCCGGGGAAGTCGTGAAGGCCGTCGTCGAAGGATTGGGCGTCGGAGGCGGCCACCGCTCGATGGCCAAGGGGATCATTCCGTTGAAAGCGTTTCGCGAGGTATACGGTCGCGCGGATCGAGCCCAGGTCCGTAGCGCGCTCTATGACGCCTTCATTCGTGCGATCCATCGAAGCGGAAGCTGAATCCGATGTCCCGTCCGACCGCTCTATCGGCCGAAGAGATCGCCTCTCGTTTGCGTTTGCAACCCGACTGGACCCTGGAAGACGGCAAGCTACACCGGCTATTTGTCTTCGATAGTTTCGTCGAGGCGTTCGGCTTCATGAGCCAGATTGCCATCCTGGCCGAAAAGATGGATCACCATCCGAACTGGTCGAACGTCTACAATCGGGTCGATGTCTTCCTGACGACCCATGATGTCGCTGGCGTCAGCGAATTGGATTTCGAGTTGGCGAGCCAGATGGATCGCCTCGCGCCCTGATCCTCCTTGGCAGGACAGGCGGCGCAGGCTCCCGAAGGACTACGCGATCGAAAGCAGCTCGTGTGCGCCCTTCGTCTTTTCGGGAATCGGAATTCCCAGAGGACAGCTCCCGAGACAGGGGGCCGAGCAGCCCGTACAGGCCGAGGCGTTCACCTCGAGTTTCGCGTAGAGCGCCATGGCCGCCTTCTCCGAGCGATAGTCTTCGAAGTACATTCTATGTCGCAGGACATCGTGGATCGGTACGTCTTCGGGACAACTGCTGAGACAGACGCCGCAATGGGGCGCGCAATACGATCCGACGATCGCCCGATCGTAACGATCGAGCACCGCGACATCCTCCTTCGTCAATCTCTGACCCGACGCATGGAGATACTCGTCGATGTGCTGCATTTCGAAGAACGAAATCACCGCGCAGGAAACCTTCGGGTTCGCATGAACCCATTTGAGCGCTGCCTGAGCGTAGGTGTTGACATCATGAAACGCTTCGAGATTGCGATGTTTAGCGCCCTTCAGGGTTTTCATCGCGACGATCCCCATATCCTGTTCGTCATGGGCGCGGTCGATGATTCCCGCGAGTTCCGGCCAGATTCCATGATGATAGGCGAGCATCATGACGTCGAAGCGACCGGAATCGATCGCCGTATTCGCGACCTCGACCAGGCGTGGCGTATGCGTCGAGACGCCGAGGAAGCGCGCCTTGCCCTCCGCCTTCAATCGATCGAACGCCTCGTGCATGTTCTCGTCCATCAATCGACTCACCTCATCACACGAATGGACATGGATGAGGTCGACGTAATCCGTGCCGAGTCGGCGAAGACTGTCATGGATGACTTCTTTGTATCGCAGGACGGAAGTTCCAGCCGGCAGATGACCGATCGGCGTACAGAATTTCGTGGCCAGGAAGACCTGGTCGCGCGGAAATTCTTGCATCGCGCGACCGACGACGAGTTCGCTTCCGGCGGTCGAATAGTCGGGCGCCGTGTCGATATAGTTGACCCCCCGGTCGAGCGCCGCCTTCACGATCTTCCAGGCTTCGTCGCCGTTTAGCTGACCCGCCCCGAGAACGGTGTCCGAGACCTGCCAGCCCGTCCGGCCCAAGCGTCCATAGGACTCGACCCGTGCGGTCCTCCAGGCATCGTCCCAGGTCGGATGCGTCTTGACGACGCCTTTGTCCGAGCTGACATTCCCAGCGACCTGGTACCAGCCATTGCCATTCTTGCCCACGCCGAAAAGCGCATGCCCCAGGCTCCCGACGACGCCTGCAACCAACGCACCAAATGCCGTCGCCCCGCTCGTGAGAAATCGTCGCCGACCACGCTGCGCTTCGAGAGCTGACGGCTCGCCGGCATCCGACGGCGTGGCACGGGTCGCGAATAGCATGGCGCCGAGGGCGACGAGCGGAATCAGAAGGAGCGTTCCGAGCGCGAGAACGACGCCCGCAATCGCGTTCGACATGTCCGGGCCCAGCGTTCGCTGGATCCATTCGCCGGCCGGAAACGCCGTTGCGTCCAGACCGATCACCGCGTGGTAGAGGAAATTTCCACTGATCGCGTAGCCCGCGAGCAAGGCAAGGGCCATCACGGCTCCGACCCTTCGACTCGTGCTGCCCTTCTCGAACGCCATCGCGTTGTCCTCCACCGCTCCAGACCCTCAAAAGGCGCGGATTGCGCCACGCGTTGCACAACGCGCCGGATCTGGGCCAGTATAGGACGTGAACCTCCTCGCCCGAAAGGACCCCGATGGCGAGTCCCCTGATCATTCCCGACGTGGCTTCCCTGCCCGAATACGAGGGCCGCGATCTCGGGGCCACCGATTGGCGACGCCTCGACCAGACCCAGATCGACGCCTTCGCCGATGCCACCGGCGACCACCAATGGATCCATGTCGACCCGGCTCGCGCCGAACGGGAATCTCCCTTTGGAACCACGATTGCCCACGGCTATCTCACCCTCGCCCTGGCGCCGGCCCTGCTCCCGGACTTAATGGTGGTCGAGAATTGTTCCCAGATCGTGAACTACGGAATCGAAAAGCTGCGTCTCCGGGAACCGGTTCCCGCCGGCGGCCGGGTCCGACTCGCGGCCAGCATCAAAGGCGTGCGCCGCGTCCCGGGTGGCGCGATGCGGCTCAGCCTTGCGATCCGCTTCGATGTCGAGGGTGCGAAACGATCGGCGTGCTCGGGTGAGCTGATCTTCGTCTATTTCCCCTGAACGCCCTCCCCCCGATGCAAGTTTCCCACGGGCACAGCACGTCCGTCACGGCTCGCGGTATGCTCGTGCCATGAAGATCGCGCTTGCCCAGATCAATCCGACCGTCGGTGACCTGGCCGGTAATCGTCGACTCGCCCAGGAAGCCGCCGAACAAGCCGCCTCGGCGGGGGCGGATTGTGTGGTGCTCCCGGAACTCGCGTTGACCGGCTATCCGCCGATGGACCTGCTCGAACGGGATCGCTTCGTCGACGACCAGCTCGCGGAACTCGATGAACTCGCCAAGACCTCGCGCCGCATCACCATCGTCGTGGGCGCGGTCATGCGCACCGACGAAGCGGGACCCAAGACGATCGAGAACTCGGCGGTCGTATTGGCCGAGGGCCGGCGATACGCCGTTCGAAGCAAGACGCTCTTGCCCACCTATGATGTTTTCGATGAGCAACGTTATTTTGCACGAACCGAGGACTGGACCCCGGTCGAAGTCCCGGGTTTGGATACACCGCTCGGGCTCGCCGTCTGCGAGGACACCTGGGCTCGGACGAAGCCCTACCCCGTCGATCCGGTCGCAGAACTGACCGCACGCGGCGCCGGGATCATCATCAATCCCTCCGCGTCCCCGTGGCACGTCGGCAAAGCGGCAGAGCGCCGCGCCATGCTCGCCGAAGTGGCGATGCGCAACGATTGTCCGGTCGTATTCGTCAACCAGGTCGGGGGCAACGACGAGTTGATCTTCGACGGCGGATCCTGTGTGATCGACGCCAAAGGCAAAGTCCACGCCGCCATGCCGCTCTTTGAATCGGGGATCGCGATCTGCGAACTCCCCCTCGGCCCCGGAACCCCCCTGGACGAAGTCGATGATCCCGAGGCGATCGAACAACTCGAACGCGGACTCGTGCTCGGGATTCGAGACTATTTCTTGAAACAGAATTTGCCCCCGGACGCCGTGATCGGCCTCTCCGGCGGGATCGATTCGGCGGTCACGGCCCACCTCGCGGTCGAAGCACTCGGCGCGGAACGCGTGCTCGGCATCGCGATGCCCGGCCCCTTCTCGTCCGGCCACAGTGTCGAGGACGCTTTCGCGCTCGGCGAACGATTGGGGATCGAAGTCCGACGCGCCGAAATCGGTCCAATCTACGACGCCTATCTCGAACTCTTCGCCGATCTCTTCGGTCGACGCGAGGACTACGGACTCACACAGCAAAACATTCAATCACGCATTCGCGGCGCGATGCTGATGGCTTGTGCGAACCATGAAGACCGTCTGGTTCTCGCGACCGGAAACAAGAGCGAATTGTCGGTCGGCTATTGCACGCTCTACGGCGACACGGTCGGCGGACTCGCAGTGCTCGGCGATGTCTACAAAGGCGATGTCTACGCCCTCGCCCAGCACGCGAATCGCGAATGCGAACGCATCCCCCTCAACACGATCGAGAAACCCCCCTCGGCGGAGTTGGCGGCCAACCAGGTCGACCAGGATGATCTGCCGCCCTACGACGTGCTCGACGACGTGCTTCGCCAAGCCATCGAAGGAGAACGCAGTCGGGCCTCCATCGTGCCGCCAAAGGGCGTGTCCAACGAAGTGGCCCAGGGCATCTTCAACCGCCTCGACCGCAACGAATACAAACGACGGCAGAGCCCCCTCGTCCTGCGGACCTCCAAAAAGGCCTTCGGTGCGGGCCGACGGCTTCCCATCGTGCATCGATACCTCGGATAGGCGCTCATTCGATATAGCCGAGCGCCCGAAGTCGACTCGCCTCCTCTTGCGAGATCTCCTGCCGTGCAACCGGGTCTGCCAACGACGCAATGCGTTGGGCCCTCGAGTCGGCCAGCGTCGAAAGCATCTCACTCACGATCCTCGGAAAGCGACGCGCGACGTTCTCATGCTCATCGGGATCGCTAGCGAGGTCGTAGAGTTCGATGTCCTTGTCCGGGCCGCGGAAGATCAGGTTGAAGCGCGCGCTGCGCACCGAAAAATTCTCCAACACGTGATAGAAGTCGAATTCCAGTAGACGGTCGCTGGCGGGCCCTCCGGCCATGAGGGAAACCAGCGACTCACCCTCGATTTCTCGCACGGCGGGGGCGCCAAGAATTTCGAGCAGCGTCGGGACGAGGTCGACGAGCCCGACCAATGCCTCGACGTCGACGCGCTCGATTCCAGCCGGAGGTCGGATGACCAGCGGGACCTGGGCCGCTTCTCGATAGGGCTGGGAATGGAGCATCCGGCCGTGTTCGCCAAATGCTTCGCCGTGATCGGCTGTGATGACGACCCAGCTGGTGTCGAGCAGACCCCGCCGATCGAGGGCGTCGAGAAATTCACCCAAATCGCGGTCCAGCGTCGCGACGCCCGCTTCGTAGAGACCGCGGATCCAATCGACTTCCCGGGAAGAGAGGAATTCGGGTTCGGCATTCGCGCGTTGCAAGAGTCGAGAGGCGCAGACATCGTCGCGGCATCCAACGAAATCCTCGACGGCCTTGTCCGCGTAGAATCCCGCGAAACGAGGCTCGCTCTCGTAGGGAAATTCTCTCCAGTCGGAATGAACGTCGTAGTAGTGGATGAACAAGAAAATCGGCGCGCCACGCCGTCGTGAGAAGCGCGTCCACCACGAGTCGAGCCAGCCGATCGCCGCCTCGCTATTCGCCTCCGCGCTTCGAAATTTCGATTCGAATCGATCGAATCCCTGTGCGAATCCCTTTTTTCGCGACAGCCAATCTGCATGCGCCGTGAAGCCCGCCGTCCGATACCCGAGTTCGCTCAACGCCTCGGCGAGGGTCGTATGAGTCTCGGAAAGCGGTCGATCCGCACGCGCCCCGTGTGTCCTCGGGGTCAGACCGGTCAGCATCGTGGCATGAGAAACGATCGTGTGCGGCGATTGGGTATAGGCCTTCGAGAATACGTAGGACTCCTCCGCAAACGCGGCGAGTCGCGGCATGTTTATCCAACCGTCCTCACGGACCTCGAGCGCATCGGCGCGCAGCGTATCGATCGATACGAGAATTACATCAGGCGGTTTTTGAGAATCGTCGCAGGCCAAAGTCGAAACGACGAGCCATGCGCACAAGAAGATCAATCTGGGGTCGGAGACTGAACTGAGCATGCGGCCATGCTATCGAAGCCGCGAGACCCTGCAGGCCGAACCGGATCGTTCCGAGAATTCAAATCCTTCGCGACTGGCAATTAACAGCCGCTCGCGACCGGCTGTGGCGTTCGAAATCCGTCGGCACGGGCCAGGGCTCGTCAGTCCGACAACGTTCGATCGCTCGCGGAGCCCATCGGAAGATCACAACTGAAACGTTCGATGTCCGTCGCCTCGGTCGCGTGGGAGAGCCGGCCTCGCCTCATGTCGAAGGTCAGGCGGTGGCTGCGTTCGCCGGAAATTTCGATCGGAACGGTCACGGTCGGCTCGCCCTCGAGTCGAACCTGATACTTTCCGGCGGGCAGCGCGATCGCTTCGTCGCCGCCGAGCGTTCCGACAGCGACCCTTCGACCGTCTCGCATCACTTCGTAGCGGGTGCCGACGACGGACCTCAAGGCGTCGCGCAGCTGGACCGCATTGGAGGCCGTGAGGAAGAGGCCGCCCGATGCTCGGGCAATCTCTTCGAGCTGCTGGCGCTTTTCCGGCTCTTCGCCCTCGATCCCCAATCCGATGACATGCACGGGGATCGGTCCAAGTTTTTGTAGCGCCCTGGCCGCGGCGGGACCATCGCCGCCGCAGCTCTCGATCCCATCCGTGAGGAGGACGACGGTGCGCTGGCCGGACAGCGCGCCCAGATCCAATGCGGCTTGGCGAAGGGCGTAGGCGATGGGCGTCTGTCCACGCGGCTCGAGTGCGGCGATGGCAGACCGAATCCGATCACGATTTCCGAATCCGGAGGGCACCAGCCTTTCCGTATCGCGGCAGTTGCGAACCTCGCGGTCATCCCGATGGCCGTAGACGCGCAGGCCCAGCTGCACTTCCGCCGGCACCCAGGTCAAGAGTTCTCGAAGCGTTTCGACCGCAACGGTCATCTTGAAGCGTTCGTTCAGCTTGCCCCACATACTCCCCGAGGCGTCGAGGACGATCTCGACGGACCTTTGCGAAAGCGAAATCGCGGGCCGGCCATCGAGCGTGGCGCCGATCCGAAGCTCGCCACAATCCGGGGGCCGCAGGAATACGCTGACCTCGTCCGTCGCGGTCTGGCCGTCCAAGCTCGTCGCGA
>SMVA01465449.1_pt1 | contig 10950 bp, 12 predicted proteins | sample 2456451 | NCBI WGS metagenome assembly SMVA01 (sample SAMN11095933, study PRJNA526329) | marine sediment metagenome | biome: Marine sediment; feature: Surficial sediment; material: Deep marine sediment; isolation source: Hadal surficial sediment | place: Pacific Ocean | collected 2014-05 | depth...
AATCCTGATGCGGGGTTTCGGCGCGCTGAATTACGGTGGCCGCCAGCTCGTCAGTTACCTGCTGTTCGAGTCCGGCTACACGCGTGAACTCATTCGCCTGGGTTATTCCGATGCGATGAACCGTCGTCAGCAGCTTGCCGATTTCATGCAGGGTGTACCGGTCGATGACCCGACCGGCATCACCGGCTGGCGCGACCTGAGCGAGGAGTATTCCCAGCGTCTGCCGACGCTGAAGGTGGATGAGGAGCAATCACGGGGATCTCAGGAATCGGGGCTGGAAGCCGCTCCTACGACAGTCAACACCCCGTAGGAGCGGCTTCCAGCCGCGATTCCTTACATCCTACATCAGAAATATCGTCCCCAACCCGAGGAACACCCCGAAACCGATGATGTCGGTGATCGTCGTCAGGATGACCGTGCCGGCCAGTGCCGGGTCGATCTTCAGCTTGCGCAGGATCAGCGGTATCGCGAAGCCGGCCACGGCTGCCGCGACCAGGCTGATCATCAGTGCTGCCCCGATGACCGCGCCCACCTCCCAACTCGTGCTGAACACGAAGATGGTCACGCCGGCGACGACGATGGCCCAGACCAGGCCGTTCAGCGACCCGATCGCGAGTTCCTTCGCCATCAGTGCGCGCGCGTTGGAGTCTTGCACACGGCCGAGCGCGAGGCCGCGAATCATTAACGTCAGCGTCTGGCTGCCGGCGATGCCGCCCATGCTGGCGACGACGGGCATCAGCACGGCCAGGATGACGACTTGCTCCAGCGCGGGCCGGAAGATCGCGACGACCGCGGCGGCCATGAACGCAGTGGCAAGATTGACGCCGAGCCAGATCGCCCGCCGTTGGGCACTCGTGATGACCGGGGCGAACATGTCGTCCTCCTCGTCGAGACCGGCCATGCTCAAAATGTCGTGATCGGCCTGTTCCTGGATCACGTCCATGACGTCGTCGACCGTGATCTCGCCGATCAGCCTGCCGTCGTCATCCACGACGGCAGCGGTGACGAGGTCATGGCTCTGGAAGATGTTCGCGACATCGACATCCGTGTGATTCGCATTGATCGGCGCGACGGTAATATCCATGACTTCACCGACGGTGTTCTTGGGGTCGCTCGTGACGAGCCGTGAGAAATACAGTACGCCGATGTACTTCTCGTCGTGGTCGATCACGAACACCGCAGGCGTCTGGTCGGGCAGGTCGCGCGCCCGGCGGAGGAAGCGCATGACGACCTCGAGCGTGACATCCGATCGTACCGACAGCGTGTCCGGATCCATCAGGCCGCCCGCCGAGTCCTCCGGGTAGGAAAGCACGGACTCGAGTTGTTCGCGGTCCTCGTTGGACAGCGATTGTTTGACCTTGTCCGAAACGTCTTCGGACATGTCGGCGACGATATCCGCCAGGTCATCGATCTCCAGCCCTTCGGTCGCGGCCACGACCTCCTCGGCGTCCATGTCTTCCATGAGCCGCGTGCGAACTTCGTCATTCAGTTCGGCGAGGACCTCGCCCTCGACGTCATCCTCGAGCAGCGTCCAGACGACCGAGCGCTCCGGCGGCGGGAGGGATTCGAGAATCAGCGCAATTTCGGACGGGTGCAACGAATCGCAGAGGGTGCGAGCCATGCCCAGCTTGCCTTCATCGAGTGCTTCACGCAGGTCACCGAGTGGGGATGTCTTGGGCGATTCCACGGGACCTCCGTCTGTTTAACCTGACCGAAAGCCCACGGAGAGCGGGCTGGCGTATTTTTGTTGGGTGCCGCGTGGCCGGAACTACCCATCTGCCCGGCCGCGGGCCGGGCAGAGTTTAGCCGGGATCGACCCCCGAGGTCCATGCGGCGGTGCGCGCCAGGCCCGGCCGCGTTGCCTATGGGTCAGTCGTCGGTCCGGTCGGTAACTCATTGTGACGGGTCAGGATCAGGCCGTGCTCGACGCCGAGTTCGGCGGCGAGCTTTTCGGCCATGTAGACCGACCGATGCTGGCCGCCCGTGCAGCCCAGTGCAACGGTCAGGTAGTTCCGGTTGAAATCGAGGTACTCGGGAATCCATTTTTGCATGAATTGCAGAATATCCTGGTACATCGACTGGACTATGACCTTTTCATCCAGATATTCGATGACGGGCGCATCCTTCCCGGTCAGGGGTCGCAGGTGCATCTCCCAGTATGGGTTCGGCAGGCAGCGCAGGTCGAAAACGAAATCAGCGTCGGCCGGCACGCCATGCTTGTAACCGAATGACTCGATCAGGATCGAGAGCTGGTGATCGGCTCGCGCGCCGATTCGCTCGCGTATCGTGTCACGCAACTCGTAGAGGTTCGTGCGCGTCGTGTCGAGGACGATCTCGGCGCTGTCGATGATCGGGCCGAGCAGTTCACGCTCACGGCCGATGGCCTCTTGCAGGCTCAAGCCCTTGTCGGTGAGGGGATGCTTGCGTCGCGTTTCCGAGTACCGCTTTAGCAGAATCTCATCTTCCGCCTGCAAGAAGATAACTTCCACGTTGACGCCGCGCTCGCGCAGATCACGAATCAGATCGGGCAGGCGATCGAGGTCAATGGCCCGGTTGCGCGCATCGACACCGATCGCGAGATTGTCGTAGATGGAATCCTGCGTCTCGATGACTTGGGTGATCAGTGTATCCAGCAGAGCGGCCGGCATATTGTCGATGCAATAGAAGTCGAGGTCCTCGAGGACGTGCAGTGCGACCGTCTTGCCGGATCCCGACAGGCCACTGACGATAATCAGGCGCATGCGTTAAGAGTACACCCCGGCGTGCGGCGAGGCTCAGGAATAGTTGCGTTTGACTGAATCACGCGCATGATGATCGGTAATTTTCTCCTTGTGTTTCTTGATCTGTCGGTCGAGCTTGTCGACCAGCCCGTCGATGGCGGCATACATATCGTCCTCGATCGAATCTGCAAAGAGTTTGCGACCGCTGACGAGAATTGTGGCTTCCGCCTTATGTCGCAGTTTCTCGACCGTCAGGATGCAGTGCACATCGGTTACGTTGTCGAAATGACGCTCGATACGTTCGAGCTTGGAGTTGATGTAATCCTTGAGGCTGGGGGTGATCTCGATATGATGGCCGGTGAGATTGACTTGCATAGGTGGACTCTCCTTGAATTTACCGTATCGGTCGCTCTCGCCGCTCGCTCGAGGGGGCAATCTTCATCTGCTCCCGGTATTTGGCGACCGTTCGCCGGGCGATCTTCGTGCCTTCTGCGGCAAGCAATGTGACCAGCTTACTGTCACTGAGCGGCTTCTTGGGGTTCTCCTGCCCGACCAGCCGTTTGATCTTGGCCCGAATCGCTGTCGACGATTGTTCGGCTCCGTCCGTGGCGGCCAGTTGGCTGGAGAAGAAGTAGCGGAATTCGATAATTCCGCGTGGGGTATGCATGTATTTGTTTGCAGTGACGCGCGAGATCGTCGACTCGTGCATCTCGACGACCTCGGCGATATCGCGCAGCACCATCGGTTTCATCGCTTCCTCGCCTTGCTCGAGGAAGTCGACCTGACGCTCGACGATGCACAAAGCGACCTTCAGCAGGGTGTCGTGCCGGATCTCGAGGCTCCGCACGAGCCAGCGGGCTTCTTGTAATTGCGTGTTCAGGTTTGCATGCGCGCCGTTGCCTTTGAGCATCGCGGCATAGGTCTGGTTGACTTTCAGGCGGGGCGCGATCGAGCGATTGACCTCGACGATCCATTTGCCGTCCTGTTTTCGCACGTAGACATCCGGGATGATGTACTCGGCGGTTACGGGCTGAATCGCGGAGCCCGGTCGCGGATGACAGGAGCGAATCAGCGCCAGCGCCGTGTCCAGCTCTTCCTCGGAAATGGCGAGCTGGCGTCGCAGCTGCGTGTATTCCTGCTCGGCGACGAGATCGAGTAATCCGTCGGCAATCCGTGCGGCGAGGTCGCGACCCGGCACACTGTCGTCCAGCTGTCGAAGCTGAATCTGGATGCATTCCCCGAGGGTGCGTGCCGCGATGCCGACCGGGTCCAGTGTCTGCAGCTTCAACAGGGCCTTCTCGATCTCCTCGACGCTGAATTCGGCGTCGGGGTGCAGTGACTGCTGTATGTTCTCGAGCGATTCCATCAGGTAGCCATCGTCGTTCAGTTCGTCGATGATCATCTGACCGATGACGACTTCGCGGGGCGTGAAGTGCTCCATCTCGAGCTGCCACAGCAGGTGTTCGTGCAGCGTCTCACTGGAATGATCGGCCAGTTCCGGTCGCCGCGAGTCGTCGGACCACGGGTCGCTCCGGCCGCCCGTTCTGGGCACATCACTCCACAGGCTGGATTCGTCACCTTCGCCGGCCACCACCTGCGGCTGCTCGATTTCCTGAGCCGGCTGCTCGGGTTCTTCGCTCTCGAGCATGACGTTTTCCGCCAGCGCCTGTTCGAGTTGGGTATTGAGCTCCAGCAACGGCAATTGCAACAGCCGTATGGCCTGCTGCAACTGCGGGGTCATCGTCAGTTGCTGACTGAGCTTTAGTTGTAAGGAAAGCTTCATGTTCGTTGCTTACAGGCTAAAGCTTTCACCGAGATACACTTCGCGCACATGCTGATTGGCCAGGATTTCATCCGGTGCGCCCTGTGCGATCATGGTGCCGTCATTCAATATATAGGCGCGGTTGCAAATACCGAGGGTCTCCCGGACGTTGTGATCGGTAATCAGCACCCCGATGTCGCGTGCGCACAGGTGCCTGATAATACGCTGAATGTCGAGCACCGAGATCGGATCGACGCCGGCGAATGGCTCGTCCAGCAATATAAAACGCGGCTCTGCCGCCAGCGCTCGTGCGATCTCGACGCGACGGCGCTCACCGCCGGACAGGCTGATCCCGAGGCTGTTGCGAACATGATGAATATGCAGTTCGTCCAGCAGTTCCTCGAGCAGGCGTTCGCGTTCCGCCCGGTCCAGCTCGGCGCGAGTCTGCAGAATTGCCATGATGTTCTTCTCGACCGTCAACTTCCGGAAAACGGAAGCTTCCTGCGGAAGGTAGCCGAGGCCGATGCGTGCCCGTTGGTGCATGGCCAGCGGCGTCAGGTCTCTGCCGTCCAGCATGATACGGCCGCGATCCGCCGGAATCAGGCCTACGATCATATAGAACGCCGTGGTTTTTCCGGCCCCGTTCGGGCCGAGTAATCCAACGACTTCACCACTTTTTATTTCGAGTGATATTCCTTTCACTACCTGACGGAACTTGAAACGTTTAGATAAATTCTCGGCGCTCAGAATACTCACGGTATTTGTTCAGCCGCGCGCCGCTCGCCGGCCGTTTCGGGCGGAATGATTTTCATGCGAACCTGGCCGCTTTCGTCCGCGTCCGCGATGATGTATTCCCTGATCAGATCGTAGGAGATGCGATCGCCCGAAACTTCGTTGGCGCCGTCGCTCAGCCATGCATTGTCTGACATGCTGATTACGCCGGTTGCAACGTCGTAACTCATCGTGTCGGCGTGACCTTCAGTCAGCGTACCTTTTTCGATGTTCTGCTGCACGAACCGAACTGGCTGGCCCCGCATGTTTGCGTGGCGTATGCGGTGCTCCTGAAAATCGATGTCGGCGTAGTCGGAGTACACCAACGTATCGAGGTTTTTGATACGCACGTTACCCGTGAACTCCCAGCGTGTGTTCTCGAAGTCGAGGCGCGAGGCGGTGGCTTCGTCCGCTTCGATTTGCAGGGGACCCTGTGTGATCTTCAGGCCACGAAACAGCAGTCGGTTTAGCTTGCGATCGAATTCGGACGAATCGGCATCGAGATCGATCGGCAATGTCTTCATCAGGCCGACATCGGGCAGTTCCTGCGACCAGGCCGACGGTGGTACCGCCAGCACAATGAGCCCGATCACGAGTACCAGCGTCCTGGTCATTGTCGACGGGCGCCCGGTCGATACGCGCTGGGTCGATGAGCCCAATGTTGATAAGCCCGGGGTTGATAAGCCCGGGGTCGCTAAGCCCGATGTCGATAAACTATGGAACGAAGTGGCCATTAACGTCCGAAAGGAGTAGCAATCTGTCTTCCCTGAAGTATGCGCGCATTCCGGTTGCGAAGACCCTGTTCGTCGCGTAGTCGATGGCCACCTTACTCTCGGTATTTGCAATATACGTCTCAGTGTCCAGTTCGAGGAAATCCGTGCGGATCGTGATCGGGGTGTCGTCTTCATCCTTGGTTTGCGCTACGACATCACCTTCTAACCGTATGATATTACGATCCGCAGTAATGTGCCCCCTTTCAGCGCTCAGGTCCCACGGAATAGAGGCGTTAGGGTCGTAATCGACCCGTACGTGAACCAGGGCAATCGTGCCTGCCTCGACGTTCTGGGTCGCATTGTCTGTGCGGACGCGATACAGAACACGGCCGTCGTCGCCCGTGACAATCAATTCGACGTCCGTCATGTAGTAGCCGATTCCGAGACGGGCCGTGGCCGGCACATCCTGCGGTTCCTGGGTGTTGCGCAACAGCAGCACGCCGCTGGCCACGGCGGCGATCAGCAGGGCGATCAGCTGAAGAGTGTTGCGGACGTCCATGTTCTGAAGTCCGATCAACCCTGGTTCGATCGATCCGGGTCCGATCGATCCGGGTCTGATCGATTCTCGTCGGTTCGACTCTGACCGGCCCGTGCGGCGATCAGCAGGTCACAGACTTCGCGCACGGCACCGTGTCCGCCCGGGCACTCGGTAACCCAGTCCGCCGCGCCGCGTGCGGTTCGGTGCGCGTCGGCTACCGCAATGCCGAGGGCACAACGCTCCATGATGGCCATGTCGGGCAAATCGTCGCCTACACAGGCGACGTATTCGAGTTCCACCGCGGTCGCGGCGGTGATTTTGGCCAGGGCAGCAGATTTGTCTTCCTGCTCGAGGTAAACGTGCCGGATGCCGAGTTCGGCCATTCGTCTCTCGACCGCGGGCCCGCCGCGTCCCGATATCACGGCCACCTCGATGCCCGCGTGCATGGCGAGCTTGATACCGAGACCGTCGCGGACATTAAACGCCTTCGCCTCGCTGCCGTCTGCGCCGTAGATCAGGCGCCCATCGGTCAGCACACCATCGACGTCGAGGACGAGCAGCCGGATCTGTGCGGCGAGTCGGGTCGCGGGGGGCGAGTTGTTTGCGTTGGACATGGACCCCCCGCCTACATGACGCCGGCACGTAACAGGCTGTGTACATTCAGCGCGCCGACGAGTCGGCCCTGGGTGTCGACGACGAGCAGACCGTTGATTTTCTTTTCCTGCATGATCCGTACGGTCTCGGCCGCGAGCTGCTCGGGTGGCACGGTCTGGCCGTGTGGGGTCATGATGTCCCGCATGCGGGTCGTGTGCACATCGACGTTCTGGTCGAGTGCACGTCGCAGATCACCATCGGTGAACACGCCCGCAAGGTTTCCGTCCGCATCGACCACGGCGGTCATCCCGAGTCCCTTGCGCGTCATCTCCATCAGGCCGTCGGCGAGCAGCGTGTCTGCGGGGACACTCGGCACGTCATCGCCCTTGTGCATCAGGTCCTCGACCCTGAGTAACAGGCGCCGGCCCAGCGTGCCGCCGGGATGCGACAGGGCGAAGTCTTCTTCGGTGAAGCCGCGGCGCTCGAGCAATGCCACGGCCATCGCGTCGCCCATGGCCAGTGCGGCCGTGGTACTGGCGGTCGGTGCAAGGTTCAGCGGGCAGGCTTCTTCGCGGACGGCCGTGTTCAGGACGACGGTTGACGTCGCGCCCAGAGTCGAATCCGGCGTGCCGGTCATCGTGATCAACGGCACACCGATGCGTTTCAGCAGCGGCAGTATGGTGATGATCTCGGCGGTTTCCCCAGAGTTGGATATCGCGATGACGGCATCAATCGGGGTGATCATACCGAGATCGCCGTGGCTGGCTTCACCCGGATGTACGAAGAACGATGGCGTGCCGGTGCTCGCCAGGGTCGCGGCGATCTTGCCGCCGATATGGCCGGACTTGCCCATGCCGGTGACGACAACGCGCCCGGTGCACTCCAGGCAGATCTCACATGCCGTGACGAAGTCTTCGCCGAGCCGCGGTACGAGATCGCTGATGGCGCGGGCTTCGATTTCCAGCACCTGGCGGCCGAGGACCGTCAGTTCCTGCGTGTCTGGCTGATCTGGCATGAGTTGATCTGATTTTACGTGGCTAAAAAATCTGGTATCCGATGTAGGCGTAATAGCCGACGAACCCCGCGAGCAAGAGCCCACCGCTCAGGCGGCTGACGCAAATGGTCCCCGACCGATTGTACGCCATGAAAAAGAATGCGCCCGTAAACCCGAGCAGGACGGGCAAATGCAACGCCAGCACGTCCGGCTCGACTTCGGTCGGGCTGATGACCGCGGCGACGCCGAGGACGGCCAGCATGTTGAATCCGTTCGAACCGAGCACATTCCCGAACGCCAGCCCATACTCGCCTTTGCGGGCCGCGGTGACCGAGACGGCCAGTTCTGGCAGGCTCGTGCTGACGGCGACGATCGTGATGCCGATGACCACGTTTGAGATGCCGAATTCCAGTGCCACGTTTTCGCTGCCCCAGACCAGCGCCTTGGTGCCGGCCGCGAGCAGGGCGAGGCCGATGACGCTCCAGATGATGGCTTGCCCGATCGGCATATCGGTCGGGATCTCCGATGCGAATTCGGCCTCGATCGAGTCGTGCCCGCGGGTGCGCATGCCCAGCCGGATGATCCAGAAGAAATACGCGGCGAACGTCAGCAGCAGCGCGATTCCGTCGAACCGGCTCAAGTAGTCGTCCCAGAAGAAGAGAACCGGCACGATGGTGATTGCTACCATGACCGGGAACTCGCGATGCAGCGTCTCGGACGCGACGACGAGCGGCCAGATCAACGCCGTGAGCCCGATGATCAGGCCCATGTTCGCGATGTTTGAGCCGAGTGCATTGCCGATCGCGAGGTTCGGCACGCCATCGAGCGCGGCGTTCACGGAGACCAGGATTTCGGGTGCCGAGGTCGCGAAGCCGACCACCGTCAGGCCGACCAGCATCGGCGAGATACCGAGATGGCGCGCGGTGACGCCGGCACCGATGACCATTCGTTCCGCGCCCCAGATCAACAGGATCAGGCCGCCGAGAATTGATGACGCATACATAATCATGGATGGAGATTATAATGATTGTTTAGATCCGTTCGGAAAGAGTGACGTAATGACGCCTGAACAAATCAAGTTATTAATCGAAGAACATCTCGGTGATTGCGAGGCAACGGTCGTCAGCGAAGACAATACGCACTTCGAGGCAATCGTGGTCAGCGGTGCGTTCGTTGGCGTTCGCCCCCTGCAACGCCATCAAATGGTCTACGCGGCGCTCGGCGACAAGATGGGCGGCGATATTCACGCATTGACCATCCAGGCGTTGACGCCCGAAGAATCTCTATAAGCAGTGGACAAGCTCGCAATCACCGGCGGCCAGCGCCTGGAAGGTGAGATCCGTATCTCCGGCGCCAAGAACGCGACGTTGCCGATACTGGCCGCGACCATCCTGACCGACCAACGTGTGTTGATCGGTAATGTTCCACATCTGCAAGACGTGACGACGATGATCGAGCTCCTCGGTCGGATGGGCGTCGAGGTGACGGTCCACGAAAGCATGCGGGTCGAGGTCAATGCGGCCAACATCAGCGACTTCTCGGCTCCCTATGAGCTCGTCAAGACCATGCGTGCCTCGGTCCTGGTATTAGGCCCGTTATTGGGCCGATTCGGGCGGGCCGACGTGTCGCTGCCGGGCGGCTGTGCGATCGGCGCCCGACCGATCGACCTGCACGTGGCCGGTCTGCGCGCCATGGGCGCGACCGTCGAAATCGAAGACGGCTATATCCGCGCCCAGGCGGAGCGGCTCCGCGGCACCCATCTGGTGTTTGACAAGGTTACGGTGACGGGCACGGAAAATCTCATGATGGCGGCGGTCCTCGCGGACGGGGAGACGGTGCTCGAGAACGCCGCCCGGGAGCCCGAGATCGCGGATCTCGCGGATTTCCTGAATTGCATGGGCGCCAGGATCGTCGGCGCCGGTACGAACCGGGTCGTCATAGACGGTGTCGAACGTCTGCACGGCGCCGAATTCGACGTCCAGGCCGACCGGATCGAGACCGGTACGTTCCTGGTCGCAGGTGCGATCACCGGCGGCCATGTCCGCGTGAACCGAGCGAGGCCGCACGACCTCGAGGCGGTGCTGGCGAAGTTGCGTGACTCGGGAGCCGAGGTTGCGACCGGGCCCGACTGGATCGAACTGCAGATGGGCGGGCGGCGGCCACGTGCCGTAGAGGTCAGTACGGCCCCGTACCCGGCGTTTCCGACCGACATGCAGGCGCAGTTTGCGGCGCTGAACAGCATCGCCGACGGGGTCAGCACGATCATCGAGAATGTCTTCGAGAATCGCTTTATGCATGTCCACGAGCTGCGGCGCATGGGCGCTCATATCAAGCTGGAAGGCAGCACGGCGATCATTCAGGGCGTAGACAGGTTGCAGGCCGCGCCGGTCATGGCGACGGACCTTCGGGCATCGGCAGGCCTGGTGCTCGCCGGCCTGGTCGCGGACGGCGAGACTATCGTGGATCGGATCTATCACATCGACCGGGGCTACGAGTGCATCGAGGAGAAGCTCCGGCAGCTCGGCGCCCGGATCCGTCGGCTCGTGTAGGACGCCATCTGCCCGCGACCTGACCATTGATCGCGGCAGGTTGGCGTTCCTGCGCCGGATTCCGGCCGGTCGTCACGGACCAATCGAACCCGGTCTGCACGATCCCGTCTGCGCTAACACCGGTAGGCAATGGCGTAATCGCCTGTGTATAATTCGCCCGAATTCTTAGCGCCGACCCACAGAACAAGTCGGGGGGCGCGTTTTCTTGGCCTGTTATTTCATGGGTTTTTCAATGGAAGAGTCACCGGAACAGCGAATGACCGGGTTCACCGCTTGGTTATCGATCGAGGCCAACAGACAAAACCGGAT
>SMVA01455439.1_pt1 | contig 10949 bp, 10 predicted proteins | sample 2456451 | NCBI WGS metagenome assembly SMVA01 (sample SAMN11095933, study PRJNA526329) | marine sediment metagenome | biome: Marine sediment; feature: Surficial sediment; material: Deep marine sediment; isolation source: Hadal surficial sediment | place: Pacific Ocean | collected 2014-05 | depth...
AAAACTAATGCACTTCTACCGATTATTCAATATTGCTTGGCAGGCCATTGATATCTATGAAATTTGTGCCGTTGACCTAGGTTCCGGCGACCACTATAGTAGTGTGCAATTGAAGCGAGTCCAAGTATATCCTTATGGCAGAGAACCAAATCAAAGCGCTGGCGAAAAAAATCGACGACCTCATCACCCTGTGCGGCGACCTGAATCGAGAGAATCAGTCTCTTAAGCGCGACAGCAAAAGCTGGCAAGACGAACGCCAATACCTGGTTGAAACAAATGAGCTGGCTCGCACCAAGGTGGAAGCCATGATCACTCGCCTGCAGGCAATGGAGCAAGAGTCGTGAGCCAGGCTAACACTGTTACGGTCAATATTCTCGACAAAGACTATCAGGTGGCCTGCCCGGAAGATCAGCAATCTGAATTAGTGGTCTCCGCCAGATACCTCGACAAGCAAATGCGATCTATCCGAGATTCCGGCAAGGTTATTGGCCTGGAGCGCATCGCGGTCATGGCGGCCCTCAACATCAGCCACGAGTTATTGCAAGCATCAGAACAAGACGGCGTATCTCCGCCGGCGGCCGCTGCTGGCGATACCGCAATTGGTCAACTCCATAGCAAAATAGATGACGCCCTCCACCAGTTGAGACAACTGGAAATCGGATAATTCGCAAATACTTGTAAAGTTACCCCCAAGCTGCGCTATAATTTCCCCGGATGCCTGGTGTATACGCCAGACTGATAGTCCTCGAGCCGATAATGTAAAACCAGGAGGTTCCTCGTTGCTGTTGGTGTGCAAGTCCGGCAATGCCGGGAAGCCTGATTCAGTGCAGGAACCGCCGCCCTGAACCGTCGGGTTCAAGGGCTACTCTGTCAGCGGTATACCGGGAATCCATCTCTATGCCACACGCCTCCAAAAGCCAACTGCGCACCCTCCTGCGCGGGCGCCGGCACTCACTTTCCGCTGCCGTCCAGGCCAGTGCCGAGCGGGCAGTTTCAAAGCGAGTCATTACCCTGCCGTGCTGGACCGATGCACAGCGCATCGCCCTCTATCACGGCGCCGATGGCGAGATTCACACCGCGGCCCTGGCCAGCGCATGTCGCAGTGCCGGCAAGCAGATATTTCTTCCAGTGATAGGCGCCGATGAGCGTATGCTCTTCGCCCAATGGAACGAGGGAGATCTCCTGAGTGAGAATCGGTTTGGAATTCCCCAGCCGCCCGCCGCTTCGCCTGTGTGCCCCGTGGCCAGACTGGACATTGTGTTTGTGCCGGTGGTGGGCTGGGACAAAAAAGGGGGGCGACTGGGTATGGGCGGCGGCTTTTATGACCGGGCGCTAGCCGGAGTGAGCGGGCCAATTTTGCTCGGTCTGGCCCACGAAGTACAAGAAGTAGAGGAAATTCCGCGGGATGTGTGGGATCTGTCGCTGCAGAGCATAATCACCGAGCGGGCTGTTTACCATTGCGCAGAGAATTGAACCAATTCGCCGCAAGCACGCCAGCGATGGGAATTCACTCCTGAATGAGAACGCCCGCGTGTAATTCAGAGGCCGGTTCGGCAATCGTCTCGTTGAATGTCATGGGGATAAGAAGGGTGGCGATGACGCCCATGCCAAATGCAGCCATCAGGATCAATAACATATCGGGTTTACGTTTCACGTGCTCTCTCGTTGGTCTTGTGCCTTACATTGGTGCGCCATACTTTTCTTCGGAACCTTCCCCAATCAGCTTTTATTAAAATCAACTAAAATATGAATTAATGTTATTATTTCACAATTTGCTGGCAGTTTATAGTAATGATTGTAAAAAGAGAAGCCCCTGCCCTTTAGTTTCACAGGCCCGAGAGAGGTGAGTGCTTACTCTTGGCCATCGCTGGCATCACGTTTCCCGAGATAGAGCTGATAAGCGCGATTGTCGGTTTCATCCCAGTAGCGATAGTTGATTTGATCCAATGTTTTCTCCAGGGCCTTGCGCTCGTCCCTGGCGACCTGTAAACCCACCAGGATCCGGCCGTAGGCCGCACCGTGATTGCGGTAGTGAAACATGGAGATATTCCAGCGCTGACCCAGGCCGGATAAAAACTTTAACAACGCGCCCGGGCGTTCGGGAAACTCAAGGCGATAGACCCGCTCATTGCTCACCGCCACCGGCGCATGTCCGCCAACCATGTGTCGTATGTGCAATTTGGCCACTTCGTTATCAGTCATATCCTCGGCTTCATAGCCCTGCTTCGCCAGGCGCGCCAGCAATTCCTGCAGATCGTCACCGCCGGGTATCACCGATATACCCACAAACACCTGGGCCGAACCCGCATCGGCATAGCGGTAGTTGAACTCGGTGATATTGCGCCGGCCCATTGCACTGCAAAATGCCTTGAAACTGCCGGGGCGCTCCGGGACTGTCACACTGATAACGGCCTCGCGCTGCTCGCCAATCTCGGTGCGCTCAGAGATATATCGCAATCGATCAAAGTTGGTATTAGCGCCGCTGACAATTGCCATTAACTGTTGTCCGCTCACCCCTGTTCTTTCGATATATTTTTTCATCCCCGCCAGCGCCAGTGCACCCGCCGGTTCCGCAATGCTGCGGGTGTCTTCAAATATGTCCTTGATAGCCGCACACATTTCATCGGTCGAGGCGGTGATAACCTCGTCAACGGTACGGCGTATTATGCGAAAGGGCTCTTTGCCTATCTGGGCAACGGCCACGCCCTCCGCAAAAATACCCACCTCCGACAGGCTGGCCCTGCGACCTCGCGCCAATGCCAGCGTGAGGCACGCCGCGTCCTCGGGCTCAACCCCCACTATCCGTGTCGCGGGCCACACATATTTCACATACGCCGCCACACCGGCAATCAGGCCACCCCCGCCCACCGGCACAAACAGGGCGTCCAGCGGCGTCTGGTGTTGACGCACAATTTCCATCCCTATGGTGCCCTGCCCGGCAATAACATCGGGATCATCAAATGGATGGACATAGACCAGGCCTTTTTCTTTCACCAGACCCCTGGCACAGGCGTCAGCCTCCTCGAATGAGTCACCGTGCAATACAATGCGTGCCCCATAGGCTCGAACCGCATCCACCTTGATCTGCGGGGTGGTACGCGGCATCACAATGGTGGCCTTTACAGCCAACTTTGCCGCGGCCATCGCCAGGCCCTGGGCGTGATTGCCCGCCGAGGCGGCAACCACCCCCCGGCCGCGCTCCTGCTCGGTCAGCCTGACCATTTTGTTATAGGCGCCACGCAACTTAAATGAAAATACCGGCTGCAAGTCCTCACGCTTCAGCCATACCCGATTATTAAACCGCCGGGATAATAATACCGCCTCGTCAATCGGAGTTTCCCTGGCGACGTCGTAAACACGTGCGTCGAGTATGCGTTTGATGTAAGACTGTGGCATATCGGTGATATTCTTAAAATTAACGTGTGGAGCAAGACTAACATGACGCAAGACGAGCTAAAACAAGCGGTCGCCAGGGCCGCCCTTGACTATATTCGCCCGCAGTTGGAAAACGATTCAGTCATCGGCATCGGCACGGGCTCAACTGCAAATTGCTTCATAGACGTCCTGGCGAGCATCAAAGGCCAGATCAATGCAACCGTGGCAAGCTCCGAGGCCTCTGCCGCGCGACTGCGCGATCACGGCATTACGGTCTATGAGCTCAACAGCGTCGACCAGGTGGATTTCTATATCGATGGCGCCGACGAAAGCAATCGTGCTCTGCAACTGATCAAGGGAGGGGGCGCAGCCCTGACTCGCGAAAAAATCGTTACTGCGGTCGCCAAAGAGTTCATCTGCATCGCCGACGACAGCAAGCTCGTTCACACCCTGGGGGCATTTCCCCTTCCCATCGAGGTCATTCCCATGGCCCGCAGCTATGTCGCCCGGGAGCTGGTCAAACTGGGAGGAGACCCGGTCTACCGGGAGGGAGTGGTGACCGACAACGGCAATATCATCCTCGATATGTACAACTTCTCAATCGAGCAACCACTGGCGGTCGAGCAGAAAATCAACGGCATTACCGGCGTTGTCACCAATGGTTTGTTTGCCATAAAGCCGGCGGATGTTTTGTTACTGGGGACCGGGGAGGGGGTGAAAACACTGCGGGCGAGTTAATTACGACTGCTGATTAGTTGGGCAGACTCGCAGCCAAAGCCCTTGACGGCCTGCGGGCGCTCAAAGTGGATAATAGGGAAGGTAAACCGCTCCAGAAACCGCAGCCTGCCTTGCGTGGCACGCTGCGAGTACGTCCATGTAAGCTCGGCACCAGCCGTCCCTGGCTGGTGACGGCCCCGCAAAGCAGGCTGCGGTTTCTGGAGCTCGGCTTGTGCTTCTATTTTACCCTCCGCTGGAATCATCCTGACTATGAAAAGCTTTGGGGAAACAGGATTCGGCATTGAGGTACCAAATGAACCAGCGAACCACCGTGGTGGAATAGTGCGCAAAGGCGTGGGGTTCCAACTGAGCGGACTATTCCAGCACGGTGGACCGCGGCCAGTTACCCCTTGCCCGAACCCTGAATGTCAAAAATCTTACCCGGATTCATAATCCCATGCGGATCAAACACCTGCTTGATCTGCCGCATAATTTGAATTTCCAGCTCCGAACGGCTGTAGTGCAGGTAGTCTTTTTTTAACAGGCCAACACCGTGTTCCGCCGATACACTGCCGCCGTAGCGCTGGACGATCTCGAATACCCACTGACTCACCTGTGAACACTGGCGCTGGAACGCTTCCTTCGCCAGATCCTCTGGCTTCAGTATATTGAGGTGTACGTTGCCATCGCCGATGTGGCCGAACCAGACGATTTCAAATGCCGGATAGTGTTCATTTACCACCGCCTCAACCTCGCACAGGAAATCTGGAATGTTGATAATGAGGGTGGAAATGTCGTTTTTGTAGGGTGCCCAGCGGGCAATGGTCTCGGAGATGTCCTCGCGCAGGCGCCACAGGGCGTTGGCCTGGGCAATACTCTGACTTACCACGCCATCGATGGCCCACCCCGATTCAACACAGTGCTCGAACAGGCTCATTGCCTGATCCATCACCTCATCACTGCCCAGTTCGATCTCTATCAGTGCGTAGTAGTTGGTCGGCGTGGCGAAGGGCCTTTGCAGACCCTGATGCTCCACTACTTTTGCCAGCGCCAGCTCGGAGAAAAACTCGAAGGCATTTAAATCCATAGCCCCTTGATAGACCGACAATATTTTCATAATGGCGGGCATATCCGGCACCCCCAAAACCAGCACCGCAGTTTCTTTGGCGGGTCGCGAAAGCCGCATGGTTGCCTCCACCACAATACCCAGGGTCCCCTCCGCCCCAACAATGAGTTGACGTAAATCGTAGCCGGCATTGTTCTTCATCAGGCCCCGGTTGAGATCCAGCAATTCACCGGTGCCCGTGACTACTTTTAATCCGGCAACCCATTCCCTGGTCATGCCGTAGCGGATAACCTTGATGCCGCCGGCGTTAGTGGAAATGTTTCCCCCAATCTGACTGGAGCCACTGGAGGCGAAGTCCACCGGATAACACAGGCCCTGCTGCTCGGCAAATTCCTGTAACGCCTGGGTAATAACCCCCGCGCCACAGCAGACCGTTCTATCTACCGGGTTGAAATCCTCGATGGTATTTAGTCGATCCAAAGCCAGAATCAGCTCGCCCCTGGCCGCCACCGCACCGCCGCTCAAACCGGTACGACCACCGGAAGGCACAATGGCCAGTCCCTCGCGAATGGCCAGTCGGACAATCGCCTGCACCTGCTCAATGCTGGCCGGAAGAACCACTGCGCCCGGCGCCGGCGGGTAAACCGTGGTCCAGTCAGTACCATAGCGGTGGAGGGATTCACTGTCAGTGAGCACCCTGGCATCACCGGCGATGGCTTTGATATCCGCAAGTACGGAGGGTGCAATTAGAGCGGCCAAACAGAGGTCCTCAGGTATTTTTCACAGTAGGCAGAATCGGGGGGCGCGTATGGTACCATACGCGCCCCCCGATTCTGCGGGGACTGTCTAACGCTCAAATATCACGGACTGCTCCAGGTATGGCTCCCAAATCGCTTGAAAAAAGTAAGATCAAATTTCTGCTGCTCGAAGGTATTCATCCCTCGGCGGTGGAGGCCCTCAACCGGGCCGGCTACGACAACATCGAATTACACAAAAAGGCCTTGGCTCCCGCGGATTTGAAAGCCGCCATTGCCAATGCTCATTTCGTCGGCATTCGCTCTCGAACTCAATTAACGCAGGATATTTTTGACAGTGCGAAAAAGCTCATCGCGGTGGGTTGTTTTTGCATCGGCACTAACCAGGTCGACCTGCAAGGCGCGACCCGGGCCGGCGTGGTGGTCTTCAACGCGCCATTTTCCAACACTCGCAGTGTCGCTGAACTGGTCATTGCAGAATCCATTTTGCTAATGCGCGGCATCGCCGCAAAGAATGCCGCGGCGCACCGCGGCGAATGGCAAAAATCGGCCGTGAATGCGTTTGAAATCCGCGCCAAGAAGCTGGGTATAATCGGCTATGGAAATATCGGCATGCAACTGGGCGTCATCGCCGAAGGATTGGGCATGCAAGTACAGTTCTACGACGTCAACAACAAGTTGCCTCTGGGCAACGCGCGGCAAGTGCAGAATCTGGCGCAACTACTGTCCACCTCCGACGTGGTCAGCCTGCACGTGCCCGAGAATGATTCCACCTATAACATGATTGGCAAGAATGAGCTGGCACAGATGCGCCAGGGCAGCATCCTCATCAACGCCTCCCGCGGCACTGTTGTAGATATCGACGCCCTGGCTGCCAGCCTCGAAAGTGGCCGCTTAGGTGGCGCGGGCATTGATGTATTTCCGCTGGAGCCCCGCTCCAATGAGGACGAATTCGTCTCCCCTCTGCGCCGTTTTGACAATACCCTATTAACCCCTCATATTGGTGGCAGCACCGTAGAAGCCCAGGAGAATATCGGCCTGGAGGTCGCCGAAAAACTCGCCCACTACAGCGATAACGGCACGACGACCTCCTCGGTTAATTTCCCCGAGGTAGCGCTACCCGAACACGCCAACTGCCATCGTCTGTTGCACATTCACCACAACATTCCCGGAATAATGAGCGCGATAAACAATGTATTTTCGCAAAATAATCTCAACGTTTCCGCGCAATACCTGCAAACCAATGAGACCATTGGCTATGTGGTTATCGATATCGATGCCGAATACAGCGATTTGGCGTTGCGCAAGTTGGCCGACATAGAGGGAACAATTCGCTCACGCGTCTTGTTCTAAATCGTTCAGGTTTTAAGGACACCGGGTAGACGTGCTTACTGACAAAGACCAATTTCTTATCGATCTGGTAACGCAGCATGGCGTTCCACTGGAAAAGTTTTTGGCGCGAAAGCTGGACAACCCCGAAGATGCCGCGGAGGTCGCGCAGGACGCATTTCTGCGCCTTCACCGGATGCAGGAACCGGAAAACCTGGACAATGCCCGTGCATTCCTGTTTCAAGTTGCCAACAATTTGGCCATAGACCAACTGCGCCGCAGGAAGCTCTACTTTCGCTTCCTGAATGCGGAGAAAAATCTCGCCCCCGAGGGAGAACCGATCGACATCAATGCCATCGCGGCCTCGCCGGAACAAATTATCGCGGCCAGGGAAAAACTGGCTGCCATTTACCAGGCGATAGATGAGCTTCCCTTCAAGGTAAAACAGGCCTTTTTGTTGCACCGACGCAGCGGCTTATCCTACAGCGCGATCGCAGAACAAATGGATGTCTCCGTATCCAGTGTGGAAAAATATATTCTGCAGGCACTCAAACATTGCCGCGCCAGGCTCGCGGCCTATTATGAAGAAGAGAATAGTACCTAGTATGAACAAATGGGTGTGAGGCATGATATCTGTTATTCGTCTCACTATTAGGAAAGGCAAAAAAACAAGGAGCTGTGGTACCGCAGCTCTTATAAGCGCGGGGCGAAGCCCCGACCCGGGACAGCAGGATGCTAACAGGCAAACTCGACAACACAGAGAGTAATCACGATGCCGCTTTGGGCTGGATCGCCCGATTTCGCTCCGAGGCGGCAACCGACCAGGACCGTCAACTATTCGCCCTCTGGTTAGCGCAGGATCCATCGCATAAACAGGCCATGGATAATATGCTGGATTTGTGGGCCGACTTGGCAAGCGTGCGCCAGTTGTATCGGGACGCCCCCGAATTCGCGCGCCCCTCAGCTGCAAATCACGGTGTTTGGCGCAAAGTATCGCTGGCTGCAGCCGCTTGCTTCGCTTTGGCATTGGTGGTCTGGCCCCTGGGTCCCGACAACGCCGACCCATTGCACTACCAGACGGCCAGGGGAGAACAGCGCACCATAGAGCTTGAAGACCGCTCTACCATAACCCTGAACACCGAATCACGGCTAAGCGTATTCTTTGACGATGAGCACCGCAGTATCGAACTGCTGCGGGGCGAGGCATTCTTCAGAGTTGCGAAGGATCCCGATCGCCCTTTTATAGTCAACACAGGCAATGCCCGGGTAACCGCTATCGGCACCGCCTTTAATATTTATCGGCAAGACCAGGTCTCCAGTATCACAGTTGCCGAGGGCGTGGTGCGTGTCACCGAGTTGGGCGCCACCGGGAATCGAGCACCCGCCAGCGAAATCCTCCATGCCAACCAGCGGCTGCAAGCGACCTCCAAGGGGCTGCAGGCAGCGACTTCCGCGGATGTAAATCGCGATACTGCATGGCAACGGGGCGAGTTGATTGCGCAAGACATGTCCCTGCCGGCACTGATCCGGCAAATTGAACGCTATCATGACACCCGTATCCTTATCGCAGACAGCGACGTTGCCGCAATGACAATTTCCGGCGTGTTTGCGTTGAATGATCTCGACCCGATATTACAGGCGCTGCAGCTCAGCCTGGGCTTGGAAGTGGTGGCCGTGAATACCAGCACCCTACTGTTGCTCAAACCCCGCCAGTAAGATATAAAGTCCCCGCGGGTCTCGATCCGCAACCCTAACCTCAGTACCTCCTAGCCTCAGTACCTTAGCGGGGAGCCACGGTAACAGTTCCTCGGTTTCATATGCGTACAGCTTATGTCAGGATGCATATGTCTGCGATATCAACGCCACCAGAAGCAGCAGGAGGGCACATCAGCAACAGCCTGTATCACCTGATTTGCACCACTGTGCTGTTGGCGACCCTGAGCGTTTCGGCGACGAGCGCCGCCGCGCCCGAGACGGTTCATTTCGTCATCGACGCTCCGCAGTTGGGGCCCGCCCTCATTCAGTTCAGCCGCCAGAGCGGACTACCCATTGTTTTCTCTTCCCGGTTGCTGCGCAATTTGCCCGCACTGCCCATCAATGGTGCCATCGGCACCGATCAGGCTTTGAATCATTTGCTGGCTGACAGCAAACTCTCCTGGCAATTGATTGATGGGCGAATCATCGCGATCTATAAAACCCGCTGTGCCGACTCCGCAGCCGAAAACGGGCAGTGCCCCAATCCGGAGCAGACATTTGGTAAATACCCGCTCTATGTGCCGGGCATTGAGGAAACCTGGGTTTACGGCAACCGAACCACCGGTTCACGAATTCGCCATGCACACTTTCGTGGCACCGCGCCCGTAGACATCATTTCCTCCCCCGACATTGAAGTCAGTGGCGCCCAGACTCTGGGCGAGCTGCTGAAGTTTGTCCCGGCGGTTGCGGGAAACTCCGCCAGTACAGCTATCTCGAACGGTGGAGATGGCACTGCCACCGTCACCCTCCGAGGCCTGCCGGCAAGCAACACGCTGGTACTCATCAACGGCCGCCGGGTAGCGAATGACGGCCTCGCGGGGGAGTCTGTCGACTTAAACAGTATTCCGCCCGCCGCCGTTGAACGCATTGAAATACTCAAAGATGGTGCCTCCGCTATATATGGCTCCGATGCCATCGCCGGCGTCGTCAATGTGATCATGAAACAGGATTTTCACGGGTTTCTGGTGGAAGCTTTTTACGGAGAAGCCGAACAGGGTGATTTACAAACGCAGACCCAGACATTTCAGTACGGCACGGGTATTCCCTACGGATCGTTCTTTATCAGCGCGGCGCTCTACGATCAGCAGCCGATCTTTAGTCGTGATCGCGGGGTTTCGAAAAGCGCCGACACTCGCAGACAGGGCGGCACTGACCAGCGCTCCAGTGCCACGCCCTCCGCCAGGATTACCCTATCCGACGGCACTGTGCTCATTAGGGAAGGTGACAATTATCGGCCGGCAACCACCGAGGATTTATTTAATTTTCAGGCGTTTACCACCGCGGTTGTACCCCTGGAGCGGGTGAGTATCTACTCAAACGCGAGCTACGACTTTAACGAGCAGGTTACCGGTTTACTTGAGCTGAGCTACCTCAAGACAGAGGCCGAGGCGAGCCTCGCCCCCACCCCCATCTTCACCGCCTTTGAGCAGCTGCCACTAACCGTATCTGGCGACAACGTTTATAACCCTTTTGGTGAGGATATCGAAGACGTTAGGCGACGATTAGTAGAATTTCCCGTAAGAACACAGCAGAACGAATCTGAAGTCAGGCGCATCAGCGCCACCATTGAAGGCCTTTACGACAGCTGGAACTGGGACATAAACTACAGCTGGAGCGACAGCCAGGCCAGCGAACTGACCCGCCACATCGTCAATGCCGATAACCTGCAACGCGGCCTGGGGCCTGCCCAAGACTGCCAGGGGGGGGCAATCGATGACTGTGTCGCCATCAACCTGTTTGGCCTCCCGGGTTCCATTACCGACGACCAGGTCGAATATATAAGGGCTAGCGGGAAAGTAAGCGGTTACTCCAAGCTTTCAGGCTTCAGCCTCAATTTCAGCAATGAGGTGACTGAGTTGCCCTATGGTCGAGCGGACATCGCCATCGGCTTTGAGCACCGCGAAGAATCCACCAGTAAACGTCCGGACGCCCTGTTGGCATCCATCGGCACC